>ERZ761607.612-NODE-612-length-57986-cov-4.418481_pt1 | contig 57986 bp, 42 predicted proteins | sample MGYA00511164_ERZ761607 | MGnify/ENA primary metagenome ERZ761607 (study PRJEB28899, sample SAMN02445080) | bioreactor sludge metagenome | biome: EBPR sludge | place: Australia: Brisbane, Thorneside Wastewater Treatment Plant | collected 2011-06-22 ...
GCGGGCTGCTGGAGCAAGACGGTCATCACGTGGAGCGCGCGAGCTCGGGACGCGATGCGCTGGCGCGGATCGTCCCCGCGAGCATCGACGTCGTCCTCACGGACGTGCGGATGCCGGGGATGAGCGGCATGGAGCTGCTCGAACGCGTGCGCGCCGAGCACCCAGAGGTTCCGGTGGTGATGCTGACTGCGCACGGTTCGGTGCCGCTCGCGGTGGAAGCGATGCGCGCGGGCGCGACCGACTTCCTGATGAAGCCCTTCGAGCGCGAGGAGGTCCTGCGCGCGATCGAGAAGGCGATGGCGCTCGTCACGCACGACGAGCACGCGCCGGCCTCGATCGCCGATGGCGATCGACTGCTCGGCGAGAGCCACGTGATGCAGGCGCTGCGCGAGCGGATCGCGCGGGTCGCGCCGACCGACGCGACGGTGCTCCTGCGCGGTGAGACCGGGACCGGCAAGGAGCTCGCCGCGCGCGCGCTGCATCGCGCGAGCAAGCGCGCCGCAGCGCCGATGGTGACGGTGAACTGCGCTGCGCTGCCGGAGAATCTTCTCGAGAGCGAGCTCTTCGGGCACGTGCGGGGCGCGTTCACTGGCGCGGTGACGAACAAGCCCGGGCGTGTGGAGCTCGCGCAGGGCGGCACGCTCTTCCTCGACGAGATCGGCGAGCTGAGCCCACCCCTGCAAGCGAAGCTTCTGCGGCTGCTCCAAGAGCGCGAGTATCAGCCGGTCGGCTCGACCTCGACGCGACGGGCCGACGTTCGTTTCCTCGCCGCGACCCATCAAGACCTCGAGGCGCGCGTGCGGTCGGGCGAGTTTCGCGAGGACCTGTACTTCCGATTGGCGGTGGTGCCGATCGACGTGCCCGCGCTGCGCGAGCGGAGGAGTGACGTCCGCGTCCTCGCGCGCGCGTTCTTCGTGCGCGCTCGCGAGACCCACGGTCGCAAGGAGTGGCGGCTCGAAGACGACGCGCTCGACCTGCTCGCGGCGATGCCTTGGCCGGGGAACGTGCGCGAGCTGTCGAACGCGATCGAGCGGCTGGTGATCCTCGGCGATGGCCCGGCTCTCGACGCGAGCGCCGTCGGCCGCGTGCTCGGACCGACCGACGCGGCGAGCGACTTGCGATCTCGCGTGCGCGAAGCCGAGCGCGGCGTGCTGCTCGAGGCGCTCGAGTCCACCGGCAACCGCGCGCAGGCGGCGCGTGTGCTCGGGATCAGCCGGCGCACCCTCTACAACAAGCTCGAGGAGTACGGGCTGCTGTAGACCCCTCTCTTTCGGCGCGCGCGTTCGAAGTGTCTCGGGGTCGCGGAGCAGCGCGCTCGATGTCCGCAGACCGACGGCCTGGGCTTCGTGATGGTGGGTCGGCGCCGAGAGCACGACCGCACCATGGCTCTGTCGCGCCGCATATGTGCACTCGATGTATCGGCAACTACGAGGCATTTCGTCTTCTGCGACGAAGTTGCAGGAGGGGTCTTGATCTGCTGATGAACGTTTTTAGCTTTCGTTCATGATTCAATCGTTCGACCCCTCGGACCTTCCCCTCCTCCCCCTGCGCCGTGGGGTCGTACTTCCCGGCCGCACCGTGACTCTCCCGATTGGCCGGCCGCGCTCCGTCGCGCTCGCGCGTGCGTTGAAGCGCGGCGACGTGCTCGTGCTCGCGGCCCAGCACGACGGCGAGGTCGACGAGCCGGGCCTCGCGGACCTGCACCGCGTGGGTGTGCTCGGGCGCCTCGAGGACCGCGTCGATCGCGGTAGCCGTGGGCTCGTGCTCGTGGTGCGCGCAGAAGAGCGTGTTCGGATCGAGGAGCTCGTCGCGCATTCACCCTTCGCGCGCGCTCGCGTGAGCGTCGTGTCGTCGACGGGTGACGGAGAGCTCGAAGCGCAGGCGATCGCGAAGAGCCTGCGCGAGCACGTGACGGAGCTCGCGGGGCAAGACCGCGCGTTCGTGCAGGAGCTCGCGAAGGTCGAAGGCGAGGGTGCGGTCGCGGACCTCGTCGCGGCTTGGGTGGACGCGCCGACGGAGCGTCGCCTCGAGATCCTGCACGAGCTCGACGTGGTCGCGCGGCTGAAGCTCGCGGCGACCCTCGTGCAAGAGGCGAAGGGCCGCGCTGAGCTTCAGTCGAAGGTCGACTCCGAGGTTCGCAAGACGCTCAGCGATCAGCAGCGCAAGCACATCCTGCGTCAGCAGCTCGAGGCGATCCGACGCGAGCTCGGCGAGGACGACGACTCGGAGGACGACGCGGCGAAGCTGCGACGGCGCATCGACGAGGCGGAGCTTCCGGAAGAGACGCGAAAGGTCGCCGACCGCGAGCTCGAGCGCTACGCGCAGCTCCCGGCGCAGTCGCCGGAGAAGCACGTCCTGCGCACCTACCTCGAGCTGCTCGCGGATCTGCCGTGGAGCAAGCGCGCGGACGCGTCGCTCGATCTCGACGCGGTGGCCGCGAAGCTCGAGGCGGATCACTTCGGGCTCGACGAGCCGAAGCGTCGCGTGCTCGAGCACATGGCGGTGCTCAAGCTCGCTCCGAAGGCGCGCGGCACGGTGCTCTGCCTCGTCGGTCCTCCGGGCGTCGGCAAGACGAGCCTCGCGCAGTCGATCGCGGACGCGACGGGCCGACCGCTCGTGCGCGTGAGCCTCGGCGGCGTGCGCGACGAAGCGGAGATCCGTGGACACCGGCGCACCTACGTGGGCGCGCTGCCGGGGCGGCTGATCGCGGCGATGCGCAAGGCGGGCGTGAAGAACCCGGTCGTGGTGCTCGACGAGATCGACAAGGTCGGCGGCCGGAGCTGGGCCGGTGATCCGGAGGCGGCGCTGCTCGAGGTGCTCGACCCCGAGCAGAACCACACCTTCACCGACCACTACCTCGAGCAGCCGTTCGATCTGAGCGAGGTGCTCTTCGTCGCGACGGCGAACGAGCTGCAGCCGCTCTCGGGGCCGCTCCGCGATCGTCTCGAGATCATCGAGGTGAGCGGCTACACGGAGGACGAGAAGGTCGCGATCGCGCGCTCGCACTTGTTCCCGCGCGCGCTCGAGCGGCACGGCTTGCCGGCGGAGAAGATCACGCTCGGTGAGGGCGTGCTCGCGACGCTGGTGCGCGACTACACCCGCGAGGCGGGCGTGCGGCAGCTCGATCGTCAGCTCGCGAAGCTGCTCCGCAGCGTCGCGCTCGACGTGGTGCGTGGAAAGGACGCGACCGTCGTGGTCGACGAGGCGCGGCTGCGGCTCGTGCTGGGCAAGCCGCGCTTCTTCACCGACGTGGCGGAGCGTGAGCGGCCGCCCGGTGTGGCGGCGGGGCTCGCGTGGACGCCGGTCGGTGGCGACGTGCTCTACGTCGAGACCACGCGCATGCCCGGCAAGGGACGCGTCGAGATCACGGGGCAGCTCGGCGACGTGATGAACGAGTCGGCGCGCGCGGCGCTCGCGTACGTGAGGACGCACGCGCACGAGCTCGGCATCGATCCGGAGTTCCTCGAGAAGCACGATCTTCACGTGCACGTGCCGGCGGGTGGCATCCCGAAGGACGGGCCGTCGGCCGGCGTGACGCTCTTCACGGCGTTCGCGTCGTTGCTCTCCGGGCGACGTGTGCGACCGGACACCGCGATGACGGGCGAGGCGACGTTGCGCGGTCGCGTGCTGCCGGTGGGCGGCATCAAGTCGAAGGTGTTGGCGGCGCATCGCGCGGGCTTCGAGCGCGTGCTCTTGCCGCGCAAGAACGCGCACGACGTCGACGAGATCCCGAGCTCGGTGCGCGACCAGATCGAGATCGTGTTGGTCGACGACATGCGCGAGGTGCTGGAGCTCGCGCTCGAGCCGCTCGAGCTCGAGGCGAGCCCCCACGCGAGCGCGGAGAACCGTTCCGAGATCGGTTCCAACCCCGCGGCCTGAGGTGTGAGTGCGCTGGCGTGCGCGAGGGTTTCCCCCGCGCGCGCGTGCGAAGCCTCCCCGCCATGCTCAGCCGGGGAGATTCCGCGAAACGCTTCGGCCGCTCGCGCGTCAGTAGAAGCACGAGGCCTCTCCGAGCCCCTGCCCCGGCCACCGTCCCTCCTCCCTCCCCAACGGCCGCGGCGATCCTCCTTCCCCATCGACGCCGTGGCGCGACCGGGGTGGGGGCTCGGGGAGGTCTCGTCGCGTTTCGAACACGTGAGCGCACGACGTGCGTCGACGATGCCGTGCGCGATCTCGGCACGTCGACGTGAGCACACGACGCGCGTCGACGATGCCGTGCGCGATCGAGCCGCGTCTCGTCGAGGACGTGAGCACAGACGTGCGTCGACGAAGGCGTGCGTGATCGCGGCCTCGCGGCACACGACGCGGTATCGCGATCGACTCCGCATCGAATCGTGTGCGTGATCGTTCGGGGCTCGCGTGGTCGTGGTCGGTCGTGGTCGCGCGAAGATCGCGACGACGAGGACGAGCACGCGATTCGGCCCGCAACGCGACGTTTCCACGGCATCGTGGACGACGACCGTCCCTCCATCGCGCCGTCTTCGCGTGCTCATCGACCGCGCGCGATCGATCACGAAGAATCGTTCTGCAGAATTTTTGTCGCCGCGATCCCAGCCGTGTAGAGGTCGGCTTGTCGAGGAGCACGGATGGCCAACGGCGACATCATTGCAGGACTGGATCTCGGGACGACGAAGGTGTGCGCCATCGTCGCCGAACAGACCGAAGACGGCTTGGACGTGATCGGTGTCGGCTCCGTGCCGTGCAGCGGGCTGCGCAAGGGCGTGGTGGTCAACATCGAGTCCACCGTGCAGGCGGTGCAGGCGGCGGTGGAGCAGGCGGCCACGATGGCGGGCGTCGAGATCAACGCGGTGTACGCGGGGATCGCGGGCAGCCACGTGCGCGGCATGAACACGCAGGGCGTGGCGGCGATCCAGACGCGCGAGGTCTCGCGCGAGGACGTGATGCGCGTGCTCGAGCAGGCCAAGGCGATCCCGCTCCCGAGCGACCGCCAGATCCTCCACGCGCTCCCGCAGGAGTACATCGTCGACGATCAGGACGGCATCAAGCAGCCGGTCGGTATGACGGGGGTTCGGCTCGAAGCGCGCGTGCACATGGTCACGGCGGCGAGCACCGCGGTCGCCAACCTGAAGAAGTGTGCGGAGCGCTGCTCGCTCCACGTGAGCGACGTCGTGCTTCAGCCGCTGGCGAGCGCGGACGCGGTGCTCGGCGCGGACGAGAAGGAGATCGGCGTCGCGCTGATCGACATCGGCGGCGGCACCACGGACATCCTCATCTACGTGGACGGCGCGGTCGTGCACACGGCGGTGATCCCGATCGGCGGCCTGAACCTCACGAGCGATCTCGCGACGGGCCTGCGCACGCCGCTCGCCGAAGCGGAGCGCATCAAGATCAAGTACGGCTGCGCGTCGTCGGCTCACGTCGACGAGGACGAGGTCGTCGAGGTGCCGTCGGTCGGTGGCCGCGAGCCGCGGGTGATCCCGCGCCGCATGCTCTGCGACATCATCGAGCCGCGTGTGGAAGAGATCTTCCAGGCTTGCCGCCACGTGATCGTGGAGACTGGCTTCGCGGAGATGCTCGCGAGCGGCGTCGTGATCACGGGCGGCACCACGCTGCTCGACGGGATGCCGGAGCACGCGGAGGCGGTGCTCGGACTTCCGGTGCGTCGTGGCGCGCCGACGGGCATCGGTGGGCTCATCGACGTCGTGCGGAGCCCGGCCTACGCGACCGCGGTGGGCCTCGTGAAGTACGGCGCGGAGCATCTGCGCCAACACGAGCTGCGCGAAGAGCAGCTCGAGGACGACAACCAGCGAGGCGCGCTCGTCACGGCGAGCGTCCCGAGCTTCGGGAGTCGCGTCGCGCACTGGTTGCGCGAGGTGTTCTGACTTCCTCGATCCACGCGCGTGGCGCGTGAGGTCGGGATCGCTCGAGCTTCGTCGGCGAAACGAAGGATCGAGCACGAGACGAGGATCGTCGACGATGCGCGTCGCGATCGAAGGTGATGCGTCGTGCCGACGGAGGGCGAACCTCGGCACGAACGCGAGGGGCGAATCAGCAAGTGGCGGGCGACAGACCCGCATCCGGGAGGAAGGGCGACATGGCCATCTCGATCGAGTTCGCGGACGACGTGGAGCTTCAGGCGCGCATCAAGGTCGTCGGCGTGGGCGGCAGCGGCGGCAACGCGCTGAACACGATGATCACGAGCGGGCTCGAAGGCGTCGAGTTCATCGCGGCCAACACCGATGCGCAGGCGCTCGACGGCAACCTCGCGCCGGTGAAGATCCAGCTCGGGCCGCAGCTCACGAAGGGCCTCGGCGCGGGCGGCAACCCCGACCAGGGCCGCAAGTCGGCGCTGGAGGACGTGCAGCGGATCGCGGACGCGCTCGCGGGCGCGGACATGGTCTTCATCACCGCCGGCATGGGCGGCGGCACCGGCACCGGCGCGGCGCCCGTCATCGCGCAGATCGCGCGGGATCAGGGCGCGCTCACGGTCGGCGTCGTCACCAAGCCGTTCCTCTTCGAGGGCCGCAAGCGCAGCAAGAACGCGGAGCGCGGCATCGGGGATCTCGGCGAGGCCGTCGACAGCATCATCACGATCCCGAACCAGAAGCTGCTCTGCCTCGGTGACGACGACATCAGCATGCTCGACGCCTTCCAGCGCGCGGACGACGTGCTGCTGCAGGCGGTGCAGGGCATCAGCGACCTCATCACCACGCACGGCATGATCAACGTCGACTTCGCCGACGTGCGCACGATCATGAGCGCGCAGGGCCGCGCGCTGATGGGCACCGGCTACGCCAAGGGCGAGCGCCGCGCGATCGAGGCCGCGCAGCAGGCGATCAACAGCCCGCTGCTCGACGACATCAGCGTCGAAGGCGCGCGCGGGATCCTGATCAACTTCACGGCGGGCCCCGACGTGAAGCTCCGCGAGATCGAGCAGGCGGCGAGCCTCGTGCAGCAGGCCGCGCACGAGGACGCGGAGATCATCTTCGGCCTCGTCACGGATCCGGACATGTCGGATCTCGTGAAGGTCACCGTCATCGCGACCGGCTTCGACGAGCTCCAGCACGCCGTCGCCGAGGTCCGCGAGACGCGTCAGACCATGTCGCTTCCGTCGGTCGTGCGTCAGGCGAGCCGCCCCTCGCCGCGCGCGTCGATGGTCCCGGGCTTCCGCAGCAGCGAAGCCCCGCGCCGCGCCTCGGTCCCCGAGGTGACGACGCAACCCCCGGCGGGCACTCGTGCGTTCGGCGCGAGCGCCCTCCACGACGAAGCCGTGCTCGACATCCCGGCGTACCTGCGCCGCGGCACGTCGCAGCAGGGCTGAGCCGGCTCCGAGAGGAGCGCGTCGTCGCGCAGTCTGCGACGTCCACCCCAGTACCCCGTCGCGACGTTCGCGTCGGGAGTACGGCTCCGAACGGAGCCACCGAGAACAGTCCCCATCGTTCTGCCGGCGGTCGTCGCTGCGGAAGCCTCTTCGAAACCCGCTCCCTGGAGCGGGTTTCGGTCTTCCGTCGCGACGATCCGCGCGCGACCCATCCGCAGGGCGTTTGTCGTGGGTGCGCCGCCGAGTCATGGTCGAGCCATGAGCGACGCGCCGAAGGATCCGCACGGTTCGGACGAAGACCAAGAGCGCAAGTGGGCCGCGGTCGAAGAGGGCCTCGAGCTGCTCCAGGAGGGCGAGGTCGAGGCGGCGCTCGCGGAGCTCACGCGGGTGGCGGAGGCCGACGCGGACAACGAATACGTGTTCTTCTTCCTCGGCAACGCGTATTTCGAGAACGAAGACTTCGCGCGCGCGCTCAAGTGTTACGTGCGCGCGCTCGAGATCGTGCCGCAGTACGCGGGGGCGATGATCGGCGCCGGCCAGACGCTGCGCATGCTCGGCGATCACGCACGTGCGATGCGCATGGGCAAGCAGGTGCTTCGTCTGCGCCCCGACGATCCGGACGCGCTCTACCTGCTCGGCATCGTGCACTTCCAACGCGGTGAGAAGGAGGAAGCGTACGGCTTCCTCCAGCGCTTCCTCCACACGAACCCCGAGATCGAGGTCGCGATGGAGGTCGAGGGCATGCTGCAGATGATCCGTGGTGACGTCGCGATCTTCCCGGATCCCGAGCCGACCGACGGCGACGTGAACTGAAGCGGACCGCGAAGGCGCACGAGTCCCCCGAAGCCGTCGTGCCGCGTGCTGCGCGGAGCCATCGCGCTGGGGGTGTCGTCGGTGTGTCGTCGGTGCCCCGCGACGTGCCGCCTGACGCGCGAACTCGGGATTCGACGTGCGCGACGCGATCGAAGAGCGGCACGAGCGTCGGGCCGAGTCGTCGCGCGAAGCGCGTGTAAGGCGCGCACGCGCACGCGCACGTGGCGAGCAAGAGCGGTGCTCATGTTTCGGGCCGAGCCGAAACGATGCCGTTCGTGCGCGGTGCATTCGTCGAAAACAATCGAGTTTCATGGAGAGTAGCCTTGGATTCTCGATGGTTCTGCGAATGTCGCTCGCTGATTCTATCCGAGTACACCCATCGTTCCGTGGACACGAGCGTGAGCTTCCTTCGTTGGCGAGTGTGCGGAGCTGCCGTAGGCTCGCGGCTTCGTAACCCTCGGTCGAGAGTCTCTCGACTGAAGTTGGCTCGGTCATCCGAGAAACTCGTTTCACCTCGCGGGACACGCTTCGGTCCGCTCGCGTTCCTTCGACGATGCAATCCACCGGACCCAGCGCCACGCTCGCCCAGACACCTTCGCACCTCGGGCGCTACACGGTCCTCGCGCGTCTTGGCGCAGGAGGGATGGCCGAGGTGCTGCTCGGCTATCTGGAAGGCGCGGCGGGTTTCGGGCGCTACGTGGCGATCAAGCGGCTGCTGCCGCACTACGCGGGGGACAGCGAGCTCGCCACGATGTTCGTCGACGAGGGGAGGGTGCTCGCGCGGATTCGCCACCCCAACGTCGTCGCGGTCGAGGACCTGGTCGACGACGGACAGAACGTGTTCCTCGTCCTCGAGTACCTCGTGGGGGAGAGCCTCGCGGGGTTCTTGTCGGAGCTCGCGAAGCGTGGTCTCGAGCTGACGCCCGACCTCGCGGCCTACGTGGTCGCGGAGGCGGCGGCGGGCCTGCACGCCGCGCACGTCACGGTCGACGACGACGGCAACCCGTTGAACCTCGTGCACCGCGACGTCTCGCCGCAGAACCTCTTCGTCACCGTGCAGGGCGACGTGAAGGTGCTCGACTTCGGCATCGCGCGGCACGAGGACCGGCTCGCGGTGACGCGCGAGCGAGGGCTGCGCGGCAAGCTCGCGTACATGGCGCCCGAGCAGCTCGCGGCGCGGCCTTTCGATCACCGCGCGGACGTGTTCGCGCTCGGCACCGTGCTCTTCGAGGCGCTGACCGCGCGGCGGCTCTTCCGACGCGACTCGGACGTCGAGACCATCCGCGCGGTGTGTGTCGATACGATCCCCGATCCGCGGGTGTTCGTACCGTCGCTGCCCGCGGTGTTCGCGGAGATCTGCACGCGCGCGCTCGCGCGGGATCCGGAACGACGGTTTCGGAGCGCGCTGGAGATGCGCGAAGCGCTGCTCGCGGCGAGCCTCGTCGACTCGAACGCGCCGCGCGACGAGCTCGCGAAGCTCTCGAAGCGCGCGTTCGGTGATGCGCTCGAGGAGCGGTCGCGGAGGCATCGCGAGACGAAGCGACGTCTCGACAGCTCGGCCCCGCACGGCTCGACGGATCGCGACGTGGCGCTGCCTCCGCCGGCGCGTCTGCCGAGCTTCTCGGGCTCGCGAGCGTCGAGCGCACCGAGCGAAGTCGCGCGTTCGATCGCGGCGGAGTCGAATGGACCGGACGCTGCGCCGTCGTTCGCGCCGGCGTTCGGGACCGTCGACACGGTCGACGAACGCTCCGCGACGCCGGCGGCGCACCAGGTGCCTGGTCGCGCCTCGGGGACGTCGTCGCCGTCGTCGTCACCGTCGTCGTCGCCGCCGGTGCCTGGCCCGCGACCGACCGCGACGCTTCCCGTCTCTGCGGCGCCCGGCTCGGAGGCGCGCGCGTCGGGGGCCTTCGCGAAGGTGGGGCTCGTGCTCGGAGTCGTCGCGGTGTCGGTCGTGGCGGCGTGGTCGATCGAGGGAGACGAGTCTCCGCGAGCGCCCGTGCTGCGCGAAGCGGAGCGAGCGAGCGTCGAGGTCGTCGCCGCACCCGTCGCGGAGCCGCTCGCGGGGCGCACGGAGCCCGTCGTGTCCGTACCGGCCGAGGTGCCGCGGGGAGCCTCGCCGTCGACCGTCCCGTCGGGATCGACGGGTGCCTCGACGGAGCGGATGGAGGCTGGGCCGACGGAGGGCGTACCGACGGAGGCGTCGTCGGTGGCGGACGTGACCGTCACGCTCGATCTCGAGAGCGATCCCCCGGGCGCGCGGGTCGCGCTCGACGGCGCGTGGGTCGGCGTCACTCCGACCACGCTCACGCTGCCGCACGGCGACGCGCCGCGCGTCTTCACCTTCGCGCGCGACGCCCACCACGATCGCGTGGTGCACGTCGTCCCGAATCGTTCGTCGCGTGTGCGCGCCGTGCTTCGGCGACGTGCGCCGCGCGACGCGGACGAGCCCCCGATCGCGGGGGCCGGCATCGACTTGGACTACCCATGACCTCGCTTACGTTCTTCCTTCGCACGGCCCGGTCGATCGCGGCGCGACCCGGGTGGTCTCGCTTCGTGGCCATCACGCTCGTCTTCGCCACCGCGCTCGTTTTCGCCGCGCCCACGGAGGCCCAGCGACGACGCTCCACGCGCGCGCTCCAGCAGCCGGAGTTCGTGGACGTCGAGGCCGACGACCCGGCACGCGAGCACTTCTTCGCGGGCGTCGAGCTCTACGCGGGTGGCGATCGCGAAGGTGCGGTCGAGCAGTTCGTGGCGAGCTTCGAGCTGCGGCACGAGCCGGTCGTCGCCTACAACCTCGGTCAGGTCCTCAAGGAGCTCCGGCGCTACGAAGAGGCGGTCTTCTGGTATCGGCGCTACCTCGCGATGACCGAGCACTCGGAGGTCCGCGCGACGGTGCGTAAGCGGCGCGTGGTGACGTCGCTCGTGCGTCGGCTCCAGCGCGCGTTGGTGGAGCTCACGATCGAGGTTCTGCCGGAAGGAGCGGAGGTGCGGCTCGACGATCGGCGCGTCGGCACCGCGCCGCTCGAAGGACCGCTGCTCGTTGGCCCGGGCGAGCGAACGCTTCGTCTGAGCGCGGAGGGCTACGACACCCTCGAAGAGCGGCTGCAGGTCCGGGCGCGCGAGCCGCTCACGCTGCAGTTCTCGCTCTTGCCGACGCGTTCGACGTTGCGCGTGACGACGAATCTGCCGACCGCGACGATCGCGGTCGACGGTGTTCCGGTGGGCGCAGGCGAGGTCGCGCAGGCGGTCGAGCAGGGGAGCTACGTGGTCGAGGTGAACGAGCCCGGCTATCAGCCGCGGCGCACGGCGGTGCAGGTCGCCGACGACACCACGCTGCACCTCGAGCTCCAGCCGGAGCCGCTGCGCGCGTACCAGAAGTGGTGGGTCTGGACGATCGTGGGGGTGGTGGTCGTCGGCGCGGCGGCGGGCACGACGGTCGCGATCGTCCGTTGATTCCGGGGGCTCATCGAGCACGACGCAGAGCACGACACGCGAGGTCGTCGTGTGAATCCCGACCTGGGGTCGACGGTCCGTGGGCAGGACCCCACAGACGGCGGCGACCGCGCCCTTCTCTCGACGTGACGGGGGTGCGGCCGTTGCTGCCTCCGCAGGTCTCCTGCCGAACGTCTCCCGCCGATCGACCCGATGGTCCACGACTACAGCACGTTCTTCCATCGTCCTCCCGCGCTCGCGGGGCAGGTCACCGTGCCTCGCGTCACCGTCGCCTCCGGTCCCGACGCCGGACGGACCGTCGACGGCCAAGAGGACGAGCCGCTCACGATCGGCTTCGCGCCCGGCAACGTCCTCGAGCTCACGGATCGCACGGTGAGCCGTTTCCACGTGGAGATCGGGGTCGCCGCGGGCGGCTTCGTGGTGCGCGATCTGCGGAGCACGAATGGGACGTGGATCGGCACCACGCGGATCCACGAGGCCGTGGTGGTGCCGGGGACCACGCTGCACGTCGGGGGGACCGAGCTCGTCGTGGTCGACGCGAGCCGCGTCGCGACGCCGCGCGAGGACGACGTGCTGCACCCGAGGCTGCTCGGCGCGAGCGAAGCGATCCGGCGGGTGCGGGCGGCGGTGCGGCGGCTCGGACCGTCGGACGTGTCGGTGCTGATCGACGGTGAGACGGGGACCGGCAAAGAGGTCGTCGCGCGCGCGCTCCACGACGCGAGCCCGCGCCGCGAGGGGCCCTTCGTGGTCGTCGATTGCGGGAGCTTGCCGCCGCACCTCGTGACCTCGGAGCTCTTCGGCCACGAGCGTGGTGCCTTCACCGACGCGACGGCGCGCTTCGTCGGCGCGTTCGAGCGTGCGCACGGCGGCACGCTCTTCCTCGACGAAGTCGGCGAGCTCCCGCTCGACGTGCAGCCGGTGTTGCTCGGTGCGCTCGAGCGGCGACGCTTCCGGCGCGTCGGCGGGACGAACGAGATCCAAGTCGACATCCGCGTCGTCGCGGCAACGCACCGCGATCTGCGCGCCGACGCGAACACGGATCGGTTTCGAACGGATCTGCTCTTTCGCCTCGCGGTCGCGCGCGTCTCGCTGCCGCCGCTGCGCGAGCGGCCCGAGGACGTGGAGATCCTCGCGCGGCACTTCTTGCGACGGACGACGGGCGAAGAACGCCTCGAGCCCGCCTGGGCGGAGGCGCTGCGTGCGCGTCGCTGGCCGGGGAACGTGCGCGAGCTGAGGAACGTGGTGGAGCACCTCGCCGCGTTGGGTGAGCTCCCGCTCGAGGATCCGACCGCGCCCTCCGTGGAGATGCCGCTCGACGCCGACGCGTCGATCGAGCTACCGGTCGAAGCCGACGTCAGCTACCGCGACGCGCGCGCGGCCGCGGTGCACGCGTTCGAGGCGGCGTTCCTCGGGCGGTTGATCCGCGAGTGCCGCGGAAACGCGTCGGAGGCGGCGCGACGGGCGTCGATGGATCGACGCTACCTGCTCGACCTGCTGCGCAAACACGGCCTCCGCTGACGAGTGCGCGCCACGTCGGCCTCGCCTCGTGGACGTGAGGTTACGCGCGCGTGTGGTCGACCGTGGTCGTGGTCGCGGTCGGCGATCGGTGTCGTGATTGAAATCGGCGACGTGATCGCGATCGGTGTCGTGATTGAAGTCGGCGGCGTGATCGAGAACCGCGACGAGATGGGAGCTCGCCGGTCGAACGATGGTGAACGGAGTCCACTTACCGTGGGCCAGACCCCACAGGCGCTCGTCGACCCCGCGCGATCTCCCGATCTTCGTGGGGCACGCGGAGTGCGTTGGTCGGTGGCATGCCGCACCGAGCCCCTTTCGCCCGCGTGTCCAACGTCGTCGACAAGTGCCGGAGATCCCGAGCGCTTCCGAGGAGGCCGGACGAAGTCGTCGAACGACGAGAGTGGTCCGCTACCTCGCGTCGCATGTCCCATGCGTCGGTTCTTCTTCCTCTCGTTCTCGCGTTGGCCGCTGCGGCGTCCGTTCGCGCACAGGATTCCGTGAGCGCGCCGCTGGTCGGTCCCACCGACGAGCGCCGCAACTGGTACGAGCTCGACCCGGAGCTGCAGTCGCTCGTGCAGCGCTCCACGGTCGCGCTCGTTCGGCCGAACAAGATCCGCCCGATTCCTGGTTCGAGCGAAGCGCAGATCGAATCCGTCTACCGCACCGAGCACCGCAACTACTGCGAAGGCACCGCGTTCGAGTGCGAAGAGGTCTTCGCGTATTGCAGTGGCACCCTGATCGACGGGGACACCGTGGTCTCCGCCGGACATTGCTTCACGGCGGCTGAGCTCGACGGCTCGGTGCCCTGCGACAACACCGCGGTCGTCTTCAACTTCCGCATGGAGGCGGAGGGGCGACGCGCACCGATCCTCCTCGATCGCGACGTCTACTACTGCCACGAGATCCTCGTCGCGCGCGCGCCGAGCTGTCCGACGGTGGGGCGCATGGAGGTCTGCAGCGGACCCGGCGACACGAGCTGCGGGCCCGGCGCGACGTGTGAGCCGAGCCTGCTCGCGGGATCGACCAACCACTTCTGTCGCTGTGACGCGAGCGATCCCACCGCGGCCGAGGCGTGGTGTCGGGGCGACGGCGACGCGACCGCGACGTGTGAGGCTTCGGGCGGGTCGACGTCGTGCGAGACGCACTGCACCGAGCCGGTCTCGAACGACTTCGTGGTCTTCCGCATCAAGCGCGAGCGCGCGGGGACGGCGCCCACGCCCGTCAGCGCGCCGTACGCGCCCGTCGCCGTCGCGCGCACGCGGCCGATGCCGCACGACACTCCGATCTGGACGATCGGGCACGGCTCGGGGCTGCCGGTGAAGGTGAGCGCGGACGCCGTCATCGCGGAGCCGGTGGTCGGTTTCCCGAACCAGCCGCGCAACCAACGTCGACTCATGCCCACGTGGATGAACCTCGACGGGCACCCCGATCGGCACTTCTACAGCCACAGCGACACCCTCGGCGGCAACTCGGGCGGCGGCACCTTCGTTCGCGACGCGAGCGGCTACGCGCTCGCTGGGATCCTCGTCGCAGGCTGGGGCAGCTCGTGCCCCACGCAGCTCCTCAACCCCTTCGGGGGTACGCCCCACGCGCACTGTCGCGACGAGATGAGCGACTGCCTCCGGGAGGACTTCATCGCGCCGAGCCCGAGGGCGGGCTCGATCCACGTGTGGGCCGACTTCGCGGTCGACTCGCTCTGCGACGGCGGCACGCCGCACGCACTCTGCGGCACCGCGGCGCCGGTGGTGCCGGGCGCGTACGTGCCGAGCCCGGCCCCGAGGGAGTCGGGCGGATCCGGGAGCGGCGCGAGCTGTTCGAGCGCGGTCGACGCGCGCGACGGCGCCTGGCTCGTGCTGGCGCTCGTGGCGTGGGGACTTCGTCGACGTGCAGCTCGCGTGGAGTCGAGTCGCGCGACGTCGACGCGCGCGATGTCGACGTACGGGACGTCGAATCTCCCGATGCGCGTCGTGATCTCGGCGTCGCTCGGGCTGCTCGCGCTCGGAGCGTGCGGCGCGGATGATCCCGCGAGCGATGCCGGAGTCGACGCGAGCGCTCCTCCGATGCCGGAGGAGCTCGAGGACGTTCGCTTCTCGCATCGCTACGTGGCCACCGCCGTGCTCCCTCGCGTTCGCACCGGTGAGGTCGGGCTCGATCTCGACGGAGACGGAACGATCGACAACGCGCTCGGCGCGCTCACGACCGCGCTTCACGCGGGAGGCTTCGATCTGAACGCGCTGCTCTACGAGTCGATCGTGAACGGTCGCTGGATCGTGCTCGGTCGCTTCGAGATGGACGGCGACGGAAGCGGCGCGCTGCGGATCTTCCGTGGCATCACGGGCGACGGACCGGATCCGTCGGGCGCGGGAATGCATCGCGTCGACGGGTCGAGCGCGGTGGCGGTGTTGCGCGGCACGTACACGTCGAGCTTCGACGCGGAGCTCGCGACCGACTCGGCGACGCTCTGGGCGCCGCTTCCCTCGGGCGAGGTCGCGCTCCCGCTCCGCGCCGTGCGCGCGGAAGGCACACTCACGAGCCTGCGGTCGTCGATGCAGCTCGGTGGGCTGCTCGCGCGCGAGGACCTGAACGACCTGCTGGGCGCGCTCGTGCGCGAGTTCGGCGACGACCCGCGTCTGAACGCGCTCGACGCGGACGAAGACGGCGAGGTCACGCCGCTCGAGCTCCGCGACCACGCGGTGATCGGTCCGCTGCTCCAGCCAGACGTCGACGTGGATGGCGATGGCGAGTCGGATCACTTCTCCGTCGGCGTGCGGATCGACTGGGTGCGTGCGGCGTTCGACGCACCGGAGCTCGAGAGCACGCGCGACGCGCGCCGCACGAAGTCGGGCGACGCGGGCGTGGATCGCGGCGCGATGTGCGAGCCGGACCCGTGCGCGGACGCGACCGATTGCGCGGCCTGCAACGCGCGCCCCGAGTGTGGCTTCTGCTCGAGCGAGCTCGGCTGCGTCCTGCGCACGCGCGAGGCGGAGTGCACGATGGACGGCGGCACCTGGGCCGACCGCGTGACCGAGTGCGTCGACTGCGCGTCGCGTTCGACGTGCGGTGAGTGCATCGGACGCAACGCCTTCTGCGCGTGGTGTCCCGGGATGGGCTGCGTGAGTGACACCGCGGGTGCGGCGCTCGCGTGCGGCGGGGACTACCGACGCTTCGCGGACGGGTGCGAGTGATGCGACCCGTCGGCGCGACGAGCGACGCGGCTCGTGACGGCGCGTGCGACGAGCTGCGTCGGGGCTTGCTCCGCGACGAGGGCGGCGCGGTGTATGCGGAGACGCTGATCGCGTTCCCCATCGTCCTGATGGTGGCGCTCTGCGTGCTGCAGCTCGCGCTTCTCTACGTCGCGCAGCTCGCGGTTCGACACGCCGCAACGCGCGCCGCCCGCGCCGCGGTGGTGGTGCTCCCGGATCATCCGGATCGCTACGACGGCGAGCCGCCGAACGAGGTCGACTTCGACGCGGTCGCCGCGCCCGAGCTCGCGGACCTCCGCTTCGGAGGCGGAGCTTCCCCCGGTCGTGGCAGCGCGCGGCTTCGCGCGATCCGTTCGGCTGCGTACCTGCCGCTCGTGCCGCTCGCGCCGAGCGTGGTGCTCGACGAAGCGACGCAGAGCAGCGTGCGCACCTCGTACGCGCAGGGCGACGAGGCGTTCGTGGAGCGTGCGATCGACTACGGGCGCGCCGCGACGGCGGTGACCTTCCCGGTCGAGCCCGAATCCGACGAGCTGCGCGATCGTTTCGATCCCTACGAGCCCGTCGTCACGCGCGTGACCTACCTCTTCCATTGCGGCGTTCCGCTGGTGAAGCGCTTCGTCTGCGACGCCGCGCTCGAGCTCGCGCTTCCCGGCGCCGGCACGCCGCAGGAGGACTCGTCGTACCGGTGGAGCTTCGGCTCGCTCGCGCGCAGCGGGGAGCCGCACTCCGACGTCGCGCGCGCGGTCGACGAGCTCGCGCACGCGGAGGCGCTCGAGAGGATCGCGCCTTGGGCCTCGCGTGGACGATTCCTCGTGCTGCGCGCGGAGGCGGTGCTGCCGAACCAAGGAGCGGGCTATGCGTGGGACTGAGCGCGCGCGCGAGACCTCGTTCTCCGCCGACGAGCGCGGCGCGATGACGCTCGTCGGGGTCTTCGTCTCGATGATCGCGATCGGGATGCTCTACTACGTCGCAGGCGTCGGCGACGCGATCACGTACCGCGAGCGGATGCTCGACGCGTCCGACTCCGCGGCGTTCGGCGGCGCCGTGCTCCACGCGCGCGCGATGAACGTGATCGTGCTGCTGAACCAGACGATCACCAGCGTGTTCGCGGTCGCGGTCGCGGCGCGGACGGCGGTGGTTCTCGTCGTCGCGGCGGCGGTCGCGGCGGCCAGCGATTGTTCTCCGTTCAACCCCAGCGCGTGCGCGGCGGCCGTGTGTCTCTTGGCGTCCTCGACGCCGAGCGCGTGCAACGCCGCGAACGACGAAGAGGGCGTCGCGATCGACGTCGCCGAGAACGCGAGCGAGGCGGCCGATGCGATGATCCGGGCCACACGTTTGGCGACGCTCGCTTCCGGTCGCGAGATCGCGCGGCACTTCGCGCCGCCGGTCGCCGAGGGGTTCACCTTCGTGCCGGAGATGCCCGTGCAGGCCGAGGATCCGACGCGTGCGTGCGAAGAGATCCTCACGTTCGGAGGGCCTTCCGGCGAAGCGGGCGACGTGCCGATCGTGACGACCGCGCAGCACGCCTACCGCGAGGCGCGGCGGTTCGCGTCGAGCTGCGGCGCCGAGACGTACGTCGATCGCGCCGGAGGCGTGGGGTTCGCGATCGCGGCGAGCACCGTCGTGTGTGGGGGCGTGGCCTCGCGCATCGATGGGCTCACTCGGCGAGTCTCCGAGGGCGTGCGGATGGGAGACGATGCGTTCCAAGTGCACGCCTACGTGCGCGCAGACGAGGCGGCGATGCCCTTCGCGAACGACGAGGAGCGCGTCGCGATCGTGGCGTGGGGACGAGAGCGCGAAGAGCGGCTCGCGCCGATCGCGGCCGCGATGCGTTCGGCCCTCGACCAATCGGTCTCGCGCGCCGAGTACTACTTCGACGGGGACGTCGACCCGCAGCTCTGGGCGTGGCGCATGCGCTGGCGTGCGCGCCTTCGTCGCGTCGACGTCGTCCCCGGCGCGTGCCCCGTCGGGCTCTTCGCGTGCGAGGAGCTCGGCGCTTCCGCGATTCATTGAGCGTTCGACGTCGCCGATCGCGACGCGATCGCGACGAGAGAAGGAGGTGGAGGAGATGCGACGACGACGATGCAGAGAGGGAGCCGTCTACACGGAGGCGCTGCTGGTGCTTCCGGTGATCGGTCTCGTGGGCTCGCTGACCGCGTACGTGCACCGCGGATTCGACCGCGCGCTCGACGCGGCGGTCGCCGTGAGAAGTACGGCGTGGATCGAGGCGCGAGGCGCGTGCGCCGACGACGCACCCGAGCACCCACGCGAGGACGTCGAGCGCCAGGAACGCGATCTCTTCGGTGGCGCCGAGCGTGCGCCGGGAGCGGTGGTCGCAGCGCGAACGCGGCTCTTCGCCGAGCAGCCGCTCCTCGGCATGCGCACGTCGGCGCTCGCGTTCGAGGTTGCGAGCGGCCGCTGGTCTGTGCACGGCACGGTCGAGCGCAGCGGCGCGATCGGCGGCGAAGCGACGTATGGACACCAGCTCGCGCTCGCGTGCGACGAACGACACTCGGAAGTGAACCTCGGCGCCTGGATCGCCGCCGCCGCGGGGGCACCGTGACGGAGCGTCCGCGCACCCTGCGCGAGGATCAGCGCGGGCTCAGCACGACCGAGTACGTCATCGCGCTCGGGCTGATCGCGATCGCGGGCTGGCTCACGTGGCGCACCTTCGGAGACCACGTCGACTTCGGCGTTCGCAGCTCCGCGACGGTGATGTTGGAGGACGACTGATGGACCCCACCCGGAGACTCGCCCGCATCTCGGTGCGTCCTCCCGCTTGCCAAGAGCCCGATCGGACGTCACGAACCTCGAGCGCCGAGCTCGCGCGCCCCGCAAGGCGCGTCGCGGGGGAGAGCGTGTGGGCCGCGACCTCGTCGGAGTCGAGGCCCGGGGGTGAGCTCGACGATCGCTCGAAGGAATCGAGGGATCCGTCGGGACCGACGAAGCAGAGAGGGGGACGCCGCGTGGCCGAGCTCGTCGTGGGCGACTTCGTCGCCGATCGATACCGCATCGTGAGAGCGCTCGCGCACGGCGGGATGGCGCGCGTCTACTTCGCGGAGGACGTGCGGCTCGAGCGACCGGTCGTCGTGAAGTACGGCGTCGGCGTCGAAGCTCCCTACTTGCGTCGCGAGGCGCGCGTGCTCGCGAACCTCGACGACGTGCTGATCCCGCCGGTCTTCGACGTGGGTGACGTCGGCGCGGAGGGCGCGTTCCTCGTGATGCCTTGGATCCCGGCCGACAACCTGCGCGACGTGATCGCGACGACGGGCCCGTGGAGCGCGCTCGACGCGGCGGAGCTGGGGCTCGCCCTCGCGCGCGCGGTCGCGCACGTGCATGCGCGCGGCATCGTTCATTGCGATCTCAAGCCCAGCAACGTTCTCGTACGCGACGATCCGGCGCGGCGAATCGCGCTGGTGGACTTCGGCGTCGCGGACAACGTGGAGCCACCGATCACGCGGCTCGCGCGCACGGGCAAGATCCTCGGGACGCCGTGTTTCCTTCCGCCGGAGAACCTCCGCGGCGGTGTTCCGACCCAACGCACCGACGTGTACGGACTCGGTGCGTGTCTCTACTACGCGCTCTCCGGGGTCCCACCGGTCGAGCCGCGCGAGCAGCTCGCGGAGCTCCTGGTCGCGGTGATGGAGGGTCGCGTGGTGCCGCTGCGCGCACGTCGTCCCGGCATGCCGGCCGAGCTCGCGGAGCTCGTGCATCGCGCGCTCTCGCCCGATCCCGACGCGCGCTTCGCGGACGCGATCGAGCTCGCGGAGGCGCTGCGCAAGGTGCATCACCGTCTCCGGCTCACGCACGGCTCCGGCATCGTCGCGTCGCGTTGAGCGCGCTTCGAGAGCGCTTCGAGAGAAGCTCGGCCGACGTCGCGAGCTGCCCTACGGACGGCGCGCCGCTCGCGAGATCAGCGGAGGCTGACGGGGCTCAGCCGCCGCCCCCCGGCGCAGGCTCGCCGCCCGCGCCGCGCGTGGTGACACGACCGGCGAGCGTGCCCGCGATGCGGAGCTGCAACGCGCCGTCGCTGGTCTTGAAGCTGCGCAGCCGCGGCTGGAGATCGACGAGCGAGAAGAGCGCGCGCGTGCGGTCGCTCTTCTCCTTGTAGGCGTCCGTGAAGCGCGCGCGGAGCAACACGTCGGCGCGCGAGAGCTCGAACGGCCGCATCAGCCGGAGCTCGCCCGAGCCACCGAGCTCCAGATCGGCCCCGCGGCCCTGAAAGCGACGGAGGTTCAGCACGCCGTTCTCGACCACCGCCTCGATCGTCACGTCGCCGGCGTCGATCTCGTCGACCGTCACGCCATCGCCGAGGCCCTCGATGGCGAGCTTCGCCTGGCCGTCGCCGATCTTCAGGCCTTCCAGGCGCAGGTCGATCGAGCCGGCTGCTTCGCTCGGTTGTTCGCCGAGCGCGAGGTCCACGTGACCGCTGAGCTTCGCTTGCATCGGGAGCGGCAGGTACGAGCGGAGGATGCTGATCCGTCGCAGGTTCACGTTCTGAAGGTCGACGTCGAACGCCAACGATTCGCCGCTCTGCTCGAAGTGGCCTTCGATGTCGCCACCAGCGACCACCGCCTCGAAGTCGACGTCGAGGTCCCCCACGATCGCCGCGAGCAGACCGACGCGCGCGTGGACGGTCTCGAAGGTCACGTCGACCGGGCGCTCGTCCGGCTCGGTGGGAAGCTTCACGAGGCGCACGCCCGTGAGATCGACTCCAGTCACCCAGGACGGGCTCAGATCGACGATCTCCAGCTCGTAGCCGCTCGGCACGCGACGACCGCCGCGCATCGGATTCTCCACCTCTTGGACGAGGTAGTCGCGCACGCGATCCCAAGGGAACGTCCAGTACGCGAAGAGCACGAAGGTGACGAGGAAGAACAGCGGGTACCCGACCCACTTCGCCACGCGTTTCATCCAGGGCTTCATCTCGCTCGTCTCGTCTCGGTCGAGGGGTCGTCTTCGGACTCGTTCGGGTCGTTCGGGTCGTTCGGGGCGTTCAGGTAGCTCATGGGGCCGGCGGACCCGCACGACCGGCGCGGCCCGCGCGCATCGAGGAGTCGCCACCCATGGAGCTGGCGTCCGACCCGCCGGCCTCGGGCTCTTCCGCGTCGTAGGCGATCACGCCGATTTGGACGTTGTAGCTGTCTTCTCCGCCTCGGAAATGTTCGATTTGAATGCGCTCCACCGCGACCGGAAAGCGGCTGTTCTCGATCGAGGTGAGCAGCTTGATGACCTTCTTGAGCCCGACGCTCGGCAAGGTCGCGCGCACGTTGCGGCGTCGGAAGCCCGCCACCACCTTCTCGGGTTGATCCGTGACCTCGCGGAGCTGGAGCTCCTGCTCGGTCGCGCGCGCTTCGAGGAAGCTCCCGAGCGGAGGCGCGGCTTGTTGGTAGCGCGCTTGGGCTGCGGCACGCTCGGCCTCACGCTGCGCGAGGGTTCCCCGAGCGCGCCCGATGTCGCGCAATACGGTCGAGATCTCGCGGTTCTGCTCCTCGATGTCGGAGATCGCGCTCGTCACGACGTAGAGCGGGAGCACGACGACGATCAGCGCGAACACCACGCCGAGCGCGCCCAACAGTCTGCGCTCTCGCTCGTTCAAACCGTCCACGTAGCCGCGGACACGATCGCTGAAGTTGGCCATCAGTTGCGGCTCCGGCTGCTACGGCGCTCGTCGGGAGCGACGATCGGTTCGTCGCCCGGGCAGTGAATCTCCGCTTCGAGGCGGTAGTTCAATCCGGTGTTGTTCGGCCCGGGAGAGGTAGGACCCGGCTTGATCTCGTCGAAGCAAGGGTGCGCTTCGAAGTTCGCCGCGATGGTGTCGCGCTCGGCCAAGCTGGCCACGAGACCTTGGAGCTCGATGCGGCCCTCGCGAGACTCGTCGTCGATCTCGATCGTGAGGCGCCGCGCGTCGTGCTGGATCTCTTGGGGAATCGCGGCCGAAATCGCGTCGAGCGCGTCCCACGCGGTGAACTTCGGGATCGGGTCGGCGATGCGTCGACCGCCTTCGAGCAGGGCGCGCGCCGCGGCGGGATCGCGCGTCTCCTCGTCGAAGACCTCGCGCGTCACCTCCGCGAGCTGGGCTTGGAGGCGCTCCCGCTCGTCGTCGAGGACTGCGTGTCGTGCCCACGTGGCGAAGAGGAAGGCGACCAAGACGGGCGCCGCTGCGATCGCGATTCGTTTGCCTTGGCTCCGCAGTGAGCCCATCGCCTTCGTGTAGGCGAGCGGCCCCTGACGCAGATCGAGCCGCTTGCCGCGCGTGGCGACCCGGGCCGCGAGCGCGGCCGCGAACGCGAACTTCGCGCGCTCGGACGACGCGCTCGGGATCGCGGGCGCGCCGAGCGTCAGCCCCGCCGACACGGTGGCTCGGTCGGCGGCGGACCCCGCCGACTCGGCAGAGCCGTCGTTCGCCTCGGTAGCAAGTGCGTCCGCAAGCGATGGCTGCGCCGCGGCGCCCGGCTTTCGCTTGGTCGCCGGCTCTCGTCGATCCGGCACCGCGACGAGGCTGGCCTCGATCCCGAGGGCTTCTTGCAGCCACGGCAACATCGAGTCCGCGTGCTGCGCCGCGTCGCCACCGAGGTAGGCACGCGACGGCGGCGGGTGACCAGCCGCGCGGTATGCCGCGAGCGTGCGCTTGAGCGAGCTCGCGAGCTGGACCTGCTGCCCACGCGAGAGGAGCTCCACCCCTCCGTCGGTCGTGCGCGCGAACGTGCAGGCGCCCTTCTCCAGCACGCAGACGTCCGTGCGGTCGACGCCGATGCACACGACCATCAGCGGCCCCGGCGCGTTCAGCTCGGGAACCAGATGTCGGAGCCCGTCCAATGCCGCCGCGCCGACCGCGATCTCCTTCGGATCGATCGCCGACGCTTTGAGCTCCGCGAGGAGCGTCTCGACGCGTGCACGCGGTGCAGCGGCCGCCAACACCCGCAGGATGGTGTCGGACTTGTCGATGGGCTGGTGATCGACCACGGCGTCGGCGGTCTCGAACGGCAGGACGTCGTTGAGCTCGAAGGGCAGAACTTCGCCGATGCGCTTTGCTGCGCCCGCTGGAAGCTCCACGACGCGAAGCGAGCCCTCACGGCCGTCGAGCGCGACGATCACCTCGTCGGCCGGACGCGCCACGATCGCGACCAGCTCCGCGAGCCCCGCGGCCAGCGCCTCGGCCCGTCCTTGAGGATCGGTCGCGGGCGCGAGCGGCACCTCGATGAACCGATCCATCTCCACGTGGCGCATCGAGGTGCGCACGAGGACCGCGCGCAACGCGCTGCGTCCGATGTCCAAACCGAGAATGCGTGCCATGACGTGATCTCACTCCACGCGGTAGTAGTGGAAGACGCCGAGCCCGGGCATCCGACCCGCATTCGGCGGTGGTGGCGTCCAGAGCTCGTGGAAGTTGACGACGGTGTTCAGTCGAACTTCGCCGCGATAGCCACCCACACACTCGCCAAAGTCGTCCATCTCACGGCAGCCGGACTGGCCGGTCACGTGGATGGTGAGAATGCGGGCGGCGGTGACGAAGCTGTTGTCGATCTCGGTGCGGATTCCGGCGGGAATCGTGACGGGCTGGAAGAGGAGCGGGTTGTCGGCGCCGAGGAAGCCCTGAAGCATCGGGTAGAGATCCCGCGGCCCCCCACGGCCTTCGATGAAGGCCAGGAAGTCGCTCACGCGGGAGAAGAAGGGAAGGGGTACGAGCGCGCGCGCGGTCGAGAGCAACTGCACGAACTTCGCGGCCTCGGCGGGGTTGCTGCAGAGCGGTTGCCCCTCGAGATAGCTGCACAGACGAGCGAGGATGACTTCGGGCGGCGCTTCGTTGGGGTTGACGGCGCCTGACCCGTAGATCGTGACGATTCGCGCGTCGGGATCGTTCGGAGTCGGCTCGACGAAGGTCGCCCAGAAGTCGTCGCCGATTCCGCGGATCATTCGGAGCTCTTCGAGCGAATCGAGAGGCGCGTTCTTCGTGTCGTACGGATCGTCCAGGCGCCGGTAGAGGTCGTCCTCGCTGCCGCTGGAGGTGACCTCGGCGCGACCCGGATCGAACACCGTTCGATCGAGATCGAAGTCCCACCAGTCGATGATCGACGCGACGACGTCGAGTCGGTTCGTGAACTGACCGTCGCGATCACGCTGTTGGAAGAGCGGATCGTAGCGAGACTCGATCTGGTAGCCGCCCATCATCGCGAAGAGCTGCATCGCGATCGAGCGACGCGCACGATCGCCGCTGAAGTTGAGCGGCGCGTTGACGTTGATCTTGGCGTTCTCCGCGAAGGAGACGATCGTGCAGCGTCCGTTCGTCTCGCCGAGGCCTTGCGCGGAGCCGAAGTCGATCCCGGTTTGAAGCGCTTGCGTGGCCTCGTAATCGCAGAAGGGCTTGAGGAGCGAGTCGGCCATCCGCCAGACGGGCAACATCGGCGGCGGACGACCCGCGAGCGCGACGTAGTACGGCGTCACGACCTGTCGAATGTTCGGCTCCGCCGCCACGAGCAGACGGGTGAGGTTCAGACCGCTCCGCGCCATGTACTCCGCACGGAGTTGGTCGCGTTGCGTCGCCGCGATGGCGAAGCTGGTGCCGGTCGACTGGTGCAGGTCCGCGAGCAGCACGGCCAGGATCGCGAGCGCGGTGATCGCGATGATGAGGGCGACGCCACGCCGCCCTTCGCGCGCGCTTCGCTGCTTCGCCACGCGCGGACGCCGCGACGCACGGCGGAAGCCGTGGGAGTCGGAGGAGGCGGCGAAGGCGGAGAGCATGACGGAGTCGCGGATTGCGTCAGGGGTTGTAGATCGCGTGGTTGAGGCCGAAGCGGATCGGCACGTCGGCGCGGGTTCCGAAGGTGATCGTGCGCCCGCGCTGACGCGGGTGAGGGACCGTGAGGCGAATCTTCACCTGCGCGGGCAGGCGATTCGGCTGCCCGGTGAGCTGCGTGGTGTCCCACGAGCGGACCCACTCGGTGGTGAGCGGGTCGAGGTACTCGAGCTCGAGGTCCGTCACGTCGTCGACGAGGATCTGCACGGAGCCCCCCCGTCGCGGGTCGTCGTCGATGCGGCGCTGCTCACGTCGCGCGAGCACCTTGCGCCGCGCGTCCTCCGGATGACGCGTCACGAAGTAGCTGATCTCGTTCTGATCGCTCTCGTGCGCGTCGCGGTAGAGGCGCCGATGCGAGAACGAGGTGAAGTCGAGGCGATCGCCGCCGCTGCGATCGGTTCCGACGAAGCACGTCTTGGTCTTCACGAGCGCAGGGCTCGGGTTCACCTGCGCCGACACGTACGCCATCGAGAGCTCGCGCTGCATTCGCGCGAGCGCCGAGCTCACGATGTGGTTCCGCTCGAGGTCCGCTTCCACGCGCTCCTTGTTGCGCGAGGTCTGCGCGAAGCCTCCCCAGACCATCACGGAGACGACGCTGAGGATCGCGATCGCGACCATCGCTTCGACGAGCGTCATGCCGCGTGAGCGCAGCGCGCGGCGGTCGCTCCGAGCTGTCGTCGACGATGCCGTCATGGGGTGGGCTCCTCCACGCGCGGCGGCTGTTCGGCGACGAGGTACTGCACGACGTCGAACTCGCGGGTCGAGGTTCCTTCGCGCCATCTCACGACGACCGACGCGCGCCGGACCTGCTCCTCGATGGCCGGCTTCAGCACGGGGAACGCGATGCCGATGGCCATTTCGGCGAAGCCGTCGCCGCCTCCGAGGCCACCGCCTCCGCCGAGCATCGAATCGATCGCGCCGGTCTGCGCGTTCTCGTCGCTAAGGATTCCCGCGGGGCCCGCGCTCTCGCCGCCTTCGCCGTCCTCGCCCTCGAGCCCTTCCTCGGTGAGCGCGTCGTCCGGAAGGACCACCCGATCGAGGCGCCACTCGCATTCGAAGCCTTCGAGCTCGGCACCTTCGCAGCAGCCGTCGCGCCCGGAGTCGTCGATGGCGGGCAGGCCTTCTTTCATGACCTGCTCTTCGAGCTCGCTCATCTTGCAGCGCGCCATCAACGCCGCGACGTTCATGTGTTGCGCGCGGGTGCCGACCCGGATCGCCTGTCCTTGGCTCGAGAAGATCGCGGTGAGGCCGAGCGCGAGGATGCCGACCGCGACCATCACCTCCATGAGGGTGAAGCCGTGCGTGGTCGTGGGTCGTCGACGCGCGCTCATCCCGGGTCCCTCAGGTCGCCTTCGTCGGCCATCTCCGTCGGCTCCAGCTCGCCGCGGTGCACGACGGCGCGCCCGGTCAGCGGGTGGATCTCGATCGTGTAGGCGTTCGTTCCGTCGTCGTCGGTGATGTAGACGTACGCGTGCTCGGTGCGGCCGCCCGGGAAGAAGTAGACGTAGCCGCGGCCGGTCTCGCGCGGCTCGGGCTCGTGCGGGGTCACGAGGCGGAAGATGCGCACCTGCGGATCGCCCTCCGCCATCAACGCGGCGCGAGGATCGCCTTCTGCGGCCTCGACGATTCCGCTCTCCACGACCGGCAGGCGGTGCGGGAGGTACTTTTCCATCGGCTCTCCGTCCGAGCCCTCGATGGGTCCGAACGCGCTGCGGCCGAGCTGCGCGCTCATCGAGCCGTCGAGGCGCGCCTGCGCGCGCATCCACGGGTCGGACGCGGAACGATCCTCTTCTTCGTCGCTGTCCGCGTCCTCGCTCACGTCGAGCGTGACGTGCCCGTGCGCCTCCTCGATCGCGATCGTGTGGGCGTCGAGATCGAACGCGATGCGCACCGTGTTGCTGCGTGTGACCGCGCGGTGGTAGGCGAAGCGCGAGGCGCTCACGACGTCCATCGCGGCGCTCCGGAGCTTCGTCCGGTGGAGCGCGCCGATACCGTAGGACACCCCCACCGCGACGAGCGCGAGCAGGACGACCACGATCATCATCTCGATGAGCGTGACGCCTTCTTCGCGAGCGCGTCGGTGGGAGCTTCGGTTCATGGCGAGGCAGTCGAACGACGAAAGAACGTGTGGAGGTGGGCGTTCAATCCAGAGAGTGGCGCCGAATCACTCGACGTCTTCCGGGCCGTCGATGTCGTCTTCGGTGCCGAACTGCCCGTCCGGGCCCGCGCTGACGACGTAGATGTCGTCGCCTTCGCACTCGATCTGAAAGTCGTTGTCCCAGGCGTCGGTCGCGCGCTTGCTGCGGTCGAGGTAGCCCTCCTCTTGGAGCTCGGTGGAGCTCGACGGACAGCCGTTGTTATCCGTCATGTAGAGGAGAACGGCCGCCTTCACGGCCTGCGCGTCGGTCAGCGTCTGGCGCTTCTGCGACTTGCGCCACTGCGGAACCACCGCGACGCCGACCGCGGTCGCGATGAGCGCCATGATGATCACGACGATCATGATCTCGACGAGGGTCATGCCCTCGGTGCGGCGCAGGCGGCGACGACGGGTCGGGGTCGGCGTCGTGATCGGCGCGTTCGTGATCGGCAGGGTGCGGGTGCTCGTCATGGTGTCGTTCCTGTGGTCTCTCGGTCTGGGCGTCGCCCTCGCGGGCTCGAAGTGCGGAAGTGCGTCAGAGCACGTTGTCGTCGACGAAGAAGTCGCCGCTCGGTCCGGCGCTCACGACGTCGACCGAGTCGGGATCGAAGCGACCGGGGCAGCGGAGAAACAAGCGGCGTCCCCAGCCGTCGATGGGAGTGCGCCGCAAGAACCGGGGCGTCGTGCGTGGCGGGGGCAGCAGCTCGTCGAGGGGGGTCGGGCAGCGACCGGTGTGGGCGCGGAAGAGCCCGACCGCGTGGCGCACCTCGCCGATCACGGTCAGCGTCTCGCGCTCGGCGTGGCGTTCGCTGGAGTAGCGCACGAGCCCGTAGATCACGGCGACCACCGCCCCGGCCGCGAGCGCAATCCGCCACCGCGAGCCGCCGAAGAGCTGCCGCCACGTCCCGCGCTTCTCCCACGGGAGCGCCACCGCGCCGCTCTTGCGACGGACCATCAGCTGCGCTCCTTCCCCGATGGTTCGGAGCGACGCCGCTCGGAGCGGTGCGGCGCAGGGATGTGCCGAGCGCGGGTCATCCGACGAACTCGTTGATTTGGAGGAGCGGCATGAGGATCGAGAACGCGATGCCGCCGCTCACGCCGCCCATCACCACGATGATGAGCGGCTCGAGCAGCGAGGTCATCGCGGCGACGCGGACCTCGACCTGCTGGTCGTAGGCGAGGGCAACGTGCTCGAGCATCTCCTCGAGCTGACCGGACTTCTCACCGATCGCGATCATGTGCGTGACGATCGGAGGGAACCGCTTGCTCGCGCGCAGCGGCTTGGCGAGCCCCTCGCCCTCCCGGACGCTGTTGCGCGCTTCGTCGACCACCCGCATCAGCTCGGTGTTGCCGAGCACGTTTCGCGTGATCTCCATCGCGCGGAGCACGGGGACGCCGCTCGTGAGCAGCGTCGAGAGCGTGCGCGAGAAACGTGCCACCGCGACCATGAGGAAGAGCTGTCCGAAGAGCGGGATCTTCAGCTCGAAGCGGTCCCACTTCTTTCTGCCTTCTTCGGTCGCTCTCCAACGACGGAAGTACCAGATGCCGCCGCCGATCAGCGTGAAGATGAGCCACCAGTAGCCGCTGATCATGTCGCTCGACCAGATGAGGAGCTCGGTGTACCAGGGCAGGCTCTGGTTGAAGTCCTGGAAGATCGAGGTGACCTTCGGCACGACGACCGTCATCATCACGCCGATGATGATCGTGCTCGCGAAGGCCATGAACAGAGGGTAGGCGAGCGCGCTCTGGACCTTCGACTTGAGCTTGGCTTGGGCGTCGAGGAACTCCGACAGGCGCTGGAGCACGGCCTCGAGGGTGCCGGATGCCTCACCCGCCGCGACCATGTTCACGTACAGATCTTCGAAGTACTTCGGGTGGTTACGCAGCGCGTCCGCGAAGCTGATACCCTCGTTGACCTTGTCGCGGGTGTCGGTGAAGGCGGCTTTGAGCTCCGGCTGATCGAGCTGGTCGATGAGCGCAGTGAGCGCCTCGACGAGCGGGATGCCGGAGCGGAGGAGCACCGCGAGCTGCTGGGTCGAGACCGCGATCTCGCGCGTGCCGACGCGGTTGAACATCCGCTTCAGATCGATCTCGCGACCGCGCTTCTTCGCCGCCTCGCTCGACTCGAGCAGCTCCGTGACGAGGACGCCGTCCTTCTTGAGGAGCGCGCGTAGCTGCTTCGGGCTGTCCGCGTCGCGGACCCCCTTCACGGCCTTGCCGGCGGCGTTGACGCCGCGCCACGCGTAGACGGCCATCAGTCACCCGCCTCCTGCGTGGCCGCGAGCACCTCTTCGACGCTCGTCACGCCCGCGAGCACCTGGCGCGCGCCGTCGTCGCGGAGGATGCGCATGCCGCTGTTCGCCGCCGCGCGACCGATGGTCTTCGAGTCGCTCTGCTTGAGGATCTCCGCGCGCACCGCGCCGTCGATGATCATCAGCTCGAAGATGCCGAGGCGGCCGCGATATCCGGTGTGCGTGCAGGCCTCGCAGCCGACCGGCTTGTAGAAGATCGGCATCCCGTCCGCGCCGCGACGGATCTGGATCCCGTGCGCGCTCTTCGGTTGCGCCGCCTTCGCGGCCTGCGCGGCCTTCATCGGACTCGAGGCCTCGCGGAGCATGCCCGCGAGCTCGGCCTTGTCGCCGAAACGCGACGTGTCCTCGTCGAACGCACCTTCCATACGGCGCAGATCGTGGACCCCGGTGGGCTCGTCCTCGAGGAGATCCCCCTCCGAGAGCTCGTCCTCGCCGGGCGTCGGAGGCGGCGCGGAGTTGCGTCCGAGCACGGTGCTGCGCGCGGCCTCTTCGAGCTGCGCGAGCGTCTCCTCCACGCGGTCGAGATCGATCCCGAGCTCGATCAGCTTGTCGGGCGTCGCGACGTAGGGCTCGCGGCAGTGCACGCAGAGCCGGCGCACGAGGCGCTGCGCCAGCACACCCAGGACGGTCGAGCTGATCTGGAAGGGCTGGATGCCCATGTCGACGAGACGCGTGATCGCGCCCGGTGCGTCGTTCGTGTGCAGCGTCGAGAGCACGAGGTGACCCGTGAGCGACGCCTGGATCGCGAGCTCCGCCGTCTCGTGATCGCGGATCTCGCCGACCATGATTACGTCCGGATCCTGACGGAGGAAGGCGCGGAGCGCGGACGCGAAGGTGAGGCCGATCTTCGAATGAACCTGGAGCTGGTTGATGCCCCGCAGCTCGTACTCGACCGGCTCTTCCGCGGTGAGGATCTTCTTGTCCGGCGTGTTGATGCGGTTGAGCGAACCGTAGAGCGTAGTCGTCTTGCCGGAGCCGGTCGGGCCCGTGACGAGCAGAATCCCGTTCGGCCGCTGGATGAGCTTGTTCCAGACGTCGAGCTCGCGGCGCGCGAAGCCGAGATCCGCCAGATCGAGCGCGATGTTCTCCTTGTCGAGGAGACGCATGACCACGCTCTCGCCCTTGGCGGTCGGGATCGTGCTCACGCGGACGTCGATCACCTTGCCCGCGATCTTCTTCGTGATGCGGCCGTCCTGGGGGAGGCGCTTCTCCGCGATGTTCAGGCCGGCCTCGATCTTCACGCGCGCGATGATCGACGCGTGCGCGCCCTTCGGGGCTTCTTTGCGCTGAACCAGGCGACCGTCGATCCGGTATCGGACGATCACCTTGTCGTCGAGCGGCTCGATGTGGATGTCGGACGCGCGCTCGCGCACCGAGGTGTAGAAGAGGTTGTTCACGAAGCGGATGACGGGCGCTTCGTCGTCGGCATCGAGGAGGTCCTGGATCTCGTCGACCGCGTCGTCGTCGTTCTTCTCGCCGAGCGAGGCCTCGTCCTTGCGCTCGTAGACGCGGTTGATCGCGTCGTCGATCGTCTCGCTCGTGGCGGCGACGAGCTCGATCGGACGTCCGAGCAGCGCCCGCAGATCGTCGGCGGCGGAGGGATCGAGCGGATCGGCGATGGCCGCGATGACCGCGTCGCCGCGCTCGCCGATCGGCAGGATCTTCTGCTGGCGTGCGAAGTTGATCGGCACGAGCTCGATCACGCTCTCCGGCACTCCGCTCGGCTCGATCTTCGCGACGAAGTCGAGACCGACCTCGCGCGCCAGCGCCTTCACGAGCTCCGCCTCGTCGATCGCGCGCGTCGCCCGGACCACGTCCGAGAGCTGCACGCCGCGCTCGTCCGCGGTCGCCGCCAGCTCGCGCACGCGCTCCGAAGAGAGGAGCTCGTGACGAACCAAGATCTCGCCGAAGTACCCGACTTCCATGTCAGTTCTCGTCGCTCACCGCTTCGCCGATCGATGGGGTCTCGACCGTTTGAGGCTCGGGGGGAGGCTCCATCACCTCGCCATCCGGCGTGATGATCACGTCACCGTCGCTGCCTTCCGACGGGCCCTCGTACGCGCCTATGGGTGGACGCGCGACGTGCTCGGGCGGGGGCTCGGCTTCGAGCGCGGCTTCGAGCGCGGCCTCTTCGTCGAGCTCGCGGAGCTCACCGATGATCTCGGCCACGAGGCCGCGCGTGCGCGAGTAGTCGACCGGGGGCTCGTAGTCGTGATCGCCGAACACGAAGTAGCGGTCGAGGAACTCCTGGCGCTCGCGCATCTTGCGCTCGTAGATGGCGCGCAGATCCGCCATGTCACGGATGATGTAGGGCGTCAGGAAGAGCAGCAGGTTCGACTTCTGTCGCTGCTGCGTGGTGCTGCGGAAGAGCGCGCCGAGCAGCGGGATGTCGCCGAGGATCGGGATCTTCGACTCGCTGTTGGTCACGGTCTCGCGCATCAGGCCGCCGATCACGACGGTCTGCTGATCGCGGACCATGACCTCAGTCTTCGCGGTACGACGATTGATCGGCACCACGCCGAGGTCACCTTGCGGGCTCCCGACGTCGGAGATCTCTTCTTCGATCTCCATTCGAATCTCGTCGTGTTGGTTGATGTGCGGCGTGATGCGGATGATCGTGCCGACGTCCTGGCGCGGGACGCCGAACCCACCGCCGAGGCCGCCTGCGAGACCGCCGAGGCCGCCGAGCGCGCCGCCTTGTGCCCCGCCCGCGAGACCCGCGAGGCCACCGAGCCCACCGAGCCCGCCGAGCGCGCCGGGCGCGATGCCCGAGGTCTGCAGCGGGACGTTCTGACCGATGTTGATCTCGGCCTGCACGTTGTCCATCGCGATGATGTGCGGGGTGGAGAGGATGTTCGCGTCGCCGCTGCTCGCGACGGCCTGGAGCACGACGCCGAAGCCCGGGATCGAGAGGCCGGTCGTGGATCCGGGGATCGTGACGTTCGTGTCGATCTCGGGGCCACGCACGCCGACCGCCATGCCCGAGAGCACGCTCTGGTCGGCAGGGAAGAACACGGAGCTCTGCGCGTCGAAGCCGAAGATCGAGAGCGAGCCGTCGCCCGCGGGGTTCGGCACGCCGCCGTGGAAGGAGAAGCCGAGCTGGTTCGAGCGGCTCACCGAGAGGTCCATGACCACCGCTTCGATGAAGACCTGTCGGCGCGGGCGGTCGAGGCGCTCGATCACGCGGCGGAGCGCCGCGTAGTCGTGGAGCGACGACGTGATGACCAGCGCGTTGGTCGGCGTGTGAGTCGTGACGCGGATCTCGCCTTCGAACATGCCACCGAGCTCACCGCCCGCCGCCGGAGCAGCCGCTGCGGCCGGCGCGCGACGACCCGCCGCACCCGCCGCACCACCGGCCGCGCCCGCGCGAGGCGCCGCGCCCCCGCCGATGAGGCTCTGCAACGTGCTGGCGATCTCTTCCGCGTCGCCGTTCTGCACGTAGTGCACGTGGATGCGACCCTCGCCCTCCATCGGCACGTCGAGCTGACGGATCATCTCGAGGATGCGGAGGTACGCGCGCTCGGTGGCCAAGATGATCAGCGAGTTGGTGCGCTCGTCCGAGAGGATGCTCGTGATGCGCGACTCGCCGCTGCGGCTGCCGATGGTCGACGCGCCCTCTTGGCCGGGGCTCGCGCTCGCGTTCGCTGCCGCCGTCGCGCGTGCTCGTCGCGGCGCCGCCACCGGGGCCGACGCGCTCGCACCACCGCTGCCACCGCCCTGCGCGGACGGGAAGATCTCCTGCAGCTTCGCCGCGATCTCGGCCGCGTTCGCGTAGTGGATCGGCTCGATCCAGATCTGTTCGCCGGTGCGCGCGACGTCGATCGCCTCGATCAAACGCAGCATCCGCTGGATCTGCGTGCCGGTGTCCGTGAGGATCAGCGTGTTGGTCGGCGCGTACGCGGTGACCGCGCCGGTCTGCGACTTGAAGCGCGAGAGGAGCTGCGCGGCGTCCTCGGCGCTGACGTTCTCGACTCGGTGAAGGCGCGTGACGTAGCGGTCCGCGTTCGGGGTCGGCGAGCTGCCCGTGTAGAGCGGGATCGGCTGGCCTTCGATGTTCGCCGTCTCGGAGATCTTCAGGTACCGACCCGCCGGAACCACGGTCATTCCGTTGACCTCGAGGATCGACAAGAACGCGTTGTAAGCCTCGGCGACCGTCACCTTCGTGGGCGCGAACACCGTCGCCTTCAGGCTGCGGACCTTGCTCGACAAGATGAAACGTTTGCCGGTGAGGTTCGAGATCAAACGCACCAGATCCGGCAGGTCCGCGTCCTCCAGGTTGAAGGTCACGCGCGTTCCCGGCGGGACGGCCTCGTACTCGACGCCGGTCTCGAACTGCGGGAGGCCGGTTCCGCTGCCGGGTGCGCCGGGGGTGCCGCCCGACGCGGTGTCGCCCTCGCTTTCGGCGACTTGCGCACGCACCGCGTCGCCGAGGCGTGGTCGGACGCCGGCGACTCCACCGGGGCTCACGCGGACCGTGGGGGTCTCGGGAGGCTGCGCGTCCGCGCCGCCGAGCACGAGGCCGAGGACCATGAACGAGGCCGCGGCGGACAGGAGGGGGATGGCGTGCTGGGGCTTCATCGGATGTTGTAGTCGATGGTCGTCGGCTGGCCCCGACGAACGATGGAGAGGGTCAGGTGGTCGGCGGTACGGAGCCGCGCATACGCCTCGAGGGCGGTGTCGGGGCTGCTCATGTCGTAGCCGTTGATGGTTCGGAGCATGTCGCCGTTCTGGACGCCGAGGCGGCCGAGCAGGCTGTTCCGGCGGATGCCGTAGAGCTTCACGCCGACGGTGCGGCCGTTCTCTTCGTGCGGGATGACGCGCGCGGTGCGCATCAGCTCCGCTTGGTTCTCGAGCACGCGGTCGACGAGCGAGCGGTCGATGTTGAAGTTCGTGTCGCTCACGCGCTGGATGCCGGACTCCATCTCGGAGGCGTTGATCCCGCCCTCGCTCTCGCCCGCGCTCGGCACCTCGACGGGCTCGGCGTTCACCGGCGGCGCGGACACGCGTGGGCCCTGCGCGACTTCTTCGCCGAACATCGTGATCTGACACGCGCCGGTGGTCGGCTGCAGGTACACGCGGTCGGTGAAGATGTGGATCACTTGCCGCCCGTCGACGGACTGACCGCGTCGGTAGAGCAGCGCCTTGCCCGCCGCGCCGACGATCGCCGCGAACGACCAATCGGGGGAGATCGGGTTCACGACGGCGGCCACGAGGCGGACGCTTCCGTCGCACACCGGCGGCGGTTGGGTCCAGTCGACCTCGTTGGTCGGCCGCACGACTTCGTCGTCGGAGACGACGTCGGCGACGTCGACGCCGTCGAGCGGACCTTGCTCGTGGTCGAAGATGTTGCGGCGGAGGATCGCGGTGTCGTCCCGCGACGCGCGGCCGGGTGTGCTCCGCGTCGACGTCGGCAGCGTCACGGCGCCGCCCGGCTCCACGGGCAGGAACGTGGCGGCGAGCAGCCCGGTCGTGCCTTGGGCGAGGAAGAACGCGGTCGCGGCGAGCGACACGAGCACGATGGCGATGGCGATGGCGTTGGGGCGGGGGCTTCCCACGAGAGTCCTCGGGAGAGAGGGGGGCGCGGGGGGGGCGCGAACGGATTCAGCAACGGCCGTGCCTAGCGTGGAAGTCCCCTCGGTTCCAGCGGATTCCCCACGAACCGTGGGGGATCGGCGACCCGCGGATCCACGCCTCGGCGTTGATGCCTGCCAGCTTGTCGTCGTGGCGAAGCGGGCCTCCGACGCGTGATGACAACTTGGCAGTCGCGCACGGGCCCGAGCGGGCCTGAAACGTCGACGACGAGGGCGCCGGACCCCGAGCGAAGGCCACGACGCGAAGGCCGCGACGCGACGAGCTCGGCACACGACGTCGGTGATCGTACGTCCGACGAGCATGAGCGTCGCTCGGCGACCGCGTCGGTTCGCGATCCGAACGCGTCGAGCTCGGCGCTTCGTGGGTCCGCGCGCGTCGAGCTCGGCGCATCGAGCGTCGAATCGAGCGGATCCGGCTCGGAGCGTCGAGCGTTCGCGCGAACGCCGTCGCGTCAGTCTTCGCGCTCGGAGCCGACCTTGCGGTAGATCGTCCGCGCGGAGATCCCGAGGAGCTGCGCGGCGAGCTGCTTGTCACCGTGCGTGTGCTCGAGGGTCCGCTGCAACACGCGCCGCTCGATCTCCGCCAGCGGCGTGCCGAGCGCGAACGTCATCGAGGCGTCCGTGTGGCGCTCCGAACGGGCGACCACGTCGGGTAGATCGTCGACCTCGAGCGTTGGTCCCTTCGCGAGCACGACTGCGCGCTCGATCACGTTCTCGAGCTCGCGGACGTTGCCGGGCCAGTCGTAACCGACGAGCTTGTCGAGCGCCTCGCGGCTCGCCACGAGCGGATCGCGATGGTTCTTCTTCGCGTAGAGCGCGAGGAAGTGGTCGACGAGCAGCGGCACGTCGTCCCGGCGGTCGCGCAGGGGAGGGCTCGTGATCGCGATGACGTTCAAGCGGTAGTAGAGGTCCTCGCGGAACTCTCCCGTGCGCACCGCCTGGCGCAGGTCACGGTTGGTCGCTGCGATCAGGCGAAAGCTCGCTTTGGTCGTCTTGCCCCCGAGCGGCTCGTACTCGCCTTCTTGGAGCACGCGCAGGAGCTTCACCTGCACGGCGGGGCTGAGCTCGCCGATCTCGTCGAGGAAGAGCGAGCCGCCCGCAGCCTGTGCGATGCGTCCTTCGCGACGCGCGACCGCGCCGGTGAAGGCGCCGCGCTCGTGCCCGAAGAGCTCGGATTCGACGATGGTCTCCGGCAGCGCGGACAGATTGACACCGACGAAGGGTCCCTCGACGCCGCTGCGCTCGTGGATGTGGCGCGCGAGCAGCTCCTTGCCGGTGCCGCTCTCGCCGAGCACGAGCACGGTCGCGGTCGAAGGCGCGGCGGTGGTCGCGACGTCGAGCGCATGACGCAACGCGGGGCTGCTGCCGACGATCCCACGCGACGGGGCGGCGCGCTTGAGGGCCGAGAGCTCCTTGCGCAGCGTGCGGTTCTCCGCGACGAGCGCGTGTCGCTCCGCGGCCTTTCGCACCGTCTTCACGATGTGCAGCCGCTTGAGCGGCTTCTCGACGAAGTCGTACGCGCCCTCGCGCATCGCCTCGACGGCAGTCTCGATGGTGCCGTACGCGGTCATCAGCACGACCTCGGTGTCGGGCGCGACGGTGCGCAGCGCCTTGACGAGATCGATGCCGCTCATGCCCGGCATCATCAGATCCGTGAGCACCACGTCCACGCGATGCTGACGGCAGAGCTCGAGCGCGTCCTTGGCCGACTCCGCGGTGAGTGCGCGAAAGCCTTCCTTCTGAAAGATCTTTCGCAACGAGACGAGGTTCGCCTCTTCGTCGTCGACGACGACCACGGTGATCTCGGCGGCGCTGGACATCGTGTGACTCTCTGTCGATCGCGGCTGACACTCTGTCAAACGAGCGCTGAGCGGCATCGAGAATTCCAAGGGTTTCGTCATGCGAAGCACTCCTCGCATCGAAGCTCAGCAAGCGACGGGCCGCGTGCGCGAGTGCGAGACGGTCGCTCCGGTTGCGCGGCTCGGGCGACCCGGCGAGAGTCGGTCGCGTGACACGAGACGAGATCGCGCAGGCGTTCGCGCCGCTCAAGGGTCGCTACGCGTGGGGCGCACGGGCCGGCGCGGAGTCGCTCTTCTCGTTCGAGGTGGGCGAGCCGCGGCTGGAGGTGGTGGAGCATCACGACGCACGCGGCGAGCTTCGACGCGAGGTCGTGCCCCGTGGTCGGCATCGCTTCGCGCTCCTCGATTGCCGGTTCGAGCTGGCGTTCGACGGGGAGACGGCGGCCACCGACGAGCACGGTCGGGGCGCGATGGCGGCGGCGGCGGATCGGTTGTCGGGCCAGGCGCTCGAGGCGGTCGAGTGGCAGGGCGACGTGCTCCGGCTCGCGTTCGATCTCGGCGCCACGCTCCGGGTCTGGCGTCATCCCCAGAGTGAGCCGGGGGCCGCGGTGTGGGAGCTCGACGTGGGCTCCGAGGCCATCGTCTGGCGTGCGTGAGCTCGTCCGTGGGGTCGCGCGTGAGGTCGTGAGCTTCGTCGACCCACGCACGTCGTGGGATTGAACGTCCGCACGAACCCCTGCTATGTCAGCCCGTCGCTCGACCGAGCGAACGCGCGGGGGACGCGGGCACGTGCCGCGACGACGCGACGACTTCGACTTCGACTTCGTGGTGGAGGCTTTCGATGGTGCGCTGGACGACGATTGGCTTGTGGCTCGGGATTTCGGCCGCGATCGCTGGGTGCGGTGACGACGACACGGATCCGATGGTCGACTCGGGGATGGACGAAGACTCCGGCACCGGCGTCGACGCGGGGCAGGACGCCGGAACGCGCCCCGACTCGGGCATGCGCGACGCGGGCGTCGCGTGCACGAGCGGCTGTGCGATCGAAGAGATCGTCACGGGCGTCGATCACGTCTGTGGACGTCGTGAGAACGGTGAGGTGCTCTGCTGGGGTGGCAACGGCGTGGGACAGCTCGGCGACGGGCGTGAGCGTGGCCACGACGACTGCTCGACGCGTGGGGTGGACGACGCAGCGGGATACGACTGCAGCGCGACGCCGGTGGTCGTTTCCGGCGTGACCGCGACGAGCCTTGCCTCCAATGCCGCGCTCCAGACCTGCGCGATCACCGAGGAGGGCTCCGTGTGCTGGGGCTTCGAGGACGTCGCGGCGAGCGGCTCGGACACCCGCCGAGAGCGCTTCACGGCGGAGCTCCTCGAGGAGTTCTCGCCTGCTGCGGAGCTTCAGGCTTCGCGAAACCAGCTCTGCGCGCGTCTCACGGACGGCACGGCGGTGTGCCGCGGCGAGAACGAGTCGGGTGAGCTGCTTCAAGAAGGCGACGATCCGCGCCGCATGGCCGTAGCGCTTCCGGGATTGAGCGGCCTCGTCGAGCTCGACTACGGCGTCGGCGCCAACTTCGCGTGCGGCCGCACCGCCACGACGCTCTCGTGCTGGGGCAACAACCAGGACGGTCAGCTCGGTGACGGGATCACGGACCACGGCACGACGTGCGGCGTGGCGCCGGAGACGTACGACTGCAGCCGCGAGCCGGTCGAGGTCTCCGGGCTCGACGCGGCGGACGTGGTGCAGGTCGATCTGGGCTCGCGCTTCGCGTGTGCGCTCCTCTCGGACGGCACCGTGTGGTGCTGGGGTGCGAACGCGGCGGGCCAGCTCGGCAGCGGCACCACCGAGGCGGTCTCCGCGCCGCAGCAGGTGCCCGGCCTCACCGGCGTCTCGCAGATCGCGCTCGGCTCGCTGACCGCGTGCGCGCTGCTCTCGAGTGGCGAGGTCCGCTGCTGGGGCAGCAACGAAGAGGGCCAGGTCGGGGACGGCGAGGACATCGGCTCCCATGACTCGTGCGACATCGGCACGACGGTGGACTGCCTCCTCACCCCGACCGCGGTGGCGCTGCCCGAAGAGGCGACGGCGGTGAGCATGGGGATCCAGACGGGCTGTGCGGTCGGTGAGAGCGGCGCGGTCTTCTGCTGGGGCAGCAACTTCCGCATGCAGCTCGGTCAGCGCGATCGTGAGCGTCGCGCGACGCCGGTGGCGATCGAAGGCCTCGACTGACCGTCTCGTTCGCTCGATGAAGAACGCCTCGCTCGATGCGGGGCGTTTTCGTTTTCGCGCTCTCCTCATCCCGCGCGGACGTCGCGGACCGACACCTCGACCAACTCCGCGCCCACGGTGACGTAGACCACGCCGCCGCTCACCGCGACCGACCAGCGGTTCGTCCGGTCGAGGTGCTCGACCAGCGCGTCGAGCGCCTTCACGTCGAGCTCGTGAAGCTCGAGGGCATCGCGGCGGTGGACTCCGCGCTCCTCGATCGCGCGCGCGAGCTCGTCCACGCGCTGCCAGCCGTAGACCGCGACTCGGGCGCCCGTCTTGCTCGCCTTGTGGAGGCGATCGGGGCTCGGTGAGCCGACGTCGATCCACGCGAGGAGATCCCCACGCAGATCGCGGCGCCAGATCGCGGGCTCGTCGTCCGCCGAGACCCCTCGCCCGAACTCCACGCCCTCGTCGTGCTCGAGGCATCGCGCGAGAACGCGTGCGACGAGGTATCGGTCCGTCTCGGACGGATGCTGCGCCGCACGCAGCTCGAAGCTCTCGTATACCCCACGGTCCGAGTCGGCGAGCTCGATCTCGAAGCGACGAACGGTCGCGGACAACGCCATCGCGCGGATGCTACACGGACTCGGCTTTCGAGCGGGCTCTCGTGTCACGTCGAACGCGCGTGTCGATCGCAGCGCGCGTGTCCTCGGCGCGCGCGTCGACCGCACGAGTCCGTGTCGATCGCGATGCGCGTCGAGCGCAGCGGGCGCGTCACTCGCTCGAGCTCGTGTCGACGAGCTCATCCTCCGCGACCACGTCGGAGTCGTCGTCGCGCGTCACGTCGACGTCGTCGTCCCAGGAGGGATCGATCGAGTCGTCGCCATCGACCACGTCGGAGTCGTCGTAGCTCGTGTCGATCGCGTCGTCGTCGTGAGCCGTCTTCTTCGCGAACGAGCTCGCGAAGCGGGTCTCGATGCCGGGGATGCGGACTCCAATCATGGCGTTCCTCCAAGGGATGACTCGGTTGGCCCTCGATTCTCGAGAGGGCATGGCGGCAGCTGAACGTCCGATCAGTATGCCGCTCGAGTCGGTCTCGTCCAGCGCTTCGAGCGCTCGAACGGAGGATGTCTCGACGGTGTGTCGTCGCTTCGTCGCCCGCGTCGAGAGCTCGGTGCGCTCTCGAGTCCGCAGCGAGGGCGACGCCGTCGAGCTTCTGGTCACGTGGGGTCGCCTCACCCGAAGTCACGCGCGCGATTCGGGAGGCGCGCCGACCGCGGCGCGGGAGTGGACGCCGCGCGGATCGTTCGCGCGCCGTGGGGCATTCGTACGGAAGGGCGAGCGGGGCTCGCGTTGGTCTGCCGATTGCGTTGGGGCGACGTCATGCGAACGACGCTTCGAACCGCGTGTCTTCTCGCCCTCGCGGCCTCTCCTTTCGCCGGCTGCACCACGACCCTCGGTGGCGAGTGGGAGGAAGGCGACGACCTCGACCCCACCACCACGCTCGCCGAAGAAGGCGAGTGGTCCGACGAAGGTCCGCCCGAGGACGACGAGTACACGGAGGCCGACGACGCCCCGACCGACGCGGGACCCGTCAGCTCCTCCAGCGAGGCGCTGTCCGGAGCCCCGCGCTTCCAGCTCCCGTTCCCGTGCGGACAGGTGTGGGCGGGCCAGACGCGCACCAATCACAGTCCTCGGCTCTCGATCGACTTCAACCGTGCGAACGACATCGGCGATCCGGTGGTCGCCGCGGCCGGCGGCACGGTCACGGTGGTGCAGAACCTCGGCAGCCGCAGCTACGGCCGCTGGATCGAGCTCGACCACGGCAACGGCTACCGCACCCGTTACGCGCACCTCACGACGCAGGTCGTTCGTGTGGGTCAGCGCGTCGCCCAGGGGGAACGCATCGGCACCGTCGGCACGACGGGCGGTTCGTCGGGGCCACACCTGCACTACGAGCTGCGCCGCAACGGCGTCGTGCTTCGCCCGGTGTTCAACGGCGCGACCGCGTTCTTCTACGGAACGAAGAACTACGTGAGCCAGAACTGTGGCGGGAGCAGCGGCGGCGGGAGCAGCAGCGGCTCTGCGGTCACCGGTCGCGTGCGTACCAGCGGCGCTGCGTTGACCGTGCGGTCAGGGCCGGGGACCGGCTACCGCGCCGTCGGAAGCGTCGCCAACGGACAGCCCGTCCGCATCACCTGCCAGAAGCGGGGTCAGACCGTGAGCGGAACCTACGGAACGTCGAGCCTCTGGGATTGGATCGGGACCGGCTACGTGTCGGACGCGTACGTGCTCACCGGATCCGACGGTCAGGTCGCCCCCACCTGTCGATGAGGCCCACCTGTCGATGAGGCCGACCTGTCGATGAGGCCGCGACGCTCGCGACGAAGACGCGCCACAGAGTCGGCTTCGACGTCGCGAGCGTTCGGAGGCTCGAGCCACTGATCGGTGAACGACTGTTATGCTTCCACACGCCGTGCGGAGACTCTTCCTCGCCACGACCTGGCTCGTGCTCGCGTGCGCGGGCTCCGAGCCGCTCGAGCTGAGCGTCGATCTCAAGACGGACTACGCGCCTGGGATCGACTTCTTCGCCGCGCGCGTGGAACTGCTCGCGGTCGAGCTGCCCGAGCCCGAGGCGATGCCGCTCGCGCGTGTCGACTCGTTGCCTGAAGGAGACCTGTTGGCGGGAGCGCGCGTCGCGGATCTCGAGGGGCTCGACGCGGGCTCGCGGGTCGTCGTGGTGTCCCTCCTCGACGCCGATCGGGCGACGGTGGCGTCGCGCCGCGTACGCATCGAGCTCGAGCGCGACGCGGCGGTGACGGTGTTGATCGGCTCACTCTGCGCAGACGTGACGTGTCCGGGGCCGGGCGACGACGCGGAGGCGACCGAGTGCGCGAGCGGTCGCTGCGTGCCGCCGACCTGCAGTCCGCAGAATCCGGACGCGTGCCTTCCGTTCGCGTGTGATCAGTCGAGCGACTGTGCTTCGCCCACCGATTGTGCGGACCCGCTCTGCGTGGACGGCGAGTGCTTCTTGCGCCCCGATTCGTCGCGTTGTCGCGAAGGGGAACGCTGCGACGTGGTGGCGGGCTGCGCGCTGGGCGCGTGCAGTGAGATCGAGACCGCCTGCGAAGACGGGATCGACGACGACTGCGACGGTCTGAGCGATTGTGCGGACCCGGACTGCCTCGGTGTGTCCTGCGACGACGGGAGCGCGTGCACGGAGCAAGACGCATGCGGCGCCTCGGGGGCGTGTGTCGGTGTCGAGGTGGTGTGCGACGACGGCGAGGGATGCACGACGGATACGTGCGACCCGAGTCGTGGGTGCGTGTTCGAGGCGAACGACGACGAGTGCGACGACGGCGTGTACTGCAACGGGTCGGATCGCTGCGGGGAGGGCACGTGCTCGATCCACGAGTCGCCGCCTTGCGACCGCTTCTGCAACGAGATGCGGCAGACGTGCGACGCGTGTGAGGGAGCGGCCGACTGCGGCGTCGCACAAGAAGGCGCATGGGGAGCCTGCGAGTACGCCTCCGTCTGTGCCGAGAGTGGGTCGCGCTCGCGGACGGTGATGGACCCGACGTGCATGGACGGTGTGTGTCTGTTCATCCCGCGCGTCGAGACCGAAGCCTGCATGCGCGACACCGACGGCGACACGTGCGGCAGCACCACGACGGGCGCGTGGTCGGGCTGCGGCGGGTTCGCGAACGCGTGCGACACCACCGGCTCGCGATCGCGATCGGTCACGACGCGGACGTGTCGCGCCGCGAGCTGCGCCACCAATACGACGACGGCGACCGAGAGCTGCTCACGCTCTGCGCCACCGGACGGCACCGGGTGCGGCAGCGGGCGCGTGTGCTGCGGTGCGAACAACTGCGTGGCGCTCACGAACGACGCGCATTGCGGTGCGTGTCGCGTGCAGTGTCCCGGCTCGCTCGTGTGCGCGCGGACGCCGACGAACGGGTACGCATGCCGAGGCTGCTCGAGCAACGACCAATGTCGCTCCGAGCTCGACTCGCGCGCGACCTGCTACACGTCGGGTTCGTCCTTCTGCAATTGTCAGTGCGCGTCGGACGGTGTTTGTTCGAATGGCGGCTGCGGCGCGGGCTTCTTCTGTTGGGATTGTCCGGGCCACAACTTCTGCTCGCCCGGTGGCGGAAGTTGCTGAAGTCCACGCCGGTCGCGCCGATCGTCGTGCGTTCGTCGGCGTGAGCGCGTCGCTGTTCGTTCGCGCGAGCGCTCGCGCGTCGTCCTCCTCGAGCTCGTCCGCGCTCGCCGGTTCGTCCGCGTGAGCGTGACGCGCGCGACTCACTCGCAGAAGTGTGTGCCGTCCGTGCGGCAGTAGCTCGCGGCCACCCCGTCTCGGCAACCGCGAACGTCGCAGCGCGAGAGCGTCTCGGCGGCGGGCGCCGACTCCGTCGGCACGCTCGGGATCGCCCAGCGCGCCGAGGTGCGCTCTCCGAGGTAGAACGCGCGCTCGACGATCAGCCGCGACTCGGGGGCACGTTCGTCGCCCAGCGCGTCGCACGCCGCGCTGGTGCAGTAGCGCACGCGCACGAGCAGCGCCTGCTCGTAGTCCCCGTCGCTGACGATGCTGAGGTTCGTCTCGCTCGGTGCGTCGAGCGGAAACGCGACGATGCCGGAGGCGTCCCACGCGTCGTCGAAGCCGACGGGCTCGCGGCGCGCCTGCACCACCGCGACGCGGTCCGGATCGGACGGCAGGGCGAGCTCGAGCTCGAGGATCGCGTCGACGTCACCGCACGCGCCTCCGCCGAGCGAGGCGAGGACCGCGGCCGCGAGCGTGAGACGACGACGACGCGTCATAGCCGGATCACCGCCTCGGACGCGGGCTGCAGACCGCGGTCGTGGAAGAACGCGAAGTAAGCCCCCGTGGCGAGCCCGGCGGCGACCACGAGCGAGACCGTGATCCACAGCCCCGGGCGCCGCCGACGTGTCTCGGGCAACGCTTCGAGCGTGGCCTCGAGCGTCACGCGGGCGCCGTCCTCGATCGTGCCCTCCCAGAGCCACGGCGCGTGCGCGTCGAGCTCCAGGCGCAACGAGTGGGGCCCGGGGTCGACGTCGCGCGTGACGGGCCGCGTCTCGTCGAGCGAGAGGCGCACGCCGTCGAGCCAGAGCACCGCGCTCGGATCGCGCGGGACGCCGCCGAGGATGACGAGCGCGACGCGCGCCGCGACCTCCGAGCGGAGCCGCGTGGCCTCGGCGCGGAGCTCCTCGTCGGCATCGTCCGGGGCGCCCTCGAGGAGTTGATCGAACGCGTCGCGCGCCTCGACGTAGCGACCGAGCGAGCGCAGCGTCGTCGCCACGTTGAACAGCGCTGCGGGCACCCCAGAGCGCGCGTAGGCGCGCTCGAAGGCCTCGAGCGCGTCGGCCCAGCGGCCTTCGGAGGCGAGCTCGGTGCCTCGAACGAACGAGGCGCGTGCATCGGCGAGCGCAGCCTCCGTCGGCTCCGCGCGCGGGCCGGGCCAAACACGCGGCTGCGCGCCCGCGCTCGCGGCGAAGACGAGCACGAGGGCACACACGAGAGACCCCGCGCGCATCGTCATCGCGCCCCTCGATCGAAGGCGTCGACCCCGACCAGGCGACCGCTCGCGCGCGCGGGCTCGGTCGTCTCCATCGTCGACGGCGCATCGTTCGTGGCTTCCGTCGACGGTGTCGACGTCACCGGTGTCGTCGTTCGCGGTGTCGGCGCCGACGTCGGGCTGGGCGTCGGCCGGGTCGATGCCGCCTGCGGCTGCGTCTGCGCGCGCGTCGTCGTCGTGCTCACACGTGTCTCACTCGTGCCGACCGAGGGATCCGCAGATCCGGCGCCGCTCGCCCGTGCAGTCGTGCGTGCGCGGCCCACGCGCGCCGTGGTCGGAGCGCCCTCTCCCGATGGCGCGACGCGCGTGGTGTCGATCGGCGCCGGCGTGGGCTCGGGGGTCGCGATCGGAGGGGTCGGATCCACGCGGACGGCTGCTCCGGTCGACGCGCCCGTCGTGTCCGACGTCGCGGCGTTCGAGGTGGCGTTCGAGGGGCTGGGCGCCGCGAGCTCGTGCGCGGTGGGCGTGGGCTCGTCGCCACCCCAAGCGACGATCGCGCCGATGGCGCCGCCCACGAGCAATACGGCGACGCCGAGCCACGGCAGCCGAGACCGACCCTCGGCGTGCGCGTTCGACAGCTCGCTCGGCACGGGCTCGTTCGGCGTCGCGCGTGTCGTGCGGGTGTGCGAGGCCTCGACGGTCACCCACTCGCTCGCGAGGGTCGGCGGCTCGTCGGTGAGCACACGCTCGGTCTTGGGATCGGAGTCGTCGATCACCTGCGTGCCCATCACTTGGGTCCCGACGCGCGCGTCCTCGTGCGCGGCATCCGCCAAGCGACGCTCCAGGTTCGCCACCGCGTCCCCGAGCACCTCACGCACGTACGCGCCGACCTCGCGCGGGCTCGCCGGCTCGACGTGCGCAGCGCGCGCCGCGTCGCGGAGCAGCTCGGCGAGCTCGCCGGCCGAGGCGCAGCGCGTGCGCAGATCGCGGTCCAAGGCGCGCGCGATCACCGCGTCGAGCTCGGGCGGCACGTCGTGGCGCCGTGACGAGGGCGCCGGGATCGGCATGCTGCGGACCTTCTCGAGCTTCTGCAGCGCGTCGTCGCCGTCGAAGAGCCGCCGACCGGTCAGCAGCTCCCACGCGACGATGCCGAGCGCGAACACGTCGGTGCGCCGGTCGACCTGTCCACGCGCTTGTTCGGGCGCGAAGTAGCCGAGCTTGCCCTTTAGCTCACCCACCGCGGTCGCGGTGTTGCGGTGGACGGCGCGCGCCACGCCGAAGTCGGTGATGCGCGCGCGGCCGTCGATACCGACGAGCAGGTTCTGAGGCGACACGTCGCGATGCACGAGGTGCATGGGCTCGCCGCGTGGGGTCGTGGCTTCGTGCGCGTCGTGAAGACCACGCGCCGCGTCGACGAGCAGGCTCAGCGCGATCGGGATCGGGACGTGGGTGCCACGTTTGGCGTTCGCCGAGAGCAGCGCGTGCAGGCTCGCGCCGCGCACGAGGTCCATCACGATGAAGAGCGCACCCTCCGCGTCGCGCCCGACGTCCAGCGTCTGCACCACGTTCGGGCTCGACACGAAGCCCGCGAGGCGACCTTCGTCGAGGAACATGTCGACGAAGCGCGGATCCTCCGCCAGGTGCGGCAGCATGCGCTTGATCGCCACGTAGCGGACGAACCCACCCTCGCCGAGCAGGCGACCGACGAAGACCTCCGCCATGCCGCCACCAGCGAGCCGGAAGAGCACCTCGTAGCGGCCGAGCTGCGGCTTTCGGGCGCGTTGGAGCACGGACCGAGGATAACGCCAAACTTACGCTTGATGCGCGGAGTTCGACGCGAGCCGTCCGTCCGAGCGCTGAGACCTATCGGACGCGCGGTCGTCCGCACGGACGGCTTTGGAAATCCGGTGGCTGCGAAACGGTCGACACCGAGCTCAGTCCGCGACGTGCTCGGTGTGCGCGGCGTGCTCGGTGTGCTCGGCGTGCTCGGCGTCGCTCGACGGGAGGTCTTCGTCGCCCTCGCCCTTGCCGCCGCGCAGGATGCGGAGCGCTTCGAGATCGAGCGCGTCGACGCGAACGCCGTCGCGTTCCGCGAAGAGGCCGACGCGCACGAGGCGCACCGGGTGCTCCGCGCCGAGGAGCGCCTGAACGACCTCGGAGGGTCGCGCCGAGCCACCTTGGAGGATCCTCGTGGTGAAGCGAACGGGCACGAGGTCGCCGAAGAGGCCCGCGCGCTCGAGGGCGTCGTGGCCCGCGCCGACCTCGACGTCGCGCAGGTACTGACCGACCTCGATCGTGCGGCCGATTCCCTTCACGTCGCGGCGGACCTGCAGCGGTCCGTCGAGCCGCGCGCGCACGTGCGCCTCGAGCGCCTCGACGCTCGCGAGCTCGAGCGCATCCAGGGTGGAGCGCGGTACGCCCATCACCCAGTCCGCGATCTCGCAGACCTTGTTGATGCCCGGATCCTGCGGGCCGAGCACCTTCGCGCCGAGCACCTTCGCGCCCTCGAACGCGAGCGCGGCGAGCCGTTCGCCGAGCATCGCCGGATCGAACGCGTCCTTGCGGACCTTCACGTCGACGTGCTCGGCGAGGCTCGCGATGCCGAGCGCGAGGGCGGGCCCGAACGTCATCTGCGGCTTCGGATGGAAACCTTCGCTGTACCAGAGCGGCAGCTCCGCGCGGCGGAACCAGCGTGGGAAGAGGCGCACGAGATCGAGGTGGCCGACGTAGGCCATCTTGCCGACCTTCTCGAACGCGATGCGCACGCGGAGCGGCTCGCCCTGCTGGTCGCGCATCGGCTGACGCGCGATGTCCTGCGCGACCTCCGCTTCGTCGCGCACGATCGCCAGACGCGGCTTCTCCGCGCGCAGCGTGACGAGGTGGTCGATGCGGTCGCTGCGCATCTTCCCCATGTCACACGCGATTCCGCAGTCGTAACAGACGAGCTTCTTCTGGTCGCTCTTCGCGTCTTCGAGGTTCGTGTGGTGCACGAAGGTGCCCGCGACCTTGCCACACGGAGGGCTCAGTCGGTTCGCGAGCGCCTTGCGGTACTCCTTGGCGAGAAAGCCCTCTTCCAGGCCGACGTCGAGGTGATCCCAGGGAAGGCGCGCCGACACCGGGATGGTGCCGAGCCAGAGCTCCGGATCGAGGCCGTTCGCCTCGAACGACTCGCGCCACGCCTCGAGGCGGACGTGCTCGTCCCAACTGTCGAAGCGCGCGCCACGATCGTAGGCGTCGCTGATCACCTGGCCGAGGCGGTAGTCGCCGCGCGCGAGCACGCCCTCGAGCCAGCTCCCCTTGCTGTCGTGCATGCGGAGCTGCACGCCGGTGCGGCGCGCCTCGTCGCGGAGGATGCGCTGCTTGCGCACGATCTCCTCGTACACGTCCATCGCGCACCACTGGAAGGGTGTGTGCGGCTTGGGGACGTGGGTCGACACGCTCACGGTCACGCGTGTGTCCTTGCGGCGGCGGACGTTCTTGCCGACCTGCAGCGCGCGCGCCCCGGTCTGCACGATGCCACGGACGTCCTCGTCCTCCTCGGTCGGCAGGCCGATCATGAAGTAGAGCTTCATCTTCGACCAACCGCGCGAGAACACGCGCTCGGCCGTCACCATGAGCTGCTCTTCGGTGACGTTCTTGTTCACCACGTCGCGCATGCGCTGCGTGCCGGCCTCGGGCGCGAAGGTGAGCCCGCCCGCGCGCTGGGTCTTCATGTCGTCGAGCACCTGCTCGGACAGGCCGTACGCGCGCAGCGATGACACGCTCACGCTCACGCGCTCGGTCGAGAGCGAGCGCGTGACCTCGTGGACGAGCGGCTGGATCGCGCTGTAGTCCGCGGTCGAGAGCGAGGTCAGCGAGGCCTCGTCGTAGCCGCCTTCGCGCACGGCTTCTTGCAGTGACTTGAGGATTTGTTCGGGCGGCCGCTCGCGGACCGGGCGGTAGATCATCCCGGCCTGACAGAAGCGACAACCCTCGGTGCAGCCGCGCGCGATCTCGACGGAGACACGATCGAAGATCGTCTCGGTCGCGGCGACCGGGCCGTCGACGGGGAAGGGGAACTTCGCCAGATCGCGGACGATCGCGCGCTCGACCGGATAGGGTGCGTCGGGGTGCTTGGGGCCCGTGACCACGAGGAAGCCGGTCTCCGGATCGATCGCGCGCTCGTAGAGCGAGGGCACGTACCAGCCGCCGAGCTTCGCGATCTCCACCAGACGCTGCGCGCGCGGCATGCCGGCGTCACGCAGCGCGGCCCACGTGAGCAAGAGCTCGGGGAGCTTCTCTTCGCCGTCGCCGATGAGGAACGCGTCGACGAAGGGCGCCATCGGCTCCGCGTGCGTCGCGACCGGGCCGCCACACACGACGAGCGGGTCGGAGTCGCCGCGCTCGTGCGCCCAGCGCGGGATGCCGCCGAGGTCGAGCATGGTGAGCACGTTGGTGTACGTGAGCTCGAACTGGAGCGAGAAACCGACGACGTCGAAGTCGCGCAGCGGACGCGCGCTCTCGAGCGAGCGGAGCGCGACGCCGTGCTCGCGGAGCTTCGCCTCCATGTCGGTCCAAGGGGCGTACGCGCGTTCGGCGAGCAGCTTCGGGTGCCCGTTCAAGATCCCGTAGAGGATCTTGTAGCCGAGGTGACTCATCCCGATCTCGTAGAGGTCCGGGAACGCGAGGCACATGCGCGCGGAGACCGAGTCCCACGGCTTCGTCTTCTCGCCTTGCTCGCCGCCCACGTATTGCGCGGGCTTCATCACGTCGCGGAGGAAGGGCGTGTAGGGGTGCTCGGTGCGGACGTCGGTCATGGCAATCTCGGCTCTCGGGAGCGGGCGTCGGGTGACGTCCGCGCTCTGCGCTTCGATCGGCTCGGTCCAGGGGGGTCCGAGGCGTCGAACGAAAGACCCGCTCTTTTGTGGGCAGCGCGTTGGGATGTCAAAGCCTCAGGGCGCGAGGAACGACGGAAGCGTGCCCACGAAGCGGTAGCGCTGCGCGACGGAACGACGAAGGCCGAGCATGGAGCCCGGCCTTCGTTCGGTGGAGCGCGATGGGTCAGAAGTAGTAGTTGACCCGGATCGTGCCGTTCATGAGGTCGTTGGCGATCGTCCGGATGGAGACGTCGCTCTCCGAGTAGTCGATCAGCCCCGGCGTTCCGAAGGCCACGCTGTTCGCGGCGGTGCGGCTCGCGTAGCGGAAGCCGAGGCCAATCGCGAGCTGAAGCGAGAGGTTCGGAAGGCCGATGGCGCCGAAGTGGAGCTCGCCACCGACGCGCACGCCGACGTCGAGCTGGATGCCGGAGAGATCGACGTCGAACTCCGGGCCATTCTCGTTGTAGACCGTCGCCTGGCCGTACGCGAAGCCGACCTCGGGGATGACGAGGAGCGCCGCGTGACGGCTCACGGCGGCCGCGATGGGCACGCCGACGTGGAGGCCGAAGCCGAAGCCGCCGTCGATCCCGCCCCGGCGGATTTCGCTCAGGCCCGAGACTGGATCGACGCACGAGTCCGTGCTGCTTCCGCCGGGGCAGGAGTCGTACGTCTTGCGGGTGGTGGTCCCGAGGCCGAGGCCCACGTCGAGGCCGACGCTGCCGAACCAGATGCGCGCGCCGACGGTCGGGAGCGTCAGCGAGAGCGCGCCGCCGAAGTTGCTCGGGGAGACGTTGATCGAGTTGACCCCGAAGAACGACAGACCCGCGCCGACCTGATCGTGGTCGGTCTCACCCGCGGGCGTGGTGTCGGCCGGCTGCGCGTTGCCGCCCATGCCGGGCGGCCGCTCGGTCTCGGTGCCCCAGCCACCACCCGCGGGCGGCTGCTCGGCCGGAGGCGCGCCCCACGTGCCACCCTGCGCGGGCGGCGGCTGCTGCGGAGGCGGCTGTTGCGGAGGCGGCTGCTGAGGCTGCTCGGCCGGAGGGGGCTGCCAGCCCTGGCCGGTGTCCCCGCTCTCCGGGTCCCATTGCGCACTGGCCGTCGCCGCCCCGAGAAGGGTCAGCGCGGCGCTCAACCAAGCGATTTTGTTCCGGGTCATGCTACCTCCGCGGCGGGCCGCCCCTACGGCCGGCCGCACGGTCGCGGCACATACCACGATCCCTCCGCGTATCGCTACCGAGGGACCGTTGCAGCTTCGACACGTGTGAGTCGGCTCTCGGCGAAGCCGTGCTTTCCCGACGAACCGCCGTGTGTGGCCTCGGCGCGCGTGGACGCCTCGCCCCACGTGTGCGTGTCGCCACGTGCGCGCGCGGATGCCTCGCCCGACGTCGATCAGCCGACTGGCGCGATCCTCGGTGGACCCTCGCGCGCGATCGAAGTCTCGGTATGCTCGCGGCGCCATGCGCTTCGCCCACCCCGAACGAGACGAGCAGCTCGAGCTCGCGCTCGAAGACGTCTTTCTACTCCCCGACTACTTCGACGGCGTCTCGCGGCTCGACGTGAGCCTCGCCCCCGACGACTTCCGTGGGGGCTCGCAGCCGATCGTGAGCGCGAACATGAACGCGGTCACCGGCAAGCGCATGGCGGAGACCATGGCGCGCCTCGGTGGCCTCGGGGTCCTGCCCCAAGACATGCGCCTCGAGACCGTCGAGCGGATCGTCGGTCACATCCGCGGCGCGCACCCGCGCTTCGACACGCCGCTCACCGTCGCGCCCGACGCCACGCTGCGCGACGTGCACGGGCTTTTGCGCAAGCGCTCGCACGGCATGGTCGTGGTGGTCGACGAGCACCACCGTCCGCTCGGGGTCGTGACGTCCTCGGACCTCGAAGGTCGCGATCAATACACCGCCGTCGCGCGGGTGATGTCGACCGAGATGGTCACGCTGCCGAGCGACGTGTCGAACGCGGATGCGTTCGCGGCGGTTCACCAAGCACGCGTGAAGGCGGCGCCGGTGCTCGACGCGGACGGCAAGCTCGTCGGCATCCTCGGCCGCGAAGATCCGGTGCGCGCGGAGCTCTTGCGTCCGAGCCTCGACGACGGAGAGCGCCTGCTCGTCGCGGCCGCGGTCGGCATCAGCAGCTCGGCCGTCGATCGCGCGGTGGCGCTCGTGGAGCTCGGCGTGACGTGTGTGGTGGTCGACACCGCGCACGGCCACCAGCGGCGCATGCTCGAGGTCCTCGCGAAGGTGCGCGAGGCGACGAAGGGGCGGGTGCCGATCGTCGCGGGCAACGTCTGCACCGCGGAGGGCACGCGCGCGCTGATCGAGGCGGGCGCGGACGTCGTGAAGGTGAACGTCGGGCCGGGCGCGATGTGCACGACGCGCATGCAGACGGGCGTGGGGCGTCCGAGCTTCTCCAGCGTGCTGCATTGCGCGCGCGCGGCGCATCAGCTCGGCCGCAAGGTCTGGGCGGACGGCGGCGTGAAGCATCCGCGCGACGTCGCGCTCTACCTCGCGGCGGGCGCGTCGCGCGTGATGATCGGCACGGCGCTCGCGGGCACGTACGAGAGCCCGGGTGACATCGAGCAAGACCGCGAGGGCCATCTCTACAAGTCGAACTACGGGATGGCCTCGGCGCGCGCGGTCAGCGATCGCACCGAGAACGAAGACCCGTTCACCCGCGCGAAGAAGGGGTTCTTCCGCGAGGGCATCTCGACGAGCCGCATCTACCTGCGTCCGAGCTTCGAGAGCGTCGGCAACATCGTGGTCGACATGATCACGGGCGTGCAGAGCGCCTTCACGTACGTCGGCGCGACGGATCTGCGGAGCTTCCGCGAGCGTGTGGTGGTCGGCGTGCAGACGCCGCACGGCTACGGCGAGGGCACGCCGCACGGCAGCGTGCGTCGCTGAGTCGCGAGGTGTGTCGCCCTCGTCGAAGCGGTGGCGGCCGCGTCGTCACCCTGCGCCGATCGACGACGGACGCGCGTGGCGGTCGCGACGCGGCTCACGAACGAGGTGCGTCTCCACGGCGCGTCAGCTCCTCGTGATCACAGCAGGAGCCCCGCGAACGCGGCGGTCATGCACGCCGCGAGCGTTCCGCCGATCATGGCCCGCAGTCCGAGCCGCGCGAGGTCGCCCCGTCGCTCGGGTGCGATGCTGCCGATGCCGCCGAGCTGGATCGCGATGCTGCCGAAGTTCGCGAAGCCGCAGAGCGCGTAGGTCGCGATCACCGACGCGCGGTAGCCGATGCCTTCTCCGCTCGTGATCATCTCGCCGAGGTGCACGTAGGCCACGAACTCGTTGAGCACGATCTTCTCACCGAGGAGCGCGCCGATCGCGCCACAGTCTTCGGGCGGCACACCGAGCACGAAGGCCACGGGATAGAAGACGTGCCCGAGCAGCTCTTGGAGGGTCCACGGCGCGTAGGCGGTGTCGAACGCCTGGTTCCAGAGCTCGACCGGGAGACCGACGAGGTAGTTCGCGAGCGCCACGAGCGCGAGGAACGCGAGCAGCATCGCGCCCACGTTGAGCGCGAGGTGCAGACCCTCTCCCGCGCCGCGGGCGGCCGCGTCGATCACGTTCGCGTCGATGCGCTCGACCCCGAGCTTCACCACACCACGCGTCGCGGGCTCCTCGCGCTCCGGCACCATCACCTTGGCGATCAGCAACGCCGCCGGAGCGCTCATCACGCTCGCCGCGATGAGGTGCCCCGCGATGTCGGGCAGGCGCTCGTGCAGCATGCCGACGTACGCTGCGAGCACGCCGCCCGCGACGGTCGCGAAGCCACCCACCATCACGGAGTTGAGCTCCGAGACCGTCATCTTCGAGACGTAGGGTTTGACGACGAGCGGCGCCTCGGTCTGCCCCACGAAGATGTTGGCGGCTGCGCTCAGCGTCTCGGCGCCGCTGGTCTTCATCGTCCGCTGCATCACCCACGCGAGGCCGCTGACCGCACGCTGCATGATGCCCAGGTGATAGAGCACCGCCATCAGCGCGGAGAAGAAGACGATCGTCGGTAGAACGTTGAGCGCGACGGTGAACTTCTCGTCCAGATAGTCGCCGAAGACGAAGCGCGCGCCGTCGTTCGTGAACGACAACAGTTTCACGACGACGTCGTTCAGGAACGCGAAGAGACGATGCCCCGCCGTGGTCTTGAGCACGAAGAGCGCGAAGACGAGCTGGAGCCCGAGACCCCACGCCACGATCCGCGTCGGGAAGCGGCGGCGGTCGACGGACATCAGCCAGGCGATCGCGATGAGCACGAAGATGCCGAGCGCGGACGTCGCGCGCTGGTACCAGGGCACGGGCGGCGCGCTCGCGCGGAGATCGGTGAGCGATGCGCTCGGTGGCGCGGTGGAGGAGGCGTCCGCGGCCGAGCCTGAGTCGGCGCCGGGGGGGTCGTCTGCGGCGGAGCCTCTGTCGGTGCCGGAACGATCGTCCGCGGCGGAGCCTGTGTCGGCGCCGGAGTTGTCGTCCGCAGCCGAGTCGGTGTCCGCCGCCGCGGCCGAGTCGGCGTCCGTCGCCGAAACGCCTGGCGCCACGGCTGAGCTGCCCGAACGGTCGCTGGCCGTGACCTCGTCCGCGCTCGGTTGCGCCATCGCCACGCCCGACGCCACGCCCGACGCGACGACGGCGACCGTCGCGAGCACCCAACCGAGAGACGGCGCGCGCCTCACTCGACGTACATCGCCTCGATCTCCTTCGAGAACGAGGTGTTCACGTTGCGGCGCTTCACCTTCAGCGTCGGGGTGAGCTCGCCGTCCTCGACCGTGAAGTTTCGGTGCAAGATGGCGAACTTCTTCACCTGCTCCACGCGCGCGAGCTTCGTGTTCACTTCCGCGTCGATCCAGCGCTGAACCTCGGCACGAACCTGCGCATTCAGATGCAGATCCTTCTCCGGGATCCCGTGCTCCTTCGCCCACTTCACGCTGGCTTCGGGGTCGAGCGTCACCAGCGCGCTCAGGAACTTCCGCCGGTCGCCGATCACCACCGCCTCGTTCACGAGCGGGTGGTTCTTGATCGCGGACTCGATGTTCTTCGGCGTGATGTTCTTGCCGCCGGCGGTGATGATGATCTCCTTCTTGCGCCCGATGATCTTGAGGAATCCATCCTCGAAGGCGCCGAGATCGCCGCTGTGGAGCCAGCCGTCCGGATCGAGCGTCTCCGCGGTCGCCGCCGGCTCCTTGTAGTAGCCGAGGAAGACGTTCGGACCCTTCACGAGGATCTCGTCGTCTTCGGCGAGCTTCACCGTCACGCCGGGGACCACGGGGCCCACCGTGCCGAGCCGGAACGCGTCCGGCCGGTTGAAGCTCGTCGGGCCGCAGTCCTCGGACTGCCCGTAGACCTCGAGCACCAAGACGTCGAGCGACGCGAAGAACTCGAGCACTTCCTTCGCGATCGGCGCCGCGCCGCTCACGCAGAAGCGCGCGCGTCCGAGGCCGACGGCCGGCTTGAGCTTGCTGAAGATCAGCTTGGTCGCGAGCTTGTACTGCAGCGCGAGCATGCCGCTCGGCTCGCGGCCCTTCGCGCGCGTGGCCATCACCGCGGTGCCGACGCCCATCGCCCACTCGACGAGCTTCTTCTTCGCGCCCTTGGCGTCCTTGAGCTTGCCGGTGATTCCCGCGTGGAACTTCTCCCAGATGCGCGGGACACCGAAGAAGACCGTCGGCTGAACCTCCTTGAGGTTCTCCGGCACCTTCTCGATCGACTCCGCGAAGTACACCGAGGAGCCCGAGCTGATGGGGCCGTGAATCGAGAACATCTGCTCGGCGATGTGGCTCAGCGGCAGATAGCTCAGCGAACAATCCTGCGACGTGAGGTCGGCGAGCTGCACGGCGAGCTTCGCGGTCCACGCGAGGTTCTCGTGCGAGAGCATCACGCCCTTCGGCGGCCCCGTGGTGCCCGACGTGTAGATCAGCGTGGCGAGCCCGCCGGGCTCGAGCGCCGCGATGCGCGCGAGGTAGTCGCTCTCCGGCACGCTGGCCGACTTCGCGAGGAACGTCTCCCAGCTCATCACCATCGGGTCGTCGATCTTCGGCGACCCCTGCATCGTGACGACGTGTTTCAGGTTCGGGAGCTCCCCCCGCTTCGCCTTCACCTTCTCCCACTGCTCGACGTTCTCGACGAGGATGACGGGCGACTCCGAGTGCTGGACGATGTACGCGACCTCGTCGGGCGAGCAGGTCGTGTAGATGCCCGCCGGCGCACCGCCAACCGCCATGCACGCGAGATCGAGGATCACCCACTCCGGCTTGTTGAAGCCGAGGATCGTGACCGTCTGGCCGGGCTGGAATCCGAGCGAGATGAGCGCTCGTCCCGCGCGGGAGACCTCGTCGCCGTACTCGGCCCAGCTCTTCGCCTTCCACAGCCCGTTCTCACGAACGTGATAGGCGGGCGCGTGCGGGCGCTTGCGCACCTGCTCCAACAGACGAGACGGGATCGAGTCGGCCACCGCGAGTACCTCCTTCGCGCGCGACGGAGCCTCCGATGGCCCTCGGTGCCGGCGGTCCCCCCGGCGGTCGGCGCGCGCGCATCGTAGACGACGCGGTGCGTCGAGGGAACCGCAGTCTTCGCGGCGCGGGCGCGTCGGATCGCCGAAGCGTCAGCTTCTCGGGAGCGCGCGCAGGGTGGGGACGTCGATGCCGAGCTCGTCCGCGTGTCGCAGCGCCCTGGCGAGGCGCGCCGGTGCGGTGCGACCGCGCGCGCCATGCTTCGGGTCGGCCTCGATCGCGCGATCCAGATCCGCGAGGCGCGCGTCGACGTCGACGGGCCCGCCAAGCAACGCGGATTGGAGCGCGAGCACCTCCCGTGCGACCGCCTCCGTGTGCGCGCGGTGCGTGGTCCAGAGCTCGCCCACCGTCGGCGGCTGATCCCGCCGACTCGACGTGCCCACCGTCGGCGGCTGATCCCGCCGACTCGACGATGCCGTGCCGTGCGCGAGGCCCGCGAGGTTCGCGGTGAGGATGTAGAGGTTCTTGCTCACCAGCGCGGCCGGAAGCGCCTCGTCCGCGATCGCGGCGCACGGCACGTCGAGGGCTCGCAGCGCGTCGACCACGAGTCCCGCGCGGGGACCCGCCACGGGCGTCGGGAGGATCGGCACGATCGGCGTGGTCTTCTTCTTCTCGAACCACACCACCGCCACCGTCGGGGGCGCGCCGAGGGCGGACCAGCTCCGTGGCAGCAGCTCGTTCTGCACGAGCAGCACCGACTCGTGCCACTGCTTCGGCAGGGCACCGAGGACCGGCGCGAGATCGTCCTCGCCCACCGTGATCGCCACGAGCGCGGGTGTCGGCACCTGCTCGGCAATCGTCCGCGGATCGTCCGCGCGTCGTACGGGGATCACGCGATGTCCCGTTCGAAGCAGCCCGTGCGCGAAGACTCCTCCGAGCTCGCCGAGCCCGATCACGACCGCGTCGTCCATACGTGTTTCCCGTTCCCGTGCTCGATCGCCCGAAGCGACGCCACGTGCTCGCGAGCGCATCCGCGTGCGATGCGAGGGCGTCAGCGCGGGATCGGCTTGAGGTTCAGACCGCCCGCGTACGCGTAGCTCACGAACGCGTCGAAGCCGTACACGAGCAGACCGACCGGCTGATCCGCCACGACGGTGTGCGTGCCGTCGTTCTGCTCACCGGGGCGGACGTTGTCGCGGCTGCGTCCACCGCCGCCGTCGTTGTCGTCGCACTCGGGATCGAGCTCGATGTCGCAGAGCCGGCCGACCTCCGGGAACGAGAGCTGGCAGCGGTGGATCACCTGCTGGGGCGGCGGATCGCCCGGCATGCGAACGATGCCGTCGGCAGCGGAGGTCGTGCAGAGCGCGCGTTGCTCGGGGTCGTCGAGCGGCAATCCGTCGAGCCGCACGTTCGTGTCGGCGTCGGCCGTGATGACCACGAAGTCGAACGCGTAGAGGTCGGGCGTGAGGAAGACGTAGTCGCGGCGGTACTGCTCGATCGGCGGCACCGAGATGATCGCGGGATCGCCGCCCGGGTAGTAGCTCGGGATGCCGACCACCTGCTGCGACGCGATGGTCTGCAGCACCGCGATGGGCGCGCCGTTCGTGGTGCTCATGCGGAAGTCGCGATCCGCGGTGAGGATGATGTTCTCGTATTGCTCGAGATCGAATCGATCGAAGGGAGGCGGCAGATCGGTGGTGACGGTCGTGGTGTTCGCCGCGACCCCGACGACGCGCACGTAGTCGGGCTCGTTGACCTCCGCGACGCTGTCGACCGCAGGGTTCGTGAAGGCGGCGTTGAGGGCGGTGGTGCGCCGCGGCATGCGCGCGATCATGAAGCTCGCGCCGAGGACTTCGTCTCCGAAGAGCTGCTCTTCGAGGTGGTCGGCGCAGCACTGACGCGTGGCGTAGGTGTCGAAGCGCGGCGCGTCGCTGGCCTCGCTGCCGACGAAGACGCTGATCGGCTCGCTGGCGAAGACGCGCGAGCCCGTGAAGTCACCGTTGAGGCCGTCGGTCTCGAGGTTGAGCACGTCGAAGG
>ERZ761607.615-NODE-615-length-57901-cov-5.962469_pt1 | contig 57901 bp, 51 predicted proteins | sample MGYA00511164_ERZ761607 | MGnify/ENA primary metagenome ERZ761607 (study PRJEB28899, sample SAMN02445080) | bioreactor sludge metagenome | biome: EBPR sludge | place: Australia: Brisbane, Thorneside Wastewater Treatment Plant | collected 2011-06-22 ...
ACGAGCACGGTGTCGCCGGCGTCGAGATGGACCGGCTTGATCGGCTTGGAACCCTGGTCGTCGAAGTTCCACACGGGAATGCGCAGGATGGTCTTGGCATCAGCCGTGTCGGGGTTGGTCTCGATGGTGATCCTGCGGCCGAGCAGGTGCATGTGGCCGGCCACTCCGAGCACCGTCATCCCGCGGCTGATGGTGCGCGTGCACGACGTGGTCTCCCCCGGTTCGACACCGGTGCCGCAGAGCAGGTGCAACAGGGTGTTGGTGTTGCCTGAGACTCCGAACCTCTTGTTGACGTCGACCATCGCGGCATCGCGATCGCACAGCTCGCCGTCGCTGTGCTCGGGACGGCACGGCAGTTCGACCGGGGCCGGCATCAGGAAGGTGTGCAGCGCGGTGAGGTCGGTGTCGCCGGGCATCCAGCGCAGCTGGGTGGCCGACTGGTCGGGCGCGGCACCCTTGAGCAGGTTGTAGTGGACCTGCATCACGATCCGCGACCCGGCCTCCAGCTCGACGCCGTACCCGTCGCGGGTCTTGGTCTCGTCGCCACCCGGCGCCCACGCGGCCAGCCAATTGGCGTCCTCGAGGTTGCCGAACTCACCCGCCAGGCCGGTGCCACCGAAGCAGGTCCAACCGGGGTCGGGCGAGGCGGCGTCGCGAGCCTCGGCCTCGCCGACCGTGTCCGGCGGGATCTTGAACAGGATCACGTGGTGCACCACGTCGGGGTTGCCGGGCAGCACGTTGCTGCCCGTGAGCCAGACGTCCTGGTCCAACTGCGGGTCGAGCAGGAAGCACCGGTAGTCGTCGGTGCCCGTGCCGTACGGCGCGGAGGGGGTGTAGGCCTCCGGCATGGTCAGCGTCATCCGGTCCTCGCCGGATCGCAGCGGGAGCTGCTTGCCGGCCGGGATTGCCGAGAGTTGCTGCGCCTCGACCTCGGGCGGCTGGGTGCCCTCGAGCAGAGACCCGGGGTCGCCGGCCCGACGGCCGTCCTGGTCGGAGTCCATGCACGCGGCCGCGAACGGCAGCACCAGCGCGACCGCGGCGGCGACCAGGACCGCTCGGGAGCCGCGCCCCTTCCAGATCGTCCTCATCCGGGTGGCCAGGTCATGGGGCGGCCGGCGAGCAGGTGCACGTGCGTGTGGAAGACCGACTGGCCGACGCCGGCGCCGGTGTTGAACACCAGCCGGTAGTCGTCGTGGCCCTCGGCGGTCGCCACCGCGGCGGCTGCGGTCACGAGCTCGGCGGACGCGACGGGGTCGGCGGCCGCCAACTCGGCGGCGTTGGCGTAGTGGTCGCGCGGCACCAGCAGCACGTGCGTGGGCGCCTGGGCGTTGATGTCGCGGAACGCCACGGTGCGTTCGGTGACGTGCACGATGTCGGCATCGATGTCACCGGCGACGATGCCGCAGAACAGGCAGCCCTCCACGCCGCACATCGTCCCACAGCGCTGTCTGCGGGGCTCCGTCCCTCAGAACGCGATCTGAAGTCAACCGGATGGCCCGGCCGGGCGTCAGACTGACGTGACCGCAGCACCCGTCCTCGTGACCCGGGAGACGAGCCTGGACGCCGACACCGCCCTGGAACAGCTGTACGCCGCGCACTGGCGACGGCTGGTACGGCTGGCCGTGCTGCTGCTGCGCGACCAGGGCGCTGCCGAGGAGGTCGTCCAGGACGCCTTCGTCGCGATGCACGGCCGCTGGCGCTCGCTGCGCGACCCCGACAAGGCCCTGGCCTACCTGCGGCAGTCGGTCGTGAACCGCTCCCGCTCGGCGCTGCGGCACCGGGGGGTGGTCGAGAGGTACGTCGCCCGGCAGCGACCGGCGGCCGACCTCGTCGAGCCGGCCGACGTCTCGACGCTGGCCCACGACCGGCGTACCGCCGTCCTGGAGGCGCTCCGCGCCCTGCCCACCCGGCAGCGGGAGGTGCTCGCGCTGCGCCACTATCTCGAGCTCTCCGAGGCCGAGATCGCCGAGACGCTCGGCATCAGCCGCGGCTCGGTCAAGGCGCACGCGTCGCGTGGCTCGGCCGCCCTGCGCGAGCTGCTGGCCGGACATCTCGACGGAGGAGACCTCTGATGGACGAGCTGACCACCCTGCTGCACGACGCCGTCGAGGACGTCGAGCCCACCGACCGGCTGGTCGCGATCCGGCAGCGGGCCGCGAAACCACGCCGGGGGCGCTGGTACCTCGCCGGCGGGGCGCTCCTGGCCACCGCCGTCGTGGTCGCGGGCGTCGCCGTCCTGACCCGACCCGACACCGACCGGGGCGCGGACCCGGTCGGGCAGCCCACGGCCAGCGGCTCCCACACGGTTCCCGGCTCCGTCCAGGCGGTCTACTACCTCGGCAAGACGCCGCAGGGGCCGCGGCTGTTCCGCGAGTTCCGCTGGCTCCCCGCGACGACACGCCTGGCTCCGAGTCAGTACGTCGAGCAGCCACCCACCGACCCCGACTACTTCTCGGCGTGGCCGGAGGGGGCGTTCCTCGCGGCGTACGTCGACTACCCCTCCGGTCTGATCACGGTCCAGCTCGCCGACCGCTCGCTGCAGCACCGGCCGGCCGGCATGAGCCCCGCGGAGGCGCGGCTGGCCATCGAACAGGTGATCTATACCGTGCAGGCCTACGCCCAACAGCCGCTGCCGGTGCAGTTCGAGGCGGAGGGCAACCCGATCGGCACGGTCTACGACATCCCGACCAGCGAGCCGCTCGCCGCTTCGCCGCAACTCGACGTGCTCGCCCTGGTCAGCATCAGCAACCCCGCGGAGGGCCGGGTGGTCGAGGGTGGCTTCAGTGCCGACGGAGTGGCCAGCTCCTTCGAAGGCACCGTCCCGTGGGAGCTGCGCGACGAGACCGGCGAGGTCGTCCGGTCCGGCTCCGCGCAGGGCACCATGGAGGACCACCTCACGCCGTGGAAGACCGACACCATCGACGTGTCCGACCTGCCGGCCGGCACCTACACCTTCGTGGCGATGACCGACGATCCGAGCGGCGGCGAGGGCGGTGGACCCACCACCGACACGCGGACGATCACGGTCCGATAAATCCCACCAGTCACACCTGTCCCAGCCGAGGATGGAGCCCATGACTGCTCGCACCCGGAACCGACGCGCCGCCCTGCTCGCCACCTCGCTGCTGGCCGCGGGGGTGCTGGGGGCGTGCGGCACCGAGTCGGACCCGGCGGCCAGCGACCCCGAACCGCAGCAGTCGGCGTCCAGCAAGCCGGCCGAGGAGTCGAGTCCCGCGGCCCCGAGCGACACCGCGACGACCGCGCCCGAGACGGTGGCTGTCCCGCTCTACTTCGTCGGCGACACCCCGCTCGGCCCCCGCCTGTTCCGGGAGTTCCAGCAGGTCGAGGGCGACAACCCGGTCGACGAGGCGCTGGCGATCCTCGCCTCGGGCGCGGCGCAGGATCCCGACTACTCCACTCTGCTGCCCGGCGGGACTCCGACACTCGTGGCGGGCGAGACCCCCGGCCCCGACGGAGCGATCGGGGTCAACGTCCCGACCGAGTGGGCCGAGCGCCCCGACGGGATGAGCGAGAAGGAGGCGAAACTCGCCGTCCAGCAGCTCGTCTACACCGTCCAGGGCGCCCTCCAGAGTCGCGCGCCGGTGGAGTTCTACTCCGACGGCGTCACCCCGATGTTCGGAATCGACCGGAGCTGGTTCAAGGCCGCCCCGCAGAACTCCGTCCTCGCCTTCGTCAACATCACCGAGCCCGCCGAGGGCGCGCAGGTGAGCGGCACCTTCACCGCCAGCGGCGTCGCGAACTCCTTCGAGGCGACCGTGCCGTGGGAGATCCAGGACCAGAGCGGGACGAAGGTGCTCGACGGCTTCGCCACGGCAGACGGCTGGGGCGACCGCCTCCACCCGTGGCAGGCCCCGGTCGACGTCAGCGGGCTGGCGGCGGGCACCTACACGTTCGTGGCCTCGACCGACGATGCCTCCGACGGAGAGGGCGGCGGTCCGACCAAGGACACCAAGACGATCACGGTCGGGTGAGACTCTCCCCACGGGCGCTCAACCGCACCCTGCTGCACCGTCAGCACCTGCTCGAGCGCACCGAGGCCACACCCCACGCCTTGGTCCGCCACCTGGTCGGGCTCCAGGCGCAGGAGAACCTGCCGCCATACCTCTCCCTCGCGGCCCGGCTCACGTCGTTCGACCCGCACGACGTCACGACCGCGCTCGAGGACCGGACCCTGGTGCGGCTGCTGGTCATGCGTGGCACCGTGCACCTGCTGGTGCCCGACGACGCGCTCCAGCTCCGGCCCTTCACGGCAACGGTTCACGAACGTGAGATCCAGGTCAGCCAGGCGATCGGCGAGGCGCGCGACGTGGATCGCGCGGCCTTCAGCGCGGCGCTCTCCGACCTGCTGAGCGACGGTCAGCTGCCGCAGAAGGCGATCGGCGCGGCGCTGGCGGAGCATTTCCCTGGCGTCGCGCCGACCAAGCTCGGCCAGCTCGCGCGCTCCGTGGCGCCGCTGGTGCAGTGCCCACCGCGCGGGACGTGGAAGGGCAGCGGCGGGGTGGTCTACCAGTACGCCGACCGCTGGCTCGGGAGTCCACTGGTCGAGCCGGACGTCGAGCAGATCATGCGGCGCTACCTCGCGGCGTTCGGCCCGGCGACGGCGGCCGACGTGACCGCGTGGTCCGGTGTGACCCGGCTCGGTCCGGTCCTCAAGGGCATGACCGATCTGGTGCAGTACGAGGACGAGCGGGGCCGCCCGTTGTACGACGTCGCCGGCGGTGAGCTGGCCGACGAGGACGTCCCGGCGCCGGTCCGGCTGCTCGGCCAGTACGACAATGTGTGGCTGTCCCACGCCGGGCGCGACCGCGTCACGACCCCCGAGTCACGCAGCGGTTGGATGGGCGTGAACGGCGGGATCACCAACACCCTCTTCGCCGACGGCATGCTGATCGGGCTCTGGCGAGTCACCGACGGCCGGGTCGAGGTGCTGTCGACGCTGCGGCCCCTGACGCGCCGGGAGAAGTCCGAGCTGGCGGACGAGACGGCCCGGGTCGAGGCCCTACTGGCTCGCTGAACGTGTCGCTCGGCGCCGCCTGACGTGAGGAGTTTCGTCGGCTGGCCGACAAAACTCGTGCCTGGACGATGAAGTTTCGTCGTCCCAGCAAGAGTTTCGTCGGCTGACCGACGAAACTCTCAACGCGACGCCAGCCGTCAGCCCCACCGATCGGTGCGCGAGAGCAATGCCGCGACGGCAGCGACGCCTGCGGTCGACGTACGCAGCACCTCACTGCCCAGCCGGACGGTACGCGCACCGGCGTCGGCGAAGACGGCCAGCTCTTCGGGCGCGAGCCCGCCCTCGGGGCCGACGACGAGGACGACGCCGTCGGGGACCTCGGTAGGCAGCGGGTCGGTCGCCTCCTCGTGTAGCACCAGAGCCAGCGGGGCCGCCGCGAGCAGCGCCGTGACCTCGGCGGTCGACGCGAGGGCGGACACCTCGGGGAACCAGACGCGCCGGGCCTGCTTCGCCGCCTCGCGTGCCGTGGACCGCCACTTGGCGAGCCCCTTGGTGGCTCGGTCGCCCCGCCAGACGGCGATCGAGCGAGAGGCCGCCCAGGGGACGATCCGCGCCACGCCGATCTCGGTCAACATCTCGACGGCGAGCTCACCCCGGTCGCCCTTGGGTAACGCCTGCACCACCACCAGGCCGGGAGCGGGCCGCGGGATGCCCTCGACCGAGCCGACCACGATCGTCAGCCGGGCCTTGCCGGTCTCGGTCACCTCGCCTTGTGCGCGCCTGCCCTCGCCGTCCGTGAGGACGACCGACTCACCCACCGCGACGCGGCGTACGGCGACCGCATGGTGCGCCTCGGCTCCTTCGACGCTGACCGTGGCCCCGACGTCGACGCCGCTCAGGGAAGGCACCAGGTGGACGTGCAGCGACATCGGTCAGCGCGTCAGTGGGCGTTGAAGGCGTCGCGGAGCCGGCCGAAGGCGCCCTTGCGCGAGCCCGGCTTGAGCCGCGCGGCGGGCTGCTCCTCGCCGCGGATGGCGGCCAACTCCTGCAGCAACTCCTCCTCGCGCGGGCCGAGCCGGGTCGGCGTCTCGACCGCGATCGTGACCACCAGGTCGCCGCGACCCCCTCGCAGACCGGGGACCCCACGCCCGCGCAGCACCTGCTCGGTGCCGGACTGGGTGCCGGCGCGGACGTCGAGCTCGAAGCTGGTCTCGAGATCGGTGGTCGCGCCCTCGGCTGGCACGACATCAGCCTCGAGGGTCGGCAGGTCGAGGACGGTGCCGAGCGCAGCAGCTGTCATCGGGACGCTCACCGTGCAATGCAGGTCGTTGCCGTGCCGGGTGAACGTGTCGTGCGGCGCGACGTGGATCTCGACGTAGAGGTCGCCGGCCGGGCCGCCACCGGGACCGACCTCACCCTCGTCGGCCAGCTGGACCCGAGTGCCCGTGTCGACCCCGGCCGGGATCTTGACGGTCAGGCTGCGCCGCGAGCGGACCCGGCCGTCACCGGAGCATTCGCGGCACGGGTCGGGGATGATCGTGCCGAACCCTCGGCAGGCGGCGCACGGACGGAGCGTCCGGATCTCGCCCAGGAACGAGCGTTGTACGTGCGCCACCTCGCCGGCGCCACGACAGGTCTCACAGGTCTGCGGGTGGGTACCCGCGGCGGTGCCTTCGCCGGCGCAGGTGGGGCAGATCACCGCGGTGTCGACCTTGAGTTCGCGGGTGATGCCGAAGGCCGCCTCGGCGAGGTCGACCTCGAGCCGGATCAGGGCGTCCTGGCCGCGCCGGGTGCGGGGTCGCGGACCGCGCGTCTGTCCCCCGGCCTGGCCGCCGAAGAAGGCGTCCATGATGTCGGTGAACGAGAAGCCGGCCCCCTGGCCGAACCCACCGCCCATGCCGCCGAACGCGTCGCCGCCGCGGTCGTACGCCGCGCGCTTCTGCGGGTCGGACAGGATCTCGTAAGCGCGGCCGACCTCCTGGAACTTCGCCTGCGCCTCCGGGTCGGGGTTGACGTCGGGGTGCAGTTGACGCGCGAGCTTGCGGTAGGCCTTCTTGATGGTCTCCGCGTCGGCGTCGCGACTCACCCCGAGCAGGGCGTACAGGTCGGGCTGGCTCATGGTTCCTTTCAAGAAGTGTGAGTGGAGGCCGGTGGGTCAGGCCTCGTCGAGGATCCGGGAGACGTAGCGCGCGACCGCGCGCACCGCGGCCATCGTCCCGGGGTAGTCCATGCGAGTCGGTCCGACGATCCCCAGCGTCGCGACGGCTTCGTCGCGCGGGCCGTAGCCGGTGGTGACGACACTGGTGGCCGAGAGCTGTTCGTAAGGGCCTTCAGCGCCGATGGTCACGGTCACCGCGCCCCCGGTCGAGGCCTCGCCGAGCAGCTTCAGCAGCACCACGTGCTCCTCCAGCGCCTCCAGGAGCGGGCGGACGGCCGAGTCGAAGCTGTCGCCGTACCGAGCGAGGTTGGCCGCACCGCCCACCACGATCCGCTCGTCGGAGCGCTGGTCGATCATCGCGTCGACGAGCGACTCGACCACGACGGCGGTCGGGTCAGCAGTGGTGAAGTCGGGGGCGGAGGGTACGGCGGCGCGCAGCGCGTTGACCGCGTCGGCGATCACTTCACCCGCTGCGGCGGCGTTGAGCCGGGCGCGCAACTCGACCAGCGCCTGGTCGGAAAGATCGGTCGCCAGGTCGACGATGCGCTGCTCGACCCGGCCGGTGCTGAGGATGAGGACCGCGAGCAGTCGGTTCGGAGCCAGCGCGACCAGTTCGATGTGGCGCACCGTGGAGCGCGAGAGCGTGGGGTATTGGACCAGCGCCACCTGGCGGGTCAGCTGCGAGAGCACGCGCACGGACCGCGACACCACGTCGTCGAGGTCGACCGCACCGTCGAGGAAGGTCGAGATGGCGCGCTTCTCTGCAGGGCTCATCGGCTTGACCGTCGTCAGCCGGTCGACGAAGAGCCGATATCCCTTGTCGGTCGGAACCCGACCGGCGCTCGTGTGGGGCTGGGCGATATAGCCCTCGTCCTCGAGGGCGGCCATGTCGTTGCGCACCGTCGCCGGCGACACCCCGAGACCGTGTCGCTCGACCAGTGCCTTCGAGCCGACCGGCTCCTCGGTGGCGACGTAGTCCTGGACGATGGCACGCAGCACCGCGAGTCGACGCTCCTCCTGCATGTCACCTCCCGAGCTCGGGCCCGCCTCCTGGCCCGACCGCCTGGCACTCGTCGTTCCGGAGTGCCAATGCTACCCGCAGGGGCCGAGCATCGGCGCGATGCGAAACCGGGGGTAGCCGAGTGGTTCACGGGTTAGATAGGTTAGCCTTGCCTTAGTAAATCGAGTCGCGAGGAGTCCCCGTGTCCGAGGTCGATGCCCAGCTCGCCCGCAGCATCCTGGCCTGTCCCGCGAGCGCCGAGGTGGCGGTCGAGGGCTTCCCCGCGGTCGGCTGCGACTCCGACCTCGGGCTGCGCGACGAGGACGGGACGCCGACGTTCTCGTGCCGGACCACCTCGGAGATGGCCGAGGCCGGCCGCACCGGCAGCCAGGCGCTGGTCACGCTGGCGAGCGGCCTGGGCCCGGCCGACAGTCCGGAGCGCGGCCTCACCCTGACGCTCACCGGCACCCTGGCGATCGGGACCCTCGACAGCTGCACCTGCTGCGGCGAAGTACGCCACGACGTCGCGCTCCACCTGGACTTCGTGGTGCTGGGGAGCGCCGACGGCGACCAGCGCCGGGTGCCCCTCGCGGCATTCCTGGCCACCGATCTCAAACTCAACCGCGGCTATCTCCAGCGCGCCCTCGAGCACGCCAACGACTGCCACCGCGACGATCTCGGCCAGGTCGTCGCGCGCACGACCGGTACGCCGCCCGAGCACCTGCTCGACGTCGTGCTCACCGATCTGACCACGCACGGCGCTGAGCTGTCGTGGATCGACCGCCAGGGAGGCCACCGGGCCGCCCTGTGGTTCTCCCGGCCGGCCCGCACGGTCGAGGAACTCGGAGTCCTGCTGCGCAAGGAGCTGCACGCCGGCATCTGCTAGGACTGAGCGTGTGCCGTTCACCGAGGTAGCCACTGACGTCTGGGTCGCCCGCTATGAGTGGTTCGACGTCAACGTGAGCCTGATCCGCGGCTCGTCCGGCCTCCTGGTGGTCGACACGCACGCATCCGCGGTGGCGGCCGCGACGGTCGTCGAGGAGATCCGAGCGCTCGGTGCCGGCGAGGTGGTCGCGGTCGTCAACACCCACGAGCACTTCGACCACACCTTCGGCAACGGCACGTTCCGCGCGGCGTACGGCGCGGTGCCGGTCCACGCCCACGAAGTGGCCGCCGCGCAGACCGTCGACGCCGGCGAACGGATCAAGGCGCTCTACGACGATCCCGAGAACCTCGACGATCCGCACGGGGACGAGGTCCAGGAGACCGAGATCGTGCCCGCCGACACCACCTTCTCCTCGGCCGTGGCGCTCGACCTCGGTGACCGGCTGGTCGAGCTCGTCCACCCCGGCCGCGGCCACACCGGCGGCGACCTCGTCGTCCGGGTGCCCGACGCCGACCTGGTGCTCGCCGGTGATCTGGTCGAGGAGTCGGCGCTCCGGCACGCGGTGCCCGGGTTCGGCTCGGACTGCTACCCGATGGAGTGGCCGCTCACCCTCGACATCGTTCTCGGCCTGCTCTCGTCGTCCTCGGTCGTGGTGCCGGGCCACGGCGCTCCGGTCGACCGCGAGTTCGTCGAGGAGCAGCGCAACACGATCGGCATCGTCGCCGAGACGATCCGCGACCTGGCGACCCGCGGCGTACCCGTCGACGACGCCCTCGCCACCGCGGAGTGGCCCTACCCACGCGAGGAGTTGGCACACGCCGTCCGTCGCGGGTACGAGCACCTCCCCCGCAGCCAGAAGCGCCTTCCGCTGGTCTGATACCGAACGCCGACCCGTCGTTACTCGTCACGAGTAGCGACGGGTCACCGCCAATTTCGTGCTGACCCGTCGTTACTCATCATGAGTAACGACGGGTCGGCGGGTACCTGTGGGCATGAGCAGTGACGGAAACGGCGGCCACGGGATCTCGGACGAGGAGCTACCGGACGATCTGACTCCGGGAGAGGACAACCCGCTGGCGGAGGGGTTGGCGGACACCGAGACCGCGGGCGACCTCGAACCCGGCGAGCTTCTGGACGAAGGTAAGCCGGCCGACCAGTGGGACGACGAGGAGACGGCCGAGGACTGATCTATGGCCTGATCTATGGCCTGATCTATGGCCTGACCCGCGGAGTGAGAGGGATCTCGCACCAGGTGATCCGGCGTGTGCTGCCGGGCGGTGTCGGCGCGCACACCTACCGTCGTGGCCATGCCCGATCGCTACGGGGCCGACGTCCTGGCCACCGACTGGAATGTGCCCAAGCGCGGGCGCGCCGTCGACGCGCCGGCAGAGCTCGGGGCGGTGGTCGAGGAGGTCACCACTGACTGGTGTGGCGAGATCGTGGCGATCGATCGCGACCTCGACACACTCACGCTCGAAGACCGCCGCGGGCGGCGCCGGTCCTTCCCGCTCGGCCCCGGGTTCCTGCTCGACGGCCGACCGGTGGTCCTGCACGCCCCCGTCCGACAGTCCGCGCCCACCAAACCGACCCGCACGGCATCGGGCTCGGTGGCGGTGCACGACGCCCGGGCGCGGGTCGCGCGGGCCAGCCGGATCTACGTCGAGGGCCGCCACGATGCCGAACTGGTCGAGAAAGTGTGGGGCGACGACCTGCGGATCGAGGGGGTCGTCGTCGAATACCTCGGCGGCGTCGACGACCTCGCCGGGCACCTACGGGACTTCCGACCCGGACCCGAGCGCAGGGTCGGGGTGCTCGTCGACCACCTCGTGGCGGGCTCCAAGGAGAGCCGGATCGCCGACGAGGTGGCCCGCTCACCGCTCGGGGCGCACGTCCTGGTCGTCGGCCACCCCTTCGTCGACATCTGGGCCGCGGTCAAGCCCGACCGCATCGGGCTGGCGACGTGGCCCGAGATCCCCCGCTCGATGGAGTGGAAGAAGGGCGTCTGCGCCCACCTCGGCTGGCCGCACGAGACCCAGACCGACATCGCCCGGGCCTGGCAGCACATCCTGGCCCGCGTGATGTCGTACGACGACCTCGAGCCGGCCCTGCTCGGCCGGGTCGAGGAGCTGATCGACTTCGTCACCCAGTGACTGGCTCAGCTGAGCTCGGTCAGCTCCTGAGCATGTAGCCGTTGGCGTCCTTGCTGTCGGTGGCGAGCATGATGATGCCGTCGACCAGGCACCAGATCCCGCCGATGCCACAGGTCACGAGCGTGACGACCAACTGGATCACGCCGATCTTGGTGTCCCCGATGTAGAACCGGCCGATGCCGAAGGGCAGGAAGATCTGCAGCAGCCCCGCGACGATCTTGTTCTTGTCGGAGTACGGGATGCCGGTCACCGGGTGCAGGCCGTACGGCGCCTGCGAGCTGACGCCGTAGGCGCCGGCCGGTAGCCCGGGCTGCTGGTAGCCCTGGTACCCCGGTTGCGGCGCCGGCTGGGGCGCCGGCGGCGGGGGCGGGGGCGGCGGTGGAGCGGAGCCGTAGGGCTGGGTCGGGTCCGGTGGCGTCGACTCCGGCTCCGGGTTCTCAGGACCTGTCGTCATGGCCGACAGCCTAGGGCGAACCGGCGCCGATCCGACCGCACCTCAGGGAAGGATCAGGGTGGCTCACGCCAGGTCCCTGATCACCCCGTCGGCCAGCAGCCGCCCACGGTCGGTCAGCACCAACCGCTCGTCCTCGACGGTGGCCAGGCCGAGCGCGACCTGCTCCGGGACGGCGGCCCGGCCGGCATCGTCGAGCACGTCGAGCGGCAGTCCCTCGCGCACCCGCAGCTCGAGCAGCACCCGCTCGACGCGGCGGGTCTCGGGGTCGAGCAGCTCGCGCGCGTGGGCGGGGCTGAGACCGGCGGCGATCCGATCGGCGTACGCCGCGGGGTGGCGGACGTTCCACCACCGCACACCGCCGAGGTGCGAGTGCGCGCCGGGGCCGACTCCCCACCAGTCGGCACCGGTCCAATAGAGCAGGTTGTGCCGACACCGCGCGTCGTCGTCGCGAGCCCAGTTGGACACCTCGTACCACTGCAGGCCGGCCCCGGCGAGCCGCGCGTCCGCGGCGGCGTACTTGTCCGCGAGGTCGTCCTCGTCGGGCATCGGCAGCTCGCCACGCCGGACCCTGCGCGCGAGGGCAGTTCCATCCTCGACGATGAGGGAGTACGCCGAGATGTGGTCGGGCTCGCAGGCGAGTGCAGCATCCAGCGAGGTCTCCCAGTCGGCGAGCGACTCCCCCGGCGTGCCGTAGATGAGGTCGAGGCTGATCTGCTCGAACCCGGCCGCCCGCGCCCACGCGACGACGTCCGGCACCCGCGCCGGATCGTGAGTCCGCTCCAGGACCGTGAGCACGTGGCCGACCGCGGACTGCATCCCGAACGAGATCCGGTTGAAGCCCGCCTCCCGCAGCGCGATCAGATCGGCCTTGGTGACACTGTCGGGGTTGGCTTCGGTCGTCACCTCCGCGCCCGGCGCCAGCCCGAGCTCGCCCTCGACCGCGCGCAGCACCGACGCGAGGTCCGCAGGCGAGAGCAGGGTCGGCGTGCCGCCACCGAAGAAGACCGTCTGCACGAGGGCGCGCGGCGTTCCGAGCACTCGCCGGGCCAGACGTACCTCGGCGACCGCTGCCGCGGCGTACGTCGTCCGCGAGGCGCCCGGCACCCCGCTCGCGGTCCCCAGGTCGGCGACGGTGTAGGTGTTGAAGTCGCAGTAGCCGCAGCGGACCGTGCAGAACGGCACGTGCACGTAGACCCCGAACGGCCGCTCGACCGCGCCAGCCAACGCTTCCTGCGGGAGCGCGCCGTCGGGCGGCGCGGGATCACCTTCGGGCAGGGCGGACGGCACCGACCCAGCCTAGGAGGCTGCGTCCGGAGGTCAGACCGGCACGTTGAGCTTGAGCGTGTAGCCGTCGTCGACGGACCCGGTCAGCGTGGCCAACTGCAGCGAGTAGACGGTCTCGCCGACCACCTGGACCCAGGATGCGTCCAACCGCTCAGCTGTAGAACGCGTCGATCCGCTCCCGGTTGTTCTCCTGGACGACGTTGCGCTTGACCTTCATCGACGGGGTCAGCTCGCCGGACTCGACAGAGAGGTCGTGGTCGAGCAGCTCCCACTTCTTGATCGTCTCCCAACGGTTGAGCTTCTCGTTGAGCTGGTCGACGTACCCGGTGACCATGGTCCGCACCGGCTCGGAGGAGACGACCTCGCTGTAGGACTTGCCGGTCATGCCGTTCTCGGCGGCCCAGCCGGCCATCGCGTCCTCGTCGAGGGTGATCAGCGCGACGCAGTAGTTCTTCTCGTCGCCGAAGACCACGAACTGGCTGGCATAGGGGCACAGCGCCTTGAACTTCGACTCGATGGCCGACGGCGCGATGTACTTGCCTCCGGAGGTCTTGAAGAGGTCCTTGATCCGACCCGTGATCGTGAGGAAGCCGTCGGCGTCGATGCTGCCCTTGTCGCCGGTGTGCAGCCAGCCGTCCTCCGTGAGCGCCTTGGCGGTCTCCTCCGGGAGGTTGTGGTAGCCGTCCATGACGTGCGGGCCCTTGATCATGACCTCGTCGCCGTCGCCCAGCTTGATCTCGCTGCCGGGCAGCGCCGGGCCCACCGTGCCCATCTTGTAGTCGTCGGGGTGGTTGACGGTCGCGCCGGCGGCGTTCTCGGTCATGCCGTAGCCCTCGAGGATCAAGATGCCGGCGGCGTTGAACCACTCCGCGATCTCAGAGTTGAGCGCGGCGGCACCCGAGATGAAGAAGCGCACCCGGCCACCGAACCGCTCGCGGACCTTGCTGAAGACCAGCTTGTCGAAGAGTCCGTGCTGGACGCCGAGCAGGAGCGGCACCGACTGGCCGGCCCGCTTGCGTCGGTTGACCTCCAGACCCACCTTGAAGGCCTGGTTGAAGATCTTCTCCTTCAGCCCGCCCTCGGCCTCCTGCATGGTGATGATCCGGCCGTGCGCCTTCTCGAAGATGCGCGGGGCGGCACCCATGAACGTCGGCTTCACCACGCCGAGGTTGTCGACGATCTTGTCGACGCGACCGTCGATTGCGGTCGCGAAGCCGCAGGCGAGCTGGGCGGAGAGCAGCACCTTGCCGAACGAGTGGGCCATCGGCAGCCACAGGAACTGCAGATCGTCCTCGTGCAGGATGTCCTGTACGGCGATCGCGGCGCCCTCGTAGACCCAGGCCCGGTGGGTGAGCCGCACGCCCTTGGGGCGACCGGTCGTGCCGGAGGTGTAGATCAGGGTGGCGAGCTGCTCGGGCTCGATCGCCGCCACCGTGGTCGATACGGCGTCGGGATGCTCGGCGAGGTGCTTCTCCCCCAGCTCGGCCAGCTGGTCGAGGGTGATGATCCATTCGCCGTCGGCGGCGGCGGCGGCGAACGTCACCACCTTGCCCACCGTCGGCAGCTGGGAGCGCATGTCGACCAGCTTCTTGATCTGGTCGTCGTCCTCGGCGAAGACGACCTGGCACTCGGCGTCGCCGACGATGTACGCCGTGTCCTCGGCGTTGGTCGAGGGGTAGACCGTGGTCGTGGCGCCGCCGGCACACATGACCGCGAGGTCGGCGAGGATCCACTCGTAGCGGGTCGAGGACGCGATGCCGACGCGCTGCTCGGGTTGGAGCCCGAGGGAGAGGAGACCCGCGGCGAGCTTGGTCACCCGGTCACCTGCCTGCTGCCAGGTCACCGAGGTCCACGAGGAACCTTGGGGGTAGCGGTAGGCCTCCAGGGAGCTCGACGAGGCCACCCGCTCGAGGAAGAGCTGGGCGAAGTTGGGGGTCAGCCTGTCGACGAAGCTGGCGTCGAAGTTGCGGGCCATTGCTACTCCTGGCTGGTCATCCGAGACCGCTGGGGGCGAGGGAATGCGACGTAACCTAGTTCACAAAGCCTACTGACCGGTAGCTGCCTCCAGTGCGCGCCGCCGTGCCTTCTCCACCAGCCCGTCGACGGCGAGCAGGCCCGGCAGCAGGTCTGGTTCGCGGGTGACGGCGCGGAACAGGTACGACACGGTGACGCCGTGTCCGGGGCGGTGCACCACCTCGATCGGATCGCCGGCCGCGAGCACCCCCGGCTCGAGCACGCGCAGGTAGGCACCGGGCCGGGCGTGCTCGGCGAATCGACGCACCCAGGCCGTGTTGTCGTGCCCGCCGCGACCCATCCACACCTTGAAGTCGTTGCACGGGGTGCGCACCGAGCGCACCTCGAACAGCGCCGTGCCGATCCGCCACCGCTCCCCCAGCTCGGCGCCGTCGACATCGAGCCCCGAGGTGGTGAGGTTCTCCCCGAACTCGCCGTCGCGCAGCTGGTCGCCGAGCCGCTCGGACCACCAGTCCAGCTCCTCGCGGGCGAACGCGTAGACCGCCTGGTCCGGCCCGCCGTGGTGCCGGGTGTCGGACACCTGGTCACCCTCGAGACCCAGGCTGTGCACCTGCACCGGCCCGGTGACCGACGCCTTGTCGATCGAGGTGCGCCCGATCCCCGCCCAGGCCGCCTCGCGCGGCGTACCGACGTTGACCGACCTGACCACACCCTGCACGAGATCTATCTTGGTCGCTCGCACAAGCCGGTTTCAGTCCTGGACCGCCTTGGCGATCGCAACACACATGGTCAGATAGTCGCGATCGGGGGTGTCCGGGTGGTCCTCCAGCTCCCAGAGCGCGTTGTGCAGCATCCGCACCACGACCCAGTCGCGGGCGCGGTCCTCGTCGAGGCCGGAGGCGTCCACCAGGGTGTGGAATCGGCGCCGTACTGCGGTGCGCACGTCGCTCGATGCGACGACCTCGTCCCAGCGGTTCCACAGCATCGGTGCGGGCTCGTAGTGCGGGTCTCCGCTCACCGGCTTGGGGTCGATCACCAGCCACGGCTCGCGGTCGGCGGCGAGCACGTTCTGGTAGTGCAGGTCCGCATGGATCAACACGCCGGTGCTCTGCTCGTCGATGGCGAACTCTCGGCCCAACGCAACGGCCTGCTGACCCAGCCGGTGCGGAAGCGGGGCGTCGCGAGGCAGCGCGGCCAACTGCTCGGTCCAGCGTGCGACGTACGACGTCAGCGGGCGTAGTTGCGGCAGTGCCGGCACGTGCAGCCGCGCGTACAGGGCGGCCACCACCTCGCAGGCGTCCAGCACCGGGAGCGAGTCGAGGTCGACGGGGTGCAGCCGCTCGAGCAGCAGTGCGGAGCGGTGCGGGTCGGCGGACAGGAGCCGCACCGCGCCCGACCCACCCCAGCGTTGGAGCCCCAGCGCCTCGTGCTCACCCTCGTCGTCGGGAAAGGCGAGCTTGAGCACTGCCGCCGAACCGTCACGGAGGACCGGCACCACCAGGGACCCGAAGCCGGACATCGGCTCGCCGTCGACGACAAGTCCCCACTCGTCGGTCAGCTCCCGGACCAGCCGCGGCAACCGTTCGACGTACGCCGCCCACTCGGGTCCGCGCGCGGCGAAGGCGAGCACCTCGGCAGGCAGCGGCACGGCGGACACACCGCGATCGTGTCCCATCAGATTCCGGTATCGACAACCGGCTCCACCACCGGTTGGATGTGTGCGCACCGGCGCTTCCAGTGGGGGGTGCGCCGGACCGGAGATCGTGGGGGTCGCCTGTGGCACGCGCGCGCTGGCGGCTGCCCGGGCCCGGTCGGCTCGGCCTCGCCCTGGGGCTCGCCGAGCTCGTGGTCCTGGTCGCCGTCGGTTTGCTGGCCCATCCCGCGCCGTACGTGCTGGCCGCCGCCACTGCCCTGGGCCTCGCGGTCGCCTGGGCAGCAGATCTCTTCCGTCCGAGGTTGGTGCTCTCGATCGTCGACGACGCCCCCTCACTGCTGGTGGTCGCGGGCGCTGTGACCATCGTGCTGTTCACCGCGTCGGGTGCGCCGATCGTGCTGGGGCTGCTCGTGCTCGCAGGGCTGGTGGCCGCGCACGCGGTGGTGTACGCCGGCACCACGCTGCGGCGCCGCCACGGCCGACTCCAACGGCGGGTGCTCCTGATCGGGTCCGGCAGCACGGCCCGGCGATTGGCCGCCAGCCTTCTTGCCCGACCGCAGCTGGGACTGACACCGGTGGGCTTCGTCGCGACCGGTCACGGAGGGGTCGCCGGCCAGGCGCGCGGTCTGCCGCTGCCCATGGTCGGCCCGGTGACGACGCTGCCGCGACGGATGGCCGAGGCCCGCGTCGACGCCGTGGTGGTCGTCCTGTCGGAGCCGGCGGGGGACGCCGAGGTGGCCGCGGTCGAAGGACTGCTGGCGGTGCCGACCGACGTCTTCGCGGTGCCGGCCTGGTTCCCCGAGGTGGGCGCCCGCACCCGTCATCCCGCCGAGCGGATCGGTCGCGTGTCCCTGGTCCGCATCTATCGCCGCGGCACCCCGGCTCCCGTACGCCTCATCAAGCGCGCGGCCGAAGTGCTGGTCGCCCTGGTGTCCTTGAGCATCCTGCTCCCCGTCTGCGCGATCCTCGCCCTCCCCGTCTTCATCGAGACCCGAGGCGTCCTGGTGCGCCGAGCCCGGGTCGACGAGGCCGGCCGTCGCGTGTGGGTGCGACGGTTCCGGACCCGGCGAGCCCGGGCAGTGGCGCGCCCCGGCACGACGTTCTCGGTCGAGATCCCCGGGCCGACCGGCCAGGTGGGCCGGCTGCTGCGCCGGACCAGGCTCGTCGCCCTCCCCGAGGTGGTCGCCGGGCTGCTCGAGCGGGTCCGTCACTCCGCTGGCTGGGCCGAGCCCCGGTCGATCCGGTGGTCCAGACGCCTGCGTCCCAGCCGCTCACCGGCTCCGGCGAGCGCCGACCAACCGCAGGTAGACACGGGCCAGTTCACGCGTTGAGGTCGTCACGTCGTGATGGGTCTCGACGTGGGCACGCCCGAGCCAGCCCTCGGCCTCGGCGAGCTCCTCGTCGGTGAGCCGCTCGACCAGCGCGTCGACCAGCGCCTCCCCGTCGTTCAGCGGGACGATCGCTCCCGCGCCCTCCGGGACGCTGTCGACGATGCCGTTGACGTCGGTCGCGACCACGCTGCGGGCCGAGGCCATCGCCTCGAGCGGCACCAGCGCCATCCCCTCCCAGCGGGACGGGACGACCACGACGTCGGCAGCCGCCAGCCACAGCGGGATGTCGGTGCGACCCCCCGCGAACCGGACGCCGTCGAGCTCGCCGGCGATCCGCTCCAGCGCGGCTCGGTCGGGGCCTTGTCCCACGAGCACCAGCTGGGCATCGGGGACCCGCACCCGCACCTCGGGCCAGTCCGCCAACAGGTCCTGTTGGCCCTTCTGCACAGTCAGCGCGCCCACGCACACCACCGTCGGCACATCCTCCAGCCCCAGCAGCTTGCGCGCATGGACCCGGTCGCCCGCCCCCGCGGGCCGGTAGCCGGTCAGATCGATGCCATTGGGGATCACCGTGGTCGCAGCGTGCAGGCCCAGGCTCTCCCCCAGCTGGCGTTCGGTCGCGCTCACGCACACCACCTCGGTGGCCCAGCGAGCCGCGAACCGCTCCCAGCGGACCGAGGCGCCCTGCGCGGCCCCACCGCGACGAGCCAGGAACGGCCAGGCATGCGGCTGGTAGACGGTCGGCACCCGGTTGCGCACGACCAGCCGGCCTGCCAGCCCGGCCTTGCCACCGTGGAGGTGGACCACGTCGGGGCGGGTGTCCCGGACGATGCGGTTGAGCCGGGCGACGGCGCCGGGCCGGGTGCTGTCCTGCTGCTCGGCCCGCCACCAGCGCACGGTGGCGCCGGCCTCGCGGGCGGCGTACCCCAGGTCACCGTGCGAGGGGCAGGCGACAGTGACGGTCCAGCCTCGCTCGACCTGATCGCGGACGTAGCTCTCGGCCACCGTGGCCACGCCACCCATCGTGGGGCCGGACACGTGCAACACGTGCAGCCGGCGATTGGTCCGGATCGCCTGCTCCCGGGACGCCGCCGCGGCCATCAGGCGGCCCTCCGCTCGGGCTGCCTGCCGACCAGGACGACGCCGAGCAGCCGGGCGCCGAGGGCTCGGACCCGATCGGCGTGGACCCGCAGCGCGGCGGCCGAGACCGACCGCTCGACCACGGCCAGCACGATCGAGCTGTCGACCGCCATCGCGCGGGAGTCGTCGCAGACGTCGAGCGGCGGCCCGAGCACCACCACGTTGTCGAAGCCGATCGCGGCCGCCTCCATGACGATCGCGAACCGCTGCGCGATGAGCTCGGGGATCGCGGCGTCGCCGTACGTGCCGGCCGGCAGCACCTGCAGCAGCTCGACCGGGCCGGGGCTCAGCGCAGAGTCGAGGTCGGCACCGAGCAGGACGTCGTAGAGACCCGGCGTGTCCGGTGCCTCCTCGACCGGCACGCCGAACCGCTCGCCCATCCGGCCGTCGACCAGCAGCACCCGGCGGCCGGTGCCGGCCAGCGAGAGCGCGACGTTGGCCCCGATCCAGACGTTGACGTCGCCGCTGGTGACGCCGGCGATCACGACGCGGGGCGAGCCGGTCTCGGCCTGCGCCTCCAGGGCCAGCCGCAGGTGGCGGAACACCTCGGCCTCGACGGTGCCCGGGCGCAGGGCCGGCATCGCCGTCACGTCCTCGGGTTGGGCCAGGTGCGCCAGCAAGGGCGCGGTGGCGGCCTCCTCTGCTCCGGCGGCGTCGTCGACGGTGTGGATCCGCCGGTCACGCACTACGGCGGCGGCCGTGGCGAGTCCGAGCGCCAGCAACGCGCCCAGCCCCACGGCCAGCCGCACGTCGGGACTCGTGAAGGTGTCGGGGGGTACGGCCCGCTCGCTGATCGTCAGGACCAGCCCCTGCTCGATCGACGGCTCGGCGACCTGCTCGGTCACCTCGCTGTCGACCAGGACCTCGGCGACGGCGTTCGCGATCGCTGCCGCCACGTCGGGATCGGCGTCCGCGGCGGTGACCTCGACGAAGATCGTGCCGCGTTGCCACTCCCCGTCCACCGCCGAGCGCAACTCGTCCTCGTCCCGGTCGACCGGGATCCGCCCCTGGACCCGGGAGACCACGGCGCGGGAGCCGGCCAACTCGGCCACGCTCCCCCGCAACAGGTCGGGATCGTCGTTCTCGCTGGCGCCGGGCGCCTCGACGGCACTGATCGTGGCCGTGGCGGAGTAGGACTTCGGCGCGAAGAACAGGCCCAGGGCGACCGCAGCGCCGGTGATCACGAGGACGAGCGCGACCAAAGGACGCTGGCGCCACAGCGCCACCCCCACGTCGCGCACGTCCATCAACTCGTCCCCACGCTTCGTTCAGCCGGCCGGCTCAGACCCCCCTGAAGCACGTGCCGTGTGCCGCCAGTATTCCCCCTGGCGACATCCTCCCCATGAAGTTCCCCATGTAGTTCCCCCGGGCGGCAGCGCTCCTCGCAGTGCGCGATGAACGCAAAAACCGCCATGGCAAAGTCTTCCGCCAAAACGAGTCCGGCACCGCCGAAATCAGGATCTGGGTGGCACTTGTCCAGACGACCTTGCACTGGTGACAGCACCGAACACGGGGGTCCGCCGCGGCTCGGGACGGCCTAGCGCCAGCAGCATCGCGCTCAGGAACCAGAGCGGGAGGGTGTACTGCTGGGTCTCGAGCGCCGCGGCGGTGAACACACCCGCGGCGGCCAGCAGGGTCGCGGCGGTGACGCCCGACCGGTCGTCCGTCCAGCGCCCGCGGGCCCGGATCACCGGGAACAGCCAGACGGCGTAGAGAGCGCCCAGGCCGAGCACTCCCAGCTCCGCCGACGCCTCGAGCACGGTGCTGTAGGCGGTGTCCAAGTCGGGTTCGGCTCGGTCGCCCCCGTCGCCGCGGTCGTCCACGCTGGCGTAGTCCTGATGAAGGAGTGCGAACGAGGCGGGCCCGAGCCCGACGACCGGGCTTGCCAGGGTCATCTCGAACGCCGCCATCCGCAGGTCGTTGCGCTGAGAGATGTTGGTGTCGGCGTAGCGCTGCGGATCTGTCAACGCCTGCCCGATCGGCATGGGCAGGACCGCCACCAGCAGGGCCACCGCGGTGAGGACCACCGCCAGCAGGGCGCCGGCGTACCGCAGCGCGAGCAGGCCGGTCGCCACCGCCACGACCACCATCGCGACCAGAGCCACGAAGGCGGGGCGGGACTGGGTCCCGATGCCCGCACCCAGCAGGATCACGAAGCAGGCCCACACCCACCAGACCGGCTGGCTCTCGCGGGACCGGACGGTGCCGACCAACGGAACGGCGGCGATCAGGAAGAAGGCGAGGGTGTCCGGGCTGGCCACAGGTCCGGCCACCTGGTGCCGACCAGACCCGATCGCGGTCACCAGGCCGCAGCAGGAAGCGAGCACGCAGGAGACCACGAAGACCCGCGCAGCCCGGTGCGGAGCCAGGGGACCGCCCAGGGTGTCGGCCAGGATCAACATCACGATCGCGAACTCGGCGTACGTCGCACAGACCGTCAAGCCCGGCCGTCCGAGGGGATGGGCGAGATAGGCGATCAGGACGGCGCCGAGCAGCAGCGCCACGAGAAGCGCGGGAACCCGCAGCCGGTGGCCGTGCTGGGAGCCGGGTAGGGGGCCGTGCAGCGGGCCCTGCGCCCGCCGTACCAGCCAGGCCAGCACGAGCACTCCCGCCAGCCACTGGGTGGCCCACGGCGAGATCAGGTCGAGGTAGTCCTGGAAGGCCGCCGTCGCGATCACCGCGAGTGCGGCCCAGTCCAGGCGGAGCACGAGGACCAGCGCGGACAGGACTGCGGCCTCCACCGCCAGGGCGGCGTGCGGAGACAGGCCGAGGGCGAGGCCCGCCGCTGCCGCCACGAGGAGTGGCAGCACGAAGGCGAGCGTGCCGCGCGGCCGCGTCGCGGGGATCGGGTCTCGCCCCGCGCGCAGCTGCGATGACCTGGTGGTCACCCCGTCAGGGTGCCCCATGGGCAGGGATCAGGAGGACGAACGGAACAACCAGCCGAGCGGCTTGCCCGAGGCGTCACTTGGCTCGGCATCGTCCGCACCGTCGCGCTCGTCGCGTGCGGGCCGGGCCGCACGGTCGGTGCGCGAACTCTCGGTCAACACCTCGATCGTCTCGGCATCCCGACGAGCCCGCGACCGGGATCGCACCGAGGCCCGCATGGCGTCGCGGGCGTAGCGCGCACCGACCTCGCTGTCGTCCATCGGCGGCAGCGGCGGGTCGTCGTGGTGGGTCGAGCGCAGGAACGCCTCGGTGGCGGTCAACGGCGCGTCCTCGTCGGCGTCGTCGAGGTCGTCGGACACCCCGACCCCGGCCAACTCGTCAGCCGAGACCTGGTCGTCTGCGGAGTATTCGCCACCGGGCGGCAGCTCGGCCCGCTGGTCCTTGGCCTCGTCGCCCGACTCTTCACCGGCAGCGGCCGCAGCGCCGGCGGCGTCGGCCGGCGCCCCCTCACCGGGACCGTCGTCGTCAGGCTCGTCGTCGGCCGCGCCGATCGCGGCCGTCGTGCCGGCGTCGGGCTCGTCAGTGATCGAGCGGTCGGTCACGGGCGCGGTGGTGGACCGGATCAGGTGGTCGATCGGGTCCGCGTGTCGGGGCGGCGTCGTGAACGGCACCGTGGCATCGCCCAGGGACTCGGCGGTGTGCGTGCGCAGCGAGTCGAGCGCACCGAGCATCTCGCCGATGTTGGAGACCGCGGCCTCCATGGAGACCCCGAGGATCCGGACGGAGGCCTCGAGGTCGCCGATCATCGCCTGCTGGCGCTCGTGCACCCGCGCCAGCTCACGCCGGCTCTGCTCGGCCACCTCGCGGGTGACCTGCTCGGTCAACTCGGCGCGGACCCGGCGGCGGTACTCCTCGACCTGCGCCTCGGCGCGGGCCCGGACCGCGTCGGCCGCGGCGCGCGCCTGACGGGTGATGTCCTCGGCCTCGGAGCGCGCTCGCGAGACCACGCCCTCGGCGCGGTGCCGCGCATCGGTGCTGACCCGCTCAGCCTCCGTGCGGCTCTCGTTGAGCAGCTGGTCGGAGACCTGTTGGGCCTCCTCGATGATCGCGTCCGCGTCGGCCACGGCCGCCTCGCGAGTGGCGCTGGCCTCGGCCAGCATCGCCTCCACCTCGCGTCGGGCGCCCAAGCTCGCGCGCAGCTCGTGCGCACGCGCACTGCTGCTCGGAGCGTCGTTCGGCTCCATGCCGTTCCCCCAGTGTCAGCGCCGACTCCCCACAAGCCGACGTATCTCGAGTCACCATCACATCTCTTCCCCGATGCGAGAGGGCTACTCGTCGCCACAGTATCCCCTGTCTCGGGGACTGCTGTCGCCGCCTCGCGGGGTGTTGTGGACCAGTTGTCGACGAGTTCGGTGACGGATGGGACCAGGGTGCACAGGTGGTGCAGCCGTTACTTCGACTTGGTCTCCGAGGTCGACAGCGCGGCCACGAACGCCTCCTGAGGGACCTCGACGCGGCCGACCATCTTCATCCGCTTCTTGCCCTCCTTCTGCTTCTCCAGGAGCTTGCGCTTGCGGGTGATGTCGCCGCCGTAGCACTTGGCGAGCACGTCCTTGCGGATCGCGCGGATGTTCTCGCGGGCGATGACCCGGGCCCCGATGGCCGCCTGGATCGGCACCTCGAACTGCTGGCGCGGGATCAGCTCTTTGAGCTTGCCGGCCATCATCACGCCGTAGGAGTACGCCGCGTCGCGGTGCACGATCGCGGAGAAGGCGTCGACCGGCTCGCCCTGCAGCAGGATGTCGACCTTGACCAGGTCGGCGGCCTGCTCCCCGGAGCGCTCGTAGTCGAGTGAGGCGTAGCCCTTGGTCCGCGACTTCAGCTGGTCGAAGAAATCGAAGACGATCTCGCCCATCGGCAGCGTGTAGCGCATCTCGACGCGGTCCTCAGAGAGGTAGTCCATCCCGAGCAGGTTGCCGCGCTTGTTCTGGCAGAGCTCCATGATGGTGCCGATGTAGTCGCTCGGCGACAGGATCGTCGCGCGTACGACGGGCTCGCGGACCTCGGCGATCTTGCCCTCGGGGAACTCACTCGGGTTGGTGACCTCGTGCTCGGAGCCGTCCTCCATCACTACGTCGTAGACCACGTTGGGTGCGGTGGAGATCAGATCGAGCCCGAACTCGCGCTCCAACCGGTCGCGGGTGATCTCCATGTGCAGCAGGCCGAGGAAGCCGCATCGGAAGCCGAAGCCGAGGGCACCCGACGTCTCGGGCTCGTAGGTGAGGGCGGCGTCGTTGAGCTGGAGCTTCTCCAGCGCCTCGCGCAGGTCGCCGAACTCGTCGCCGTCGATCGGGTAGAGCCCGGCGTAGACCATCGGGTTGGGGTGCTTGTAGCCGCCGAGGGCCTCGACGGCGCCGTGGTGCTGGGTGGTGACGGTGTCGCCGACCCGGGACTGGCGCACGTCCTTGACCCCGGTGATGAGGTAGCCCACCTCGCCGACGCCGATCTCGCCCGCCTTGACCTGCTCGGGGCTGATGACACCGAGTTCGAGAAGCTCGTGGGTCGCGCCGGTCGACATCATCTTGATCCGGTCGCGGTGGGTGAGTTTGCCGTCGACGACGCGGACGTAGGTGACCACGCCTCGATAGGTGTCGTAGACCGAATCGAAGATCAGCGCCCGCGCCGGGGCCGCCGCGTCACCGACCGGCGCCGGGGTCTGCTTGACGATCTCGTTGAGCACCGCCGGCACCCCCTCGCCGGTCTTCGCGCTCACCCGCAGCACGTCGCCGGGGTCGCAGCCGATGATGTGGGCGATCTCCTCGGCGTACTTCTCGGGGTTGGCGCTGGGCAGGTCGATCTTGTTGAGCACCGGGACGACGTGCAGGTCGGCACCCAGCGCGAGGTAGAGGTTGGCCAGCGTCTGCGCCTCGATGCCCTGGGCCGCGTCGACGAGGAGGATCGCCGCCTCGCAGGCCTCGAGGGACCGCGAGACCTCGTAGGTGAAGTCGACGTGGCCCGGCGTGTCGATCATGTTGAGCACGTACGTGCCCGGCTCGGCATCCTGCTCGTTGCCCGGCTCGACCGTCCACGGCATCCGCACGGCCTGGCTCTTGATCGTGATGCCGCGCTCGCGCTCGATGTCCATCCGGTCGAGGTATTGCGCCCGGGCGCTGCGCTCGTCGACAACCCCGGTGAGCTGCAGCATCCGGTCCGCCAACGTCGACTTGCCGTGGTCGATGTGGGCGATGATGCAGAAATTGCGGATCGTCGCCGGGTCGGTGTGGCCGGGGGCGGGGGCGGAGCGCGTCATGACGCGCAAATCCTCCCACGCCTCAGGTCGGCGGCCGATTCCGCGAGTGTCCGGTGAGGGCCGCGATGGGAGTGTGCGTCAAAGCTCCGCAGACGAAAGGCACCTCGAGTTTCAGGGATTCATACACACCACGACCCAGACGGGAGAATGGTCGGGTGAGGCCCTCTCCTGTCCCGCACGGCCGGACCGCCCGGCGTCTGGAGTGGGCGCACCTGCCTCCCGCCGTACGCGCCGCCATCGAGGAGCAGTGCGGGGCCCCCGTGGTCGCGGCCACCTCGCAGACGTCGGGCTTCACCCCTGGGTTCGCATCCGTCCTCGAGTGCAGTGACGGCTCCCGACACTTCGTGAAGGCCGCGTCGACCAAGGCGCAGCGGATGTTCGCCGACGCCTACCGCGAAGAAGCACGCAAGCTGGCCGCACTGCCCGCGAGCGCTCCCGCTCCCCCGCTGCGCTGGACCGTGGATGTCGAAGACTGGTTCGCACTGTCGACGGAGTACGTCGAGGCGCGGCAGCCGAGCCGTCCCTGGGTCGACGCCGAGTTGCGCCCTTGCCTGGACGCGCTGACGGCGGCGGTGCCGGTGCTGACGCCGGCGCCTACGGAGTTGGCGCTCCCGCCCGCGGCCGAGGAGTTCGCCGCGTGGCCGTCGTACTGGGAGCACCTCCGCCGCACCCAGCCCGACCTGCCGCACCTCGAGGCGGCGGCGGAGCTGGCCGGGAGGTACGTCGAGGCGATGACCGGCGAGACGCTGGTGCACACCGATGTGCGCGACGACAACCTGCTGCTGACCGCGGACGGCCGGGTGCTGCTCTGCGACTGGAACTGGCCGATGATCGGCGCCGCCTGGCTCGACTCCCTGTTCCTGCTGATCGGTCCCCGCGGCGACGGCCTCGACGTCGAGTCCATCTTGTCCACGCACCCGTTGCTCTCGGTCGTCCCGGCCGAGCACGTCGACATCGTGCTCGCCCTGGTCATCGGCTACTTCCTCAAGAGCGCCGACGATCCCGTGCCGGCGACCTCGCCGTACATCCGCGACGCGCAGCGCTGGCAGGGCGAGGTCTGCTGGGACTGGCTCAGCGAACGGCGCGGCTGGCGCTGACTCGCGCCGTACCCGTGATCGGGTAAGTCCTCCGCTCGGGCCGATCGACGAGGTCTGGACCACCTAGCGTCCGAGTGTTTGCTTTCCTCGTTGCGCGGCCGGGCCGCACGACACCGTCCCTGGGGGGATTCTCGATGCACTCACCACGTCGCCGCGCCGTCGGCACGGCCCTCGTCGTCTCGCTCGGTCTGTCGCTCGGCGCGACCGCCCTCGTCGCCGCACCCGCGGTCGCGGTCAACGCCGACCATGGCAACACCGTCGTGTCCGCCGATCCGGTGAACACGACCCCACACGTCATGAACGGCTCCGTCGACGCGATCACCCAGATCGGGAACAAGATCATCGCCGCCGGCACCTTCACCTCGGTGAGTCCGCCCAGCACGTTCGGGAACACCGGCGACGACGTGGTCCGCAACCGGATGTTCGCCTTCGACGCGACCACTGGAGCCATCGACCCCAGCTTCAACCCGAACTTCGGCGGCGACGTGCGGTCGCTAACGACCGACGGCACCTATATCTATGCCGGCGGGTCGTTCGGCTCGGTCGGCGGCAACAGCGCGATCAAGCGGGTGGTGAAGTTGACCGCGGCCGGAGCCGTGGTCAGCGCGTTCAACGCGGTCCCCAACAGCGGGGTCAACGAGGTCGTGGTCAAGGGTTCGCGGCTCTACGTCGGCGGTGGCTTCACCAACGTGAAATCGGGCGCCGTCACGACGACCCGCAACCGGCTGGCGGCCCTCGACTCGACGACCGGGGCAGTGCTGGCCGCGGTGAACGTCTCGTTCGCCGGGGTCTACGACCCGGCACTCGGCGGCACCACCAACATCAAGCGCTTCGACGTCTCGCCGGACGGATCCCGCCTGATCGCGATCGGCAACTTCGCGACCGCGGGCGGCCTGTCCCGGCCACAGATCGCCATGCTCGATGTCAGCGGCGCCACCGCCACGGTCGCCCCGTGGGCGACCAACCGCCTCGACGCCGACCACAACAACTGCGCGAGCCGGTTCGACACGTTCACCCGCGACGTCGACTTCTCCCCCGACGGCAGCTACTTCGTCCTCTCCACGACCGGTGCGTTCGCGGGCGGGGCCAACAGCGGCACGCTCTGCGACACGACCACTCGCTGGGAGACCGCGAGCACCGGCAACGACCCGACCTGGGCCGACTACACCGGCGGCGACACGACGTACGGTGTCGCCGTGACCGGGAGCGCGGTCTACGTCGGCGGCCACATGCGCTGGCAGAACAATCCCTTCCAGGGCGACCAGGCCGGCCCCGGCGCGGTCGCGCGCGAGGGGATCGCTGCGCTCGACCCGGTCAACGGGCTCCCGCTGCGGTGGAACCCGGGTCGCTCCCGCGGGGTCGGCGCCCAAGCACTGTTCGCCACTTCCCAGGGGCTCTGGGTGGGCAGCGACACCACGCGTCTCGGCGGCGAGCAGCACGGCCGGATCGGGCTCTTCCCGCTGGCCGGCGGCACGTCCGTGCCGGTCGTACCGGCCGCCGCGCTGCCGAACGACCTCTTCGTGGCCCAACAGACCAGCGGAGGGGTCCTGCAGCGGCGCGCCGTGAACGGCAGTGGAGTGCCAACGGGGACACCGACCACGGCCAACAACGCGTTCGACTGGTCGACCGTCCGTGGCGGGTTCCTGCTGAACGGCACCGTCTACTACGGCCTTGCGAACGGCACCTTCAACAAGCGCACGTTCACGAAGGCGACCGGGGCCACCGGCCCGCAGGTCGCGGTGTCGCTCAACCCCGACCCCGACAACGGCGCGCAGATCCCGTTCTCGGTCTCCACGATGACCGGCATGTTCTACGACACCACGACCCATCGGATCTACTACACGGTCTCCGGGGACAGCCGGCTCTACTACCGGTACTTCACACCGGAGAGCGAAGTCGTGGGCGCCCAGACCTTCCAGGCCGACGCGGGCGGGATCAACTTCTCCAGTACGGCCGGGCTCACCCTCGCCTCCGGACGGATCTACTACGGCTCCTCGACGGACGGATCGCTGCGCAGCGCGCCGTTCGCCGGCGGCCGGGTGACCGGGGCCGCCTCGGTCGTGAGCGCCGACGGCACCTGGCGCTACCGCGCGATCCTGGTCCCCAACACCTGAGGTCGGTCCGCAAGCTCCTCGATTTGAGGCGGTCCACACCGCGCTGTTACCGTTGTCCGTCGCGCTGGCGGCCTTCCGCCGCGCCCTCGAACTCCAGCATCCACGTCCACCACGCACCGAGAGAAGCCCAGTGGCCAACATCAAGTCCCAGATCAAGCGGAACAAGCAGAACGAGAAGCGTCACGAGCGCAACAAGGCCGTCAAGACGAGCCTGAAGACCGCCGTGCGCAAGTTCCGCGAGGCCGCAGACGCCGGTGACGCCGCCCAGGCGCAGGAGCTGGCCCGCGATGCTTCCAAGAAGCTCGACAAGGCCGCCTCCAAGGGCGTCATCCACAAGAACCAGGCCGCGAACCGCAAGTCCGCGATCGCCAAGAAGGCCGCCTCTCTCTGAGAGCAGCCAGCTCGGCACGACCCGCCCTGAGGGGCGGGTCGTTCTGCATTTCCGCCGTGGCTCGGCTCAGCTCAGCGCGGCTCGCGGAGCCCGGTGATGGTGAGCACCAGCCGTTCGAGGGTGTAGTTGGCGTCGCTGGCTGCGCCCTTGATGTCGGCATCGGCCTGAGCCACCGCTCTGATCGCTCGAGCCAGCCCCGCCTCCGACCAACCCCGCGACTGCTCGCGAAGGCTGCGCAGTTTCCACGGGGGCACGCCCACCTCGCGGGCCAGGTCGGCCTCCTTCAGACGGGGCGGCGCTCCGTGGTAACGGGCCAGCCCCCGCGCTCCACCGGCGAACGCCGAGGTGACCAGCACCGGCGGCGTCCCCCCGTCGAGAGCCCAGCGCAACTCCTCCAGGGCGGCCTGGCGACGGCCGGAGAACGCCGCGTCGGCCACCGCGAACGACTTGGCCTCGGCCCGGCCGCCGAAGTACTTCTTCACCGTCGCGACGTCGATGACCTGTCCGGGGAAGTCGTGGGTGAGCTGGTGGGCGGCCGCGGCCAGCGACCGGAGGTCTTGGCCGATGGCCTGGACGAGCGCATCCGCCGCCTCCCGGTCGACCCTCGCGCCATGCCGTTTGGCCTCGGCCATCACGAACTGCGGGAACTCGCTTGGCCGCAGCTCGACCGACTTGTGCTCGGTGACCGATGGCAGCTTGCGGAGCTTGGCCAGCACACCGCTGCCCTTGGCACCCCCCGTGTGGACCAACACCAGCGCGACGTCTTCGACGGGTGCCGCGGCGTAGTCGAGGAGCCCGTCCACCGACTCGTCGGGCAGGTCCTCCAGCCCGCGCACCACGACGCACCGCACCGAGCTGAACAGGGACGGCGCGGCCAGCTCGCCGAGCTCGGCCAGGGTCAGGGATGCGGCCCGGGTCTCGGAGAACTCAGCCTCCCCGTCGATGCGCCGCACCTCCTCGCGCACCGCGGCCACCGTCCGCTCGCCGAGGAACTCCTCCTTGCCGGTGATCAACGCGACCCGTCCGAGTGGTGCGTCGATATCGGTCATGTGCGTCACCCTAGAGCTCGGATCGGACAGCGCCGCCAGCGCCGCCGTCGAGTGACGTGAAAGTGCTGTCGAACCGTCCGATCGACAGCACTTTGGCGACGTTCGACGGGGAACGACGGCGCGCTCAGCGGCTGGTGGCCACCCGAGGCGCCCCCTGGTCAACTACGACGGCCAGGTCGCCGTCGAGATCGGTGCGGAACACCTGGGCACCGGCCTCCTCCAGCGGGCCCATAGCCGAAGCGGCCGGATGCCCGTAGTTGTTGTCGGCTCCGACCGAGACAAGCACCACGTCCGGGTCGAGGGAGACCAGCCAGGGCTCGTCCTGGTGAGCGCTGCCATGGTGTGGGAGCTTGAGGACATCGACCTGCAGTTCCGGTAGGAGCCGAGCCAGTTGGGCCTGTCCGTCGGGCTCGACGTCGCCGGTCAGCAGCAGCCACAGGCCTGCGGTTTCCACCAGCAGCACGACGCTTGCCTGGTTGGCGGTCGAGCCGTCACCCGGCCCGCGGACCGGCGAGTCCGCGAGCGGCCACAACACCTGAAGCGTCAGCGCGCCGATGGTGTACGACGCGCCGTAGGTCACCGGCGAGGCCGGCACGCCCGCGGCCGCAGTGACCTCGTCGACCTCCTGCACGCCACCGGGAGGGTCGAGCAGCCGAGTGGTCTGAACGGCGGTGACCTCCCGGCCGTCGAACACCCCGCCGATGCCATCGACGTGGTCGGCGTGGAAATGAGTCAGCATCAGCAGCGGCACCTGCTCCACGTGCAACCGGTCGAGGCACCGGTCCACCGCCCGCGGATCGGGGCCGGTATCGATCACCACCGCCTGGCCCGGACCGGCGTTGAGAGCCAGCGCGTCGCCCTGCCCGACGTCACACGCGACGAGCACCCAGCCGTCCGGCGGCCAGCCGAAGGCGGGCGGCCGGACCGCCACCGCCACGACCAACACCACGGCTGCCGCACCACCGGTCGCCGGACGCCGGAGCAGCCGCGGTCCGACCAGTGCCACCACCACCGTGAGGAGGGTCAACAACACCAACGCCACCGGGCCGGTCCCCCAGCCGACCGCCGCGCCTGGAAGCCCGGCGCCGTGCTCGGCCACCGTGATGAGCCACGCCACGCACCAGCAGGCGAGCGTCCCGCACAGCTGGCCGAGCGGTCCCCAGACCAGGGTCAACAGCCCGCCGGCCAGCCCCAACACCGTCGCCGGGCCGACGACGGGGGCGACCAGCAGGTTGGCGACCACGGCGACCACGCTGACCTGCCCGGAGATGGCGGCCACCAGCGGCGTGCACGCGAGCTGGGCCGCCGCGGGTACGGCGATCGCTTCCGCGAACCACCGCGGCAGCCAGCGCGCCAGCGCGTCGCGCCACGCCGGAGCGAGCAGCAGGATCCCGCCCGTCGCGAGGACCGACAGCGCGAACCCTGCCGAGACCGCCAGTGCCGGATCGATCAGCACCAGCACGACGACCGCCGTCCCGAGGCCACGCAACGCTCGGTGACGCCCGTCCACTCCCAGCGCGACCAGCCCGATGGTGCCCATCACTGCGGCCCGGAGCACGCTCGGCTCGGTGCGAGCGATCAGGACGAAGCCCACGATCCCCGCCACGGCCACGAGCTGCAGCCAGCGCCCACGAACGCGACACAGGCGCGCGAGGGCGAGCAGGAAGCCGACCAGCAACGTGAGGTTGGTGCCGGACACCGCCAGCAGGTGGGTCAGCCCGGTGGCTCGGAACGCCTCCTGGATCACGGGATCGACGTCTCCGTCGTCGCCATCGACGAGGGCCGGGACCAAGGCTCGCTGATCGGCGGGCCGATGGGCCACCGAGTCGCGCAGCGCCGTACGCACCGCGGCCGCGCCGCGCCACCACACGTCGGGGGCGTCGACCGTCTCCGGGTCACCGCGGAGTCGGAGCAGGCCCGCCAGGTCGCGATCGTCGGCCGCGACGAGACTGCCCTGTAACCGGACCGTGGCGCCCAGCGCGACCGGCGCGTCGTCGGCGGAGCCGAGGACCAGGACCGGAGCCCTCAGCCGAACCGTCTGACCCCGCCCGGTCAGCTCGCGGACCGTGAGTCGCCAGACCACCTGGTCGACGCCCGAGGACGAGGCCGACCCGGACACGGTGCGCGAGTCGGAGGAGACCGTCCCGAGAACCGTGACAGCCGCGCCCTGCGCCGCGAGCGCGGCGACCGGGTTGTGGGCGACTCGCTCGGCACGCAGGGTCGCCACTCCAGCGGCAGCCACGGCGACGACGAGCAGGCCGACCACGGCGCCAGGAAGGCCAGCGCGCCGCCGGCCCACGAGGACCACCGCGACGGCCGCGACGATCGCGACCCCGAGCAGCACAGCCAGCGCCGAACCTCGCGCCAGTGTCCCGGCCACGCCACCGGCCCAGGTCGCGGCGCCGAGCAGTGGCATCCGCACATCGAGCACGCGTCCGGCGAGTGGAGCATCGGCATCGTCGCTCACACCGTCACGTAGGGGGCGAGCTTGTCGAGAGTGACCTCGCCGATGCCGTCGACCTCGAGGAGCTCCTCGACCGAGGTGAAACCGCCGTGCTGATCACGCCAGGTCAGGATCGAGGCCGCGGTGACCGGACCCACCTCCGGCAGCTGATCGAGCTCGCTCTCCGTCGCGGTGTTGAGGTTGACCAGCGCGGTCGGGCCACCGGGCACTGGGGTCGCCGCAGGAGTCGCCGGCGGCACCGCCGCAGCGCCTGGCGGAGCCGGAGCGCCTGGCGGAGCCGGAGCGCCTGGCGGAGCCGGAGCGCCCACGAGCACCTGCTCGCCGTCGACCAGGGGGCGGGCCAGGTTGAGTCCGCTGACGTCGACTCCTGGTTTGGCCCCACCCGCGGCAGCGAGCGCGTCGACCACGCGAGCTCCAGCATCGAGGACAGCGATGCCGGGGCGGCGCACCTTGCCGGCCACGTCGACGGTGACCGTGGCCGGCGTAGCCGCTGCGACGGCGTCGGTGGCGACGGACATGGGCGCGGGCGCAGACGAGGCGGCGACCAGCCCTCGTGCTGGCGCGGCCTCGAGGTCGGGCGCGGGCTGAGCCGAGCCCCGCACCAGCCACCAGCAGGTGACCGCCAGCGCCACGGCCACGACCACCGCGACCACGGCGAGCTGGGCCGGCCCGAGGGCCAGGCGTGCGTGGGGAGCCGCGTGCCGACCCCGGGACGCCGTGCTCGCGGGCGGCTCGACCGGCAGCGGTCGGGACACCGGCGGGGTCGGCGACTGCGCGGCCGCGCGGCGTGGAGCGGCCAGGTGGGTGTGGTCGTCCCACCACGGCGCCTGGGTCAGGTCGGTCGGCTCCGCGACGGGACGAGCCGAACGGATCCCGCCCGGATGGGCGGAAAGCTCGTCGCCCAGCTGGGAGAGACGGCGCGAGAGGCCATCTCGCCGCTCGAGGTCGGATCGTCGGGTGCGCATGCGACGAACCTAGGAACTCCTGCCGACCTCCTCAGGAGTGGCGACCGCCTCCTGTGGACAACCCACTCCGCGCGGCCGACTGTGGATGCGCGATGGACGTTCACCGGTCGCAGGCACGACCTACAGCAGCGGGGCCACGCAGACCGCGAGCATCCCGGGCCCGACGTGCGCGCCCAGCACGGCGCCCAGCTCCGCGCACCCCACCTCGCGGCCTTCGAGGTTGTCGGCCAACCGCACGCCGAGCTTCTCCTGCAACTGCCCCGCCCGGTCAGGAGAGGCCAGATGCGCCACCGTCACGTCGACCGGCTCGGTCCCGGCAGCCTGGACCGCCAACTCCTCGAGCCGGGCCAGAGCCCGAGCCGTGGTGCGCACCCGTTCCAAGGTTGCGACTCGTCCCTCGACGATCTCCAGCAGCGGCTTGACCGCCAAAGCACCTCCCAGCAGGGCGGCGGCGGCGCCGATCCGGCCGCCGCGACGGAGGTACTCCAGCGTGTCGACGTAGAACAACGACCTGCTTCGAGCCGCCCGCTCCGCGGCGGCCTCGGCCGCGTCGGCTGCCGACCCGCCCCCGTCGACGACATCCTGGGCGGATAGCGCGGCATACCCGGTCGCCACCCCGACCTGCCGGCTGTCCACGGGTACGACGGGCACGGAGGCCTCCCGCGCGGCCAACTGCGCCGACTCGAAGGTGCCGCTCATATCTGCCGACAGGTGCACCGAGACGATCTCGGTGGCACCCTGACGAGCGCACTCCTCGTAGACCTCGACGAGTGCCGCCGGGGTCGGTCGTGAGGTGCTGACCGGCCGGAACTCCTTGAGCGCGGCGGCGACGAGTTCGGGGGTCGCGCCGTCGGAACCCTCGTCGTGGACATCGGCTCCGATCACCACCTGGAGCGGCACCACGACGATGCCGCGCTCGGCGGCCACATCGGGTGGGAGGCTGGCCGTCGAGTCGGTGACCACGACGACCGGCATGGACGGGAGATTAACGGGTCCCTCGTCAGTCGAGCACTTCGCGCAGCTTGGCGGCCCAACCCTCTGGGTCGCCGGGCTGATGTGGCTGCGGCGGCAGGAAGCCGGCGTGGTTGCTCGGGAACTCCACCGACTCCACGCCGAGCAACGCGGCGACGGACCTGCCGCCACGGGAGGCCAACTGCTCCCCCGACTCGGCGCCGTGAGCGTGGACGAACCGGTCACCGAAGGCCGCGAGGGCCGCGACATCGACCTCGTACTCGTTGCACGAGGGCATGTTCCGCATCAAGGGGTTGGTCCGGTCGCCGTCGTCATCGGCCGACATGCCGAACATCGCCGGATCGGGGGCGGGCCGGTCGAGGTAGTCGGCGGTCAGCTCGCCGTCGTACATGACCAGCGCGATGAACCTGGCCATCGCCGGTCCGTTGCCCTCGCGACGGTAGGTCTCGCCCATGTCGCGCAGCACGGCCAGGGCGATGTCCTTGTCGGGGAGGTAGGCGACGATCGGCGCCTCGTGCGCCACAGCGCGGTGGATGTCATCGGGGTACGCCGCCGCCAGGGCGAGCAGGTTGACCGCGCCACCGCTGGTGCCCATGCAGTCGACCGGCCCGGCGTCGAGCGCGGCGATGACGCGGTGCAGGTCTTCGGCGTGCCGCTGCGGCGTGATCTCGTCGGTGCCCGTCGGGTTGCGGGCGGTACCGCGCGGGTCGTAGGTGACGATCGGTCGGCCATGGATCAGCCCGGCCAACGTCCCGAAGTAGCTGGCCTCCATCGGCGACCCGAACACGAACAGGGGTCGTCCCGAGGCGAGGTCGCCGCGGACGTCATAGGTGATGAGCTCGTCGCCCTCGCCCACGGTGAACGTGCGTACGTCGGTGGTCATGGCGCTCAGACTCCCACCACCGGCTCAACTCATCGCCGGTGATGGGAGCCTGAACAAGAGGTCAGAAGACCTTGCTCAAGGCACCAGGCCCGAACACCGGCCCGACGACGTACGGCGCATTGCCGTCGACGCCCCCGGGCTGGATCAGCTGATACGGGACCAGTTCGCGCTGGTGCGAGCGGCTGACCTGGATCAGCCCGCCCACCTCGGAGCCGGGCAGCCCGAGCTCCATGGCCAGCCAGCTCATCTTGGACAGCTCGACCGCGTAGACGCCGCGCTTGGGTGCGGCGCCCAGGTCGACGATCGAGGTGAGCCCGTCGGCGTAGCGACGGCAGGCGCCCTTGTAGGGGTGCTCGGGGTCGCACACGGCGTTGACGGTGCCGGGCTTGATCCGCCAGATCTGCGAGGTGCCCGGAGTCGCCGGGAAGCCGCGCAGCTCACCCACGTACCAGTCGCCGTCCGCGCCGACGGTGACCGAGGTGGCCACGCCTTCGCTCGGCATCGGGGTGCCGGGTGGCGGCAGCGGGTTGCCGTCCGGGTCGGTCGGGGGGAGGAAGTCCGGGGCCTCGACGGTCCGCGGCATGATCCGGGCCACCGTGGTCGCGTGCCCGGTGCCTGGCCAGACGTGGATCAGGTCGTTGCCGGCCGCGTCGGAGACAAGCACACTGCCGTCGCCGAGCGCGACGACGCCGAACGGGTTGCTGTCCTCCGCGAAGTCCTCGAGGTCATAGGGGTCGGGGTCGGTCTGCTGGTACGCCGCGACGTCGAACACCGCGGTCGGGGCGTCGTCACCCCAACGCCACTGGTAGAGGGTCGCGGCGCCGGTGCCGGGCTCGCCGCCACCGGTCAGGATGTAGACCTTGCCGTGCGGGCCGGCGGAGATCGCCGGCGCGATGAACCCGGCCGGCACGCTGCCCAGCGCGATCACCTTCGCGGCGCGGTGCTTGCGCTCGACGACAAGGCTGAAGCTGCCGTCGGCCTCGGTGACCAGGGTCTTGCCGCGGCCGAGATAGTCGATACCGCGGGGGCCGTCGAGATCGGTGACGGTCTTGAGAGTCGTGCCGTGGCCGCCGTGACCGTGGCCGCCGTGCGCACTCGCCGAAGCGGGTACGACGGCGGTTGCCACGGCCAGCGATGCCACGACGATCGTGGTCCTGCTGAGTTTCATGATGTGGCTCCTCGCCGGGGTCGGGTGCGGGAACCCGATCCACGCAAGCACGACGGCCAACGATGCGCATCGCCCAGATTGGGGCTCTCGTCAAGAATCCCTAGACGAGCCTGTCGCGCATCTCGCCTCGCGAATCGGCGCTCGTGCACGGCGGTGAGGCGGTCGCCTTAACTCTGGAGGGAGCGCAGCGACCCGGTCTTTCGCGGCGGAGCCGCGCGCCCGGCGATCGGCCCCGATGGCCGTGGCGACCGCGCCGTTGCGACAGCCAGCGAGCGAGGCGCCCGGCGAGCGGAGCGAGCGTCGCCGCGGACTCGGGGCCGAGACTCGCCGGGGTATTCAGTCAGACGACGATGTTCACCAGCGACGGCTCACGCACGATCACCCGGCGCACCTCGCGCCCGTCGACCGCGCGTACGACAACGGGGTCGGCCAACGCCAGCGCCTCCAGCTCGGAGGCGGCGATGTCGGGGCTGACCTCCAGCCGCGTCTTCACCTTCCCCTGCACCTGGACGACGGCGGTCACCGACGACTCGACCAGCAGGGCGGGGTCGACCACCGGCCAGCCCGCGCGCGCGACGGTCGGCTCGTGACCCAGCCGGGACCACATCTCCTCGGCGGTGTAGGGCGCCACCAGGGACAGCATCACGGCGACGGCCTCGACCGCCTCGCGGACCGCCGGGTCAGCAGCTCCGCACCCGGAGTCGATCGCCTTGCGGGTGGCGTTGACCAGCTCCATCACCCGCGCCACCATCACGTTGAACCGGTAGCCGTCCAGCAGTTCGCCCGCCTCGTGCACCGCCCGGGCGGTGGCGCGCCGCAGCTCGACATCGCCGTCCTCGACGGAGACTCCCGGGCTCGAGGTCACGTCGCCACTCAGCCGCCAGGCCCGCTGCAGGAACCGCAGCGATCCGCCGGGCGACATGTCCGCCCAGTCGATGTCGTCCTCCGGCGGCCCGGCGAAGACCAGGGTCAGGCGCACCGCGTCGACCCCGAACGCCTCTAGCTGCTCGCCCAGGTCGACGCCGTTGCCCAGCGACTTCGACATCTTCTTGCCCTGGTTGATGACCTGGCCCTGGTTCAGCTGCGCCGAGAACGGCTCGCCGAAGTCGACCATCCCCATGTCGCGCAGCACCTTGGTGAAGAACCGCGCGTACAGCAGGTGCAGCACGGCGTGCTCCACGCCGCCGACGTAGATGTCGGCCGGCGACCAGGCGCGCACCTCGTCCTCGTCGAACGGGCCGTCGGTGTAGTGCGGCGAGCAGTAGCGCAGGAAGTACCACGACGAGTCGACGAAGGTGTCCATCGTGTCGCTGTCACGCCTGGCCGGACCGCCGCACGTCGGGCACTCGACGTTGACCCAGTCCTCTGCGGCGGCCAGCGGCGAGACACCCTTGGGCTTCAGGTCGGCGCCGCGCAGCTCGGGCAGGACGACGGGCAGCTGATCGTAGGGGACGGGGACCTCGCCGTCCTGCTCGCAGTGGATGACGGGGATCGGGCAACCCCAGTAGCGCTGCCGGCTCAGCAGCCAGTCGCGCAGCCGGAAGTTGACCGTGCCGTCTCCGGCACCGATCGACGCCAGGTGCTCGATCGTGGCGCGCTTCGCGTCCGCGACCCCCAGCCCGTTGAGGTCCAGCGCAGACTCGACACCGGGTGCCGGAGAGTTGATCGCCGGCCCCTCCCCGTTGAAGGCCTCGCCGTCCCAGTCGGCCGGCGGCTGCGTCGTACGCACGATCGGCAGGCCCATGACCGTCGCGAACTCCCAGTCGCGCTGGTCTCCGCCGGGCACGCCCATCACCGCACCGGTGCCGTAGTCGGCCAGCACGTAGTCCGTCGCCCATACCGGGATCTGCTCGCCGGTCACCGGGTTGGTCGCGCGCACGCCCAGGTCGACGCCGGTCTTGGGTCGTTCGGTGGACAGCCGGTCGATGTCCGAGGCCTTCCGCACCTCGTCGCGATAGGTCTCGTACGCCGACCGCTGCTCGTCGCTCACCAGCTCCGCGGCCAGCGGGGCATCGGCGGCGACGACCATGAAGGTCGTACCGAACAGGGTGTCGGGTCGGGTCGTGTAGACCGTGATCGGCTCGTCGCGGCCCTCGACCGCGAACGAGACGTGCGCGCCCTCGGAGCGGCCGATCCAGTTGCGCTGAGCGGTGACCACGCGTGCCGGCCAGGTCGCCTCCAGGTCGTCCAGCCCGTCCAGCAACTCCTGGGCGTAGTCGGTGATCTTGAAGTACCACTGGGTCAGCTCGCGCTTGGTCACCTCGGCGCCGCACCGCTCGCAGTGGCCGTCGACGACCTGCTCGTTGGCCAGCACGGTCTGGTCGTTGGGGCACCAGTTGACCGGGCTGTTCTTGCGGTAGGCCAGTCCGCGCTCACGGAACTTCAGGAACAGCCACTGGGTCCAGGTGTAGTACTCGGGGTCGCTGGTGTTGAACCGGCGGGACCAGTCGAAGCTGATCGCGTAGTTGCGGAAGGAGTGGTACTGGGTGTCGATGTTTGCGTAGGTGTAGGTCGCCGGGTGCTCGTCGTTGCGGATCGCCGCGTTTTCGGCGGGCAGCCCGAAGGAGTCCCACCCCATGGGGTTCAAGACGTCGTAGCCCTGCTGCCACCAGTAGCGCGCGATCACGTCGTGCAGCGCCATCACCTCGGCGTGACCCATGTGCAGGTCACCGCTGGGGTAGGGGAACATCGTCAGCGCGTAGCGCCGCTCGGCCGGCTCGCCGTTCGGTTGCGGTGCGGCGCTGCCGGCGCGGAATGCGTCCAGCCCGTCCCACACCTCCCGCCATTTCCGCTCGACGGCGTGGACGTCGTAGGACGCCTGCTCCTGCTCGTTGCTCTCCATCGGTCTTCCTCGCTCGACGCTCGTGGGCCTGCTGCTCATTCGGGGTGGGGGCACAAAAAAGCCCCTCGGGCAGAGGGGCGGCCGCGTCGACTGAGGTGCTTGGTCAACGCGGCTGGATAAGGAGCAGGCTCCTGCGCATGGGACCAGGGTAGCGGACCACCGCCACCGGATTGCCAAGCGGACCCATGCCACACTCGGAGCGGTGATCTCTCGGGCACTCGTGCTGTTCTCCGCTGCCATCCTCATGCTGGCCGCTCCGTCGTTCGCCGCCAGCCACATCGTCGGCACTCCCGGCGACGAACGCCTGGTCGGCACCGACAGTCGTGACTGGATCGAGGCGCGCGGCGGTGACGATCACGTGCTCGGCCGCTCCGGCAACGACTACCTTGTTGGAGGCGACGGCAAGGACGTGGTCCGCGGAGGCCCCGGACGCGACGAGCTGTACGGCGGGCGCGGGGGCGACGTGGTGACCGGCGGCACCGGACAGGACGCGCTCAACGGCGACCGGGGACAAGACGTACTGCGCGGTGGACTCGACGACGACTTCCTCGCCGACTACGACGACGGCGACCTGCTGCTGGGCGGCCGGGGGAAGGACCGCGCGGCCATCCTGTCCGAGGACCCCGGCAGCCGCGCCATCACCCGGCTCCACCTCGGACCGGGTGACGACGAGGTGATGGTCAGCGACGACGGGCAGCCCGACGTCATCGACTGCGGCCCTGGCGACGACGTGGCCGAGTGGGTGACCACCCTGGACCCGACGGATGAGTACGTCGGCTGCGAGGTGATCCGGGAGTATCTCGGCCCGTGAGCCTCAGGCCGGGCTGAGCGTGAGCGGCATGAGCGCGTGCACCTGCTCGACAAGGGTCTCGAGCGCGGCCTCGTCTCCGGCGACGTAGCCGAGCAGTGCTTGCTGGAAGAGCCCGTCGAGGACGCCGTACGCCGCGGCGGGAGTCATCGCGGGCGGCCTGCCGGCCAGCTCCGCGTAGCGAGAGATGACGCGCCAGATCATCTCTTCGAGGGTCTTGTCGATGAGCACGACCGCATCTCGCAGCCGCTCCTCGAACATGCTCTGGGTGCGCAGGTCGTACCAGAGGCAGTGCATGGCTGCCTCCTCCTGGACGGTCTCGACCAGCTTGGCCGCGAAGGCGTCGAGCAGCCCCTCGGCGTCGGTCGCGTCGGCGACGACGCCGTCGTAGCGGGTCACGCAGCGGGCCTTGTAGTAGCGGACGCTGTAGACGACGAGCTCGAGCTTGTCGGCGAAGTAGTAGTGCACGACGCCGTGGCTGAACTCGGAGTTGTTGGCGATCTCGCGGAGGCTGGCGCGCGCGTAGCCGAGCTCACCGAGGGTGCGCAGCGCCGACTCGGCGAGCTGGTCGCGCCGCTCGTCGTGCTTGTCGGCGGGCGCGCGCCGCGCCTGCTTGGTGACCGTCACAGCCCTCCCTCTCCACGCTCCCGAGCGTCCCCTGCGAGCACTGTACGACAGCGGCAGCCTCGGCTTGACGATCGTCCTGAAAAATCTGGACGAATGTCAAGACTTCTCTTGACAGTCGTCAAGGACCGGGCCACGTTGGTGACGCGCGACACACCGCAGCCGACCGACACCCGAGGAGCAGGCATGACAGATCTCGACCTCACGGGCCGCAAGGCCCTCGTCACCGGAGGCGCCCAGGGCCTCGGCGAGGGGATGGCACAAGCGCTCGCCGCGGCCGGCGCGACCGTGGTCATCGCCGATCTCCAGGACGATCTCGGCCCCAAAGTGGCCGAGAGCCTCGCCAACTTCGGCGGCAGCGGGCACGGCTTCGTCCACCTCGACACCACCGACGACGCCAACTGGGAGTCGGCCGTCGCGGAAGCCACCGAGCTGATGGGCGGCCTCGACACCCTGGTCAACAACGCCGGCATCGAGATCACCAGCCTGCTCGTCGACCTCGACCCGGCAGCGGCGCGCAAGCAGCTCGAGGTCAACCTGCTCGGCACCGCGCTGGGCCTCAAGCACGCCTTCCGCACCATGCGTCCCGGGGGCGCGGCCGGCCACGGCGGCGTGGTCATCAACGTCGCCTCGGTCGCCGCGACCATCGCGTTCCCCGGCATCGCGGTCTACTCCGCGACCAAGTCCGGCGTCGACCGGCTCACCCGGGTGGCGGCGATGGAGTCGGGCAAGCTCGGCTACGGCGTACGCGTCAACTGCATCTACCCCGGCCTGGTCCCCACCGCGATGGGCGCCGGCCTGGCCAACGACGTGGCCGAGATCGGGCTCTTCGGCTCGCCGGAGGAGGCGGTCGGCGCAGTCATCGAGCTGACGCCGTCCGGCCGGCTCGGAGAGGTCTCCGACATGGCGGACGCCGTGGTCTTCCTGGCCTCCGACGCGTCCCGCTTCGTCAACGGCGTCGGCCTGCCGGTCGACGGCGGGATGGGGATGTGACCATGACCAAGCCAGTGGTCGTCTACGGCGCGTCGGGCTACACGGGTCGCCTCATCTGCGAATACCTCCGCGAGTACCACGTCCCCTTCGTGGCCGCAGGCCGTGACGAGGGCCGGCTCAAGAGCTCGATGGAGTCCAACGTCGCCGGCATCGAGACCGCCGACTACGAGGTCGTCGCGTGCGACGGCAGTCCCGAGGCGCTCGCCGACCTGCTCTCCGGCGCCTCGGTCGTCTGCAACACCGTCGGCCCGTTCAGCCAGCTCGGGCCGGCCGTGGTCGAGGCGGCGCTCGCCGCGGGCGTGCACTACCTCGACACCACCGGCGAGCAGGACTGGCTGATCACCTGCGACGAGCAGTACGGCTCGGCGTACGCCGAGAAGGGGCTGCTCCTCGCACCCGGGGTCGCCCAGATGTACACCACCGGCGAGATCGCCGCCGAGGTCGCGCTGGAGCGGCCCGGTCTCGACACCCTCGACATCGCGGTGTTCTGGGGCGGCAGCCCGACCGTCGCCTCGACGCTCACCATCCTGGTCAACGCAGCACTCGCCGGGGCGTTCTACCTCGAGCAGAACCAGTACCAGCCCTGGGATCCCGAAGCGGGGCTCTACCAGCTCGCGATTCCCGGCCAGCACGAGCTGGCGCTGGCGCTGCCGTGGGGCGGTACGTCGCACCCGGTCTGGTACAAGCGCGACCCCCGCGTCGCCAACTGCAAGGTGCTCGGTGGCGTCTTCAACAAGCCGCTGATGTTGGGCGTGCCGCAGATCGTGGCGGCAGCGGTCGAGGCCACCAAGGACATGGGGCCGGAGGAGAAGTACGCCGCCCTGACCGCGACCGCCTCGCAGGTGATGAGCCAGATGCCGCCACGCGAGAACCCACGGCTCAACAAGTCGATGGACTCGGTGCACGCGTCGGGGCCGCTGGGCCGCGCCCACGTGGTCATCCACGGCAACCAGAACTACAAGCAGACCGGCGCGCTCCAGGCGTACGCCGCCTATGCGCTGCTCCAGCAGCCCCCCAAGCGGGTCGGGTTCGCCTCGGGCTGCCAGGCCTTCGGCCACCGTGAACTGCTCGGCGTGCTCCGCAGTTTCGGCCTGGTGTCCGAGCCGGTCGTCACGGTCGAGGGCTGAGGGCGAGGACCGGAGTGCGGCTGTCGGACTACCTCGACAAGGGCGCGTCCCTCGGACCGGACGCGCCCTGCCTCACCACCGACGGCGAGACCCGCTCGTACGCCGAGGTGCAGGAACTCAGTCGACGGATCGCCGGCGGGCTCGCAGCGCAGGGCATCTCGGCCGGCGACACGGTCGCGATCTTGTCGGCCAACGACCCGGTGGCGTTCACGACGGTGTTCGGGATCAGCCGGCTCGGCGCGATCTGGTGCCCCATCAACCCGCGCAACGAGGCGGCGGAGAACCGCGAGCTCCTCGAGCTGTTCGGCTGCCGGGCGCTGGTCTTCCAGTCGTCGTACGCCGACCTGGTCGAGAAGATCCGGGGCGAGCTGCCCGCGCTCACCACGCTGGTCTGTCTCGATGCGCTCCCCGAAGGGCAGCGCATCGAGGGCGCCTTGACCTGGGACGAGTTCCTCGCCGACGGCCCGGGGGCCGGCGAGGGTGCGCCTGTCGATGACGCCGATGACGCCGATGACGCCGATGACGCCGATGACATGGCGATGATCGTCGGCACCGGCGGGACGACCGGCCGGCCGAAGGGCGTGATGCTCACCGGCACCAACCTCGAGACGATGTCGGCGATCACGCTGATGAGCTACCCGTTCGAGGGCCGGCCGATCTATCTCGCGCTCGCACCGCTCACCCACGCCGCGGGGGTGCTCTGCTTCCCGGTGCTGGCCCTGGGCGGCGAGATCGTGGTGATGCGGCGTCCCGACGTGGCCGACTTCCTGACCCATGTCGAGCGACACCGGGTGACCCACACCTTCCTGCCGCCGACGCTGATCTACATGGTGCTGGCCAACCCCGGGCTCGACGACACCGACCTCTCCTCGCTGCAGTGTTTCTGGTACGGCGCCGCGCCGATGTCGGCGACCCGGCTGGAGGAGGCGCTGACCAGGATCGGCCCGGTCATGGCCCAGCTGTTCGGCCAGACCGAGGCGCCGATGATGATCTCTACGATGGCGCCGCGCGACCACTTCCGTCCCGACGGAAGCATCGCCCACGAACGGCTGTCATCAGCGGGGCGTCCGGCTCCGTTGGTGACGGTCGCAATCATGGATCCCGACACGAGCGACGGCGCGCTGCTCCCCCGCGGCGAACGCGGCGAGATCGTGGTCCGCAGCTCGCTGGTGATGGCCGGCTACCACCGCAACCCGGACGCGACCGCCGAAGCGTCGGCGTACGGCTGGCACCACACCGGCGACATCGGCTACCTCGACGAGGACAACTACCTGTTCATCGTCGACCGGGCAAAGGACATGGTGATCACCGGCGGCTTCAACGTCTACTCCACCGAGGTCGAGCAGGCCCTGATGCAGCACCCTGCCGTCCAGGACTGCGCGGTCATCGGCCTGCCCGACGAGAAGTGGGGCGAACGGGTGACCGCGGTGGTGCAGCTGCGAGGTGACGAGCCGGTCGACCCCGAGGAGTTGGCGGCGTTCGTCAAGGAGCGGATCGGCAGCGTCAAGGCGCCCAAGCAGGTCGAGGTCTGGTCCGACCTGCCGCGGTCGAAGGTGGGCAAGGTGCTCAAGTCGGATATCCGCCAGACGCTGCTGAACGGGTGACCTGAGCGGTCGGCCCAGATCGGGTCGGGCCATGTCTTGACAGTTGTCCAGACGCGAGGGACCGTGGAGTAGCTCCCTCGATCTCTCGGGACCAGGGCGGACGGGTGCGAACTACCCCCCAGTCCCCCCGTCCACCCGGCCCCGGGACCACGAGTTGGCGCTCTCGACGGTGCCGACGCTGATGGAGTACTCCTCGTAGTATGCGCGGATCCCGGCCCGTTGCGCCTCGCGATGCACCGGGTGTTGAGCCCAGGCGTCGTGCGACGCGCGGTCGGCGAACGTCGCGATCGTCACGCGCTCGCCGTCCGCGGCGGTGAAGGACTTGTGCTCGACGTACCCCGGCATCGTCTCGGCCAGCGCGCTCATCCGGTCGGCGTGGTCGGGGTAGGCATCGGCGTCGGGGCGGAGCCGGTTGCGGAACACGGTAACGACCTGGCCCGGCTCGGGTGTGACGCTCATGACCCGATAGTGCCGCACCGAACCCCGATGACGTGGCTCTAAGGTGCACACCATGGCCGACCGACCCGTCCTCGACCGATTCCGCCTCGACGGCAAGGTCGCCGTCGTCACCGGCGCCTCCAGCGGACTGGGCGTCGCGTTCGCCCAGGCGCTCGCCGAGGCCGGCGCCGACGTCGCGCTCGGCGCCCGCCGGGTCGAGCGGCTCGCCGACACCGCGGCGCTGGTCGAGAAGGCCGGCCGCAAGGCTCTCACCCACGGCACCGACGTGGCCGACCCGCAGTCGTGCACCGACTTGGTGGCGCTCGCGATGGAGGAGTTCGGCCGCGTCGACGTCCTGGTCAACAACGCTGGGGTCGGTACGGCGGTGCCGGCGACCCACGAGACGCCGGAGCAGTTCCGGCAGGTGATCGACGTCAACCTCAACGGCTGCTATTGGATGGCGCAGGCCTGCGGGCGGGTCATGCAGCCGGGGTCGAGCATCATCAACATCAGCTCGGCGCTCGGGATCACGACAGCCGGGCTGCCGCAGGCGGCGTACGCCTCCTCGAAGGCAGCGCTGATCGGGCTGACCCGCGACCTGGCTCAGCAGTGGACCGGCCGCAAGGGCATCCGCGTCAACGCGATCGCTCCCGGCTTCTTCGAGTCCGAGATGACCGACCATTACCCACCCGGCTACCTCGAAGCCCAGAAGGCGCGGATCCCGTCGGGCCGCAAGGGCGATCCGGCCGAGCTGGCCGCGACCGTCGTCTTCCTCGCTTCCGACGCTGCCGGCTACATCACTGGGCAGACGCTGGCCGTCGACGGCGGGATGACGATCACCTGAGGTACGCCGTGGCTCGACGCGTGGTCACTCGTTGACGAGTACCGGGACGCCGATCGCGGCCGCCACGGTCTGGCCGGCAACGGCCTTGGGAGCTCGGATCCGGAAGGACTCCGTCTCGTTGGGCGAGCCTGCCTCCTCATGCGAATGGCCTTCCTCCTCCTGGAGGTGGAAGACCGCGCGACCGGTGCCGAGGAAGTCGCCGCGGTCGTCGTAGAACCCGGCGAGCACCTGTAGTTCGAGGATCTCGCTGACATCGCTGACGACGGTCAGGCTGCCGGAGACGACGCCGTCGGCCACCGTGACGTCCGAGAGGGTGAAGCGGTCGTCGAACGGGCCCGGGACCGTAACGACAGTCCCGGATGGTGGGGCTGCGGTGTCGATGCCGGCCAGCGTGGGCTCGCCCGTGGGGGCGGCCAGATCGGGGAACGAGGTCGCGGCGACGGTCGACGGATCGACGGACCCGGTCGGCGATGCGGCGGCCTGCGCTGCGGGATCGTCGCCCGACCAGACGAGAGCGGCGAGGCCACCCACGGCAGCCGCCACGACTGCGGCAGCGATGACGGTGATCAGGGTGGTGCGGCGTGACATCGGTCGTGGTGCTCCTTAGGAAAGGGGTGGTGGGAGGCCGGCGGGCCGGCCTCCCACCACGGGGGTGCTGCTCAGGCGTGGATCCTCAGTGGACGATCTTCAGGGCCCCACCGACGATGCCGAACAGGTCGGTGTTGTCGATGCTCCCCTCGAGTTCGTCGGAGTCCGGGCCGTAGGCGAAGACCGGGACATCCGCGCCCGTGTGGTTGCCGGAGAGGTAGGTCAACCACAGCGACGCCTCAGGCGTGCCGTCCACGACCCCGGCCGGGTCGTCGGGGGTGCGGAAGGTCGCCGGCGCGAAGTTCGCCGGGTCACCGGAGCCGGCGCCGTTGATGATGCCGCTGGACCGGACCGGGTCCTTGGTCCCACCGGCTGGCCGCGACGGCGTCGAGTTGTTCGCCGGGTTGCCGGAGTCGGCGTTGGCCGGCGGCGTCGTCGCCTCGGCGTTGGTGAAGGTGCCCTTCTCGATGATGTTGAAGCCGGCGCACTCGTGGTCCGCGGTGACGATGACCAGCGTGTGACCGTCCTTCTTGGCGAAGTCGTAGGCGACCTTGACCGCCTCGTCGAACGCCTTCATCTCCTCGAGCGTCTGAGCCGCGTCGTTGGCGTGCGAACGCTTGTCGATCAACGCCCCCTCGACCTGGAGGTAGAAGCCTCTGCTGTTGCCCTTCTTGAGCAAGTCGATGGCCTTCTTGGTCATCTCGGCGACCGTCGGCTCCTGTGCCTGCACCGAAGCGGGGTTCTCGCGCTTGTACTTCTCGATGGTCATGTTGCCCTTGTTGAAGAGCGCGAAGACCTTCTTGGACGACGCACCGGCGAGGTCGCTCTTCGTGGCGACCGTCTGGCTCGTCGGCGACCCGAGGACGTCGTACCCGTTGGCCTCGAGCGCCGACTCGTCAGCAGCGTCGAAGCGGGACAGTCCGCCGCCCAGGATCACGTCGGCGGTGTTGTTGCGCGCGATCTGGTCGGCGATCGGCGTCACCCGGACGTCGGTCGTCGGCAGGTTCGCGCCACCCGTGAGTGCGGGGTTCTGGCAGGCCGCGTCGGAGTACGTCGGGCCCTGGCAGCCACGGAGCAGCGCGTGGCTCATCTGCCCGGCGGGCGTCGCGTCGGTGATCTCGGCGGTGGAGACGTTGCCGGTGCGCAGCCCGGCCAACTTGGCGTACTCCATGATCGTCGGCACCACGTTGCCCTTGGCGTCCACCCCGAGGGCCGCGTTGTAGGTCTTCACGCCTGACGACCACGCGGTCGCCGCGGACGCCGAGTCGGTGACGTAGTTGGGGGCGAAGTCGGCGTCGCCCGGCTGCCCGGAGGCCTGCTGCACGGCGTACGTACTCACCTGGCCAACCGCGGGGAACTTCTCCATGTTGAGCTTGCCGTCGGCGCCGTAGTAGCGCTCGCGGGCCGCGGTCACGTGGGTGCGCCCCATGCCGTCGCCCAGCAGGTAGATGACGTTCTTGATCTTGGGCTTGCTCTGGCCGTGCCCGTGGCCGTGTCCGCCGGTCGCGTTGGCGACGCCCATCGAGCCGGCAACGCCGGCTGCGACGACGAGGGCGAGCGCCGCGGCAAGGCCGCGTGAGGGTTTACGCATGTGAGGTCCGTCCTTCCGTACGGGCGCGCTCTGCGTCCGCTCGCGAACCTAGGAAGAGCGCCTCAATACCAGCCCTAGACCACATGACGTTTCGCTACGCCTGGGTGAACTCCCGACGAACCGGTTCTGCTCGACTCGGTTCGTCTAGGGTGCGGAGCCGTGAGCGGGCCTCGGGTGGTGATCGTCGGCGCGGGGTTCGGCGGCCTGGGAGCTGCTCGCGCGCTGCGGGAGCAGGGCATCGACGACATCACCGTGCTCGAGCGTGCCGAGACGGTGGGTGGGGTCTGGCGCGACAACACCTATCCGGGGGCGGCGTGCGACGTGCCGTCGCCGCTCTACTCCTGGTCGTGGGCGCTCAATCCGACGTGGAGCCATCGGTACTCCGGACAGGCGGAGATCCTGGACTACCTCCGGCGCGCGGCAGGCGATGCCGGGCTGCTCGACCTGGTCCGCACCGGTCAGGACGTCACCGCCGCGAGCTGGGACCAGGCGACCGCGACCTGGCGCATCGAGACCAGCGACGGGACGGCGTCCGAGGCCGACCTGGTCGTCTCGGCAGTCGGTCAGCTCTCCGACCCGGTGGTGCCCGAACTGCCGGGCCGCAGCTCCTTCACCGGGTCGGCGTTCCACTCGGCGCAATGGCGTCACGATGTGCCGCTCGACGGTGCGCGGGTGGCCGTGGTCGGCACCGGCGCCAGCGCGATCCAGTTCGTCCCCGCCATCGCGGACCGGGTCGCTGCGCTCACGGTCTTCCAACGCTCGGCGCCGTACGTCGTCCCGAAGCCGGACACGGAGTACCGTCGCGGCCACCATCGGCTCTTCGAGCGGTATCCCGCGGTGATGAAGGGCGAGCGTGGGAGCACCTTCCACCTCACCGAACTCCTCAACCGCGCCCTGAGCGGCGACTCGATGCTGGAGAAGCCGTTGCTCGCCGCCGTCCGCCAGGCGTGGCGGGCGCAGCTGCGGCTCCAGGTCAAAGATCCAGCGCTGCGCCGGAGGCTGGTGCCCGACTACCCGATCGGCTGCAAGCGGATCCTGTTCAGCAACGACTGGTACCGCGCGCTCGACCGCGACCACGTCGACGTCGTCACCGAGGCGGTGGCCGCGGTCGAGCCGACCGGCGTACGCACGGTCGACGGCTCCCGCTACGAAGCGGACGTGCTCATCTGGGGCACCGGCTTCGCCGCCACCGAATTCCTACGGACCATCGAGGTCACCGGCCGCGACGGCCTCTCACTGCACGACGTGTGGAAGGGCGGAGCGACGGCGTACCTCGGGATCGGCGTGCCGGGCTTCCCGAACCTGTTCTGCGTCTACGGCCCCAACACCAACCTGGGCGGCAGCTCGATCATCGGCATGATGGAGGCGCAGGCCAGCTGGATCGCCCAGGTGGCCCGCCGGATCGCCGACTCCCGCCACCGTGCCTTCGAGGTGCGTCCCGAGGTGGCCGAGCGCTACGACACCGAGCTTCAGTCGCGGCTGAGTCGCAGCGTGTGGGCGGCGTGCGACAACTGGTACCGCGACGGCGGCCGGATCACCACGAACTGGCCAGGGCGTGTGGGTGAATACCGCGACCGGCTGAGCCGGGTGGTGTGGGCCGACCTCGTTGCCTCCTGAGCGAGTCACCACGTGACCGATGAGTCCGTCGCGCCGTCGTGGTCTGATCCCGCATGAAGACGTTCGTGCTGGTGCCCGGGGCCGGCGGCGAAGGCTGGTACTGGCACCGGGTCACTCCCCTGCTCACCGCGGCGGGCCACCGCGCGGTGGCCGTCGACCTGCCCGCCGGTGACGAGTCGGCCGGCTTCACGGCGTACGCCGACACGATCGTCGCTGCGGCAGGCGACGCGTCCGACGTGGTGTTGGTGGCGCAGTCGTTGGGCGGCTTCTCGGCTCCCCTCGCCGTCGACCGGCTCGACGTACGTCGGCTGGTGATGCTCAACGCGATGGTGCCGCGACCCGGAGAGACGTTCAGCGAATGGTGGGGCGCTGTGGGTCAGGGACCCGCGAGCCGCGCGTTCGCCGAGCAGGAGGGCCGCGACCCCGACGCGGAGTTCGACGTCGTGGAGGCGTTCTTCCACGACGTACCCGACGACGTCGTCGCGGACGCGATGTCACGCGGCGAGCCCGAGCAGGCCGAGAAGCCGCTCGATGAGCCCTGGCCGCTCGACGCGTGGCCGGACGTCGAGACGACTGGAGTCACCAGTCGCCACGACCGGCTCTTCCCGGAGGCCTTGCAACGCACCTACCTGCACGACCGGCTCGGCATCGAGCCGACGGTCATCGACGGTGGCCACCTGGTGGCACTGTCGAACCCGGAAGGGCTGGCCGAGGTGTTGCTCCGCGCTTGACGGCCCCGAGTGGACTCCGGGAAAGGTAGACAGTCGACCGAAATCCGAGCCGAAGGTCAGAACGGATACCGAGCCGGCTCCCCGCGCACGGTGATCCAGCGGGTCTCCGTGAACGCCTCGATGTTGGCATCGGCGCCACCGAGGCGACCGATACCGGAGGCACCGACGCCGCCGAACGGCACGTTCGCTTCGTCGTTCACCGTCTGGTCGTTGATGTGCACGATCCCGGTCGGGATCTGCTCGGCGAGGGCCAGGCCGCGCATGACGTCGCGGGTCACGATGCCCAGCGACAGTCCGTAGTCGCCCTCGGCGGCCAAGCGGACGGCGTCCTCGACGGTCGAGACCCGGGTCACCGGCGCCACGGGGCCGAAGACCTCCTGGGTGAAGACCGGCGAGGTGAGCGGCACCTCCGCGAGCACGGTGGGCCGGTAGAAGAGCCGGTCGTATTCGCCGCCCGCAGCGAGTCGAGCCCCCTGGTCGACACTGGACGTGACGAGGCCGTGGATCTTGTCTCGCGCACCCTCGTCGATCACCGGACCGAGCGCGACCTGCTCCGCAGCGGGGTCCCCGACGGGCAGGTGCCCGGCCTTCGCGGCCAACTGGTCGACGAAGTCGTCATAGATGCCGTCCGCGACGAAGTAGCGGCCGGTCGTCATGCAGATCTGGCCCTGGTTGAGGAACGACGCCCAGCCGGTCAACCCGACCGCCTGCTCGACATCGGCGTCGTCGAGGACCAGCAACGCCGAGTTGCCGCCGAGCTCGAGGTGCGCGCGCTTGAGATGGCGGCCGGCGAGCTCGCCGATCGCTCGGCCAACCGATGTCGAGCCGGTGAACGAGACCACCCGCACGTGCGGATCGGTGACCATCGCCTCGCCCACGTCCCTGCCTCCGGGCAGCATCTGCAGCACCCCTGGTGGCAGGCCGGCCTCTTCGAAGATGCGGGCCATCACCGTCCCCCCGGTGACCGCCGTCCGCGGATCGGGCTTGAGGATCACGGCGTTGCCGAGCGCCAGCGCAGGTGCCACCGAACGGATGCCGAGGATGATCGGCACGTTGAACGGCGAGATCACGGCGACCACGCCGGCCGGCACCTGCCTCGCCATCGAGAGCCGAGGCTGCTCACTGGGCAGCACCTGCCCGATCGGCCGTCCCGGCAGCGCCGCCGCCTGGTAGCACTCCTCGGCGGCGACATGCATCGCGAAGTCGGCCATGGGTGGGATCGCACCCACCTCGCGGACGTTCCAATCGCGGATCTCGTCCGCGTGCTCCGCCCACAGATCGCCGGCCCGGCGGAGCACCATGGCCCGCGCGGTGTGCGGCAGGGCCGCCCACTCTCGCTGCGCCTCGGCTGCCGATGCCGCGGCCTCGGCGACGTCCTCGGCATCGGCCTGGCCCATCGTGCCGAGCTCCTTGCCGGTGGCGGGCTCGATGACGGCATAGGTGCCGCCACGGCCCTCGCTCCACCGCCCGCCCTTGAGAACCTGGCCCTCCCAGCCCGCTCGGTCCAGCAGTCCCATCGCTTTACCCCCAGACTTCCTCGGCGGTCTCCACGACCAGCCGTAGTTTGGCTCGCTCCTGCTCCACGGTCAGCTCGTTGCCCTCGACGGTAGAAGAGAATCCGCACTGCGTAGAGAGGCAGAGCTGCTCGAGCGGTACGTATCTCGCGGCCTCGTCGATGCGCCGCTTGAGGTCGTCCTTGCTCTCGAGCTGGCCGGTCTTGGTCGTGACCAGGCCGAGCACGACCTGTTTGCCTCGGGGCACGAAGCGCAGCGGTTCGAAGCTGCCGGACCGCTCATCGTCGTACTCGAGGAAGAAGCCGTCGACGTCCAACTCGCTGAACAGCACCTCGGCGACGAAGTCGTAGCCGCCCTCGGCAGCCCACGACGAGCGGAAGTTGCCTCGACACATGTGGGTGGTCACCCGGAGGAAGTCGGGCCGGCCGGCGATCGCGGCGTTCACGTTCGCGACGTACTGCTCGTGGAGGTGGTCGGGCTCGCCGCCCTGACTCGCGACCAGGGCGCGCTGCTCGGGGTCGTTGAGGTAGGCCAGGCTGGTGTCGTCGAGCTGGAGATAGGTGCAGCCCAGCTCGGCCACCCGCCGCACCTGCTCGGCGTACGCCGCGGTGAGGTCGGCCCAGAACGGCTCCAGCGCCGGGTAGACGGTCTCGTCGATCGCCGCGCGGCCGCCGCGGTAGTGGACCATGTTCGGCGATGGGATGGTCAGCTTCGGGACCTGGTCGGCCCCGGTCACGCCACGCAGGAACTCGAACGCGTCGCCGAAGATCGTCTCGCCCAGACCGATGCGACCATGAACGCTGAGCGCCGCCGCCTCGAAGTCGAGGTCGCCGCTCTTGTTGCGGAAGTGCACCGCCAGCTTCTGGTCGGTCGGGTCCACACCCTCGAGCTGGTAGATGAAGTCCATGTGCCACGACGTACGTCGGAACTCGCCATCGGTCGCGGTGCGCAACCCTGCGTCGCGCTGCAACGCGACCGCGTCGAGGATCGCGTCATCTTCGATCTCGCGCAAACCGTCGGCGTCGAGCTCGCCCGCCCGGTGACGAGCCCGCGCGTCGAGCAGCTTCTGTGGCCGAAGCAGGCTCCCGACGTGATCGGCACGGAACGGCGGGAGGGTGCGAGCGGCCATGTCTGGAAAAGTACTCCTGCACGTTGCGGACGCGGACCGTCCGGATCCTCGTCTACGGTCGAGTCATGGCTGACGTACTCCTCTTCCACCACATCCTGGGCCTCACCCCTGGCGTCGTCGAGTTCGCCGATCACCTGCGGGCGGCGGGGCACACGGTCCACACGCCCGACCTGTACGACGGGCGGGTCTTCGGGTCGATCGAGGCGGGCGCCGCCTACACGCAGGGTGACGACGCTCCCGACTTCGAGGCGCGCGCCGACTCCATCGCGAGTGAGCTGCCGGCCGAGCTGGTGTACGCCGGATTCTCGATGGGCGTCATGCAGGCACAGCGGCTCGCCCAGACGCGTCCCGGTGCGACGGGTGCGCTGTTGTTCGAGTCCTGCGTCCCGATCACCGGTGACTGGGCGTTCGGCCCGTGGCCGGGAGGCGTACCGGTCCAGGTCCACGGCATGGACGCCGACGAGTTCTTCGCAGGCGAGGGCGACATCGACGCCGCCCGCCAGCTGGTCGAGCAGGTCGAGGACGCCGAGCTGTTCGTCTACCGCGGCGACGTGCACCTGTTCGCCGACTCCTCGCTGCCGACCTACGACGCCGACGCCACCGCCCTGCTCGAAAAGCGCGTGCTGGAGTTCCTGGGCCGTGTCTAGGGTCAAGCTCCATGGCGGCCCGACTCCTGGCTCTGTCCGTCGACGCACACGACCCCGCCGCGCAGGCGCGCTTCTGGGGGAGGTTGCTCGAGCGGCGGGTGGACGGCTCGGTGGTCCGACCCGGTGACGGTCCCGATTTCGAGCTGAGGTTCGTGGCGGGCGCGACCGAGAAGACGCAGGCGAACTGGATCCACTTCCACCTGACCAGCGCTGCTCCCGGAGACCAGCACCGCACGATCGAGCGCGCGCTGGGTCTCGGTGCGACCCACCTCGACGTCGGGCAGACCCCCGACGAGGGGCACGTCGTGCTCGCGGACCCCGAGGGCAACGAGCTGTGCGTGATCGAGGCGGGCAACCGGTTCCTCGCCGACACCAGCTTCCTCGGCGAGCTCGCGTGTGACGGCACCCGCGGCGTCGGTCTGTTCTGGAGCGAGGCGCTCGGCTGGCCGCTGAACTGGGACCAGGACGAGGAGACCTCCATCCAGTCACCGCTCGGCGGCGCCAAGGTGTCGTGGGGCGGCCCGCCGGTGGCACCGAAGACCGGTCGGCGGATGCGGTTCGAGGTCGCCGCCAGCGAGAGCGAGCTCGAGCGGCTGGTCGTCCTCGGGGCCGCGTGGCTCGGCGATGGCCTGCTTGCCGACCCGGATGGCAACGAGTTCGCGGTCTCGCCGCCCTGAGCGCCGTACTCCTTCACCGAACTTGGCGCTTCTACAGCGAGTCGAGCATCCGCTCGGCGACCCGACGTACGGCGTCGCGGATCTCCGGGCCGCCGACCACGCGGTACGGCGCGGGGAGCTCGGCGATCTGGGTGGCGTACCAATAGAGATTCTCGGTGGTGCCGGTCAGCCGGGTGCGATGCTCGTCGATCGCCTCGGTGCGCCCCAGGCTCCGGCGTACGCAGCGGCGCACCTCGTCGAGCGGGGCGTCGATCTCCACCTCGACCTCGAAGGGCCACCCCTGGGACATCTGCTCCTCGAGCGCACGGAACGGGTCGAGGTCCTCGGGCGGGGTGAAGCCCTCGGTGAGCACCTCGACCGAGCGGACCCGGTCGATGCGATACATCCGACGCGCGTCGGCGGCGTGCGACCAGCCGAGCACGTACCACCGCCCATGTCGGACCACCACCGCCCACGGGTCGACGAGCAGGGTGCGCTCGCGGCGCGAGTCGAGGGCGTACCCGATGCGGACCCGGCGCTGGTCCGCGCTCGCCCGGACCAGGGTGGCCGTGGTCTCGGGGTGAGGCGGATCGGGGTCGGTCCGCCGCGCGGCGACCTGACGCAGCGCCTCGAACGGCCGGGCGACGTTCTCCGGCAACACGCGGACGATCTTGCCGACCGCGGTCGCCACCGGGTCGTCGCCGTGCGCGCGGCCGTGTGCCTCCATCACCGCCATCACCAGGCCGAGCGCCTCCGCCGCGGTGAACATCAACGGCGGCAGCCGGAGCCCGCGGCCCACCCGGTAGCCGCCGTACGGCCCGCGTGCGGACTCGACTGGGACCCCCGCCTCACGCAGGATCGCCACGTAGCGGCGCGCGGCGCGCTCGGAGACGCCGAGCCGGTCGCCGATCCGGTCGGCGTTGATGCCGGGCGTCCCCTGCACCAGCTCCAGGGTGAGCAGGGCTCGGGCGGTCGGGCTGGTGTCGTCGTACACGCCAAGGACGGTAGTACAGGAACCGGAAGGAGAACGTCCGGAACTCTTCCTACCATGACCGCGTGACCACATCGTCCGACGCCCCCGCTCCCACCCCGCTGCCGGCCGCCGGCAACGAGATCGACACCCTGCTGGGTGCCCTCGACCGCAACCGGCGCACCTTCGCCTGGAAGGCCTTCGGCCTGAGCGACGACGAGATGCGGCGCGCCCTCGGACCGTCCACGATGACCCTCGGCGGGCTGGCCAAGCACCTGGCCCTGGTCGAGGACTACTACTTCTCCCTCGGCCTCGGAGAGGTGATGCCTCAGCCCTGGCGGGACGTCGACTTCGACGCCAACCCCGACTGGGAGTGGCACTCGGCGGCCGAGGACTCCGCCGAGGAGTTGCAGGGCCTGTGGACCGCCGCCGTCGACCGGTCCCGGAGCGCCACGGCCGCGTTCCTCGCCGACGGCTCCCCCGATGCGCAGGTGCGCTGGAGCGAGCACAGTCAGACGCCCAACCTGCGCCGGACCCTGGTCGACATGATCGAGGAGTACGCGCGGCACACCGGCCACGCGGACCTGATCCGGGAGTCGATCGACGGGCTGGTCGGTGAGGACCGGCCGGTGGAGGACGGTGGGGCCTGACTCGTCCGGTCGGATGAATCGATGGAGGTTCCTGTGCGCCGCCCGATGTCGTGACCTATCGTCGTGAGCGCGAAGCAACGCTGCCCGGCGGGGGCAGCGACGAGGGGGCGGGCCTGACGGAGGGCTGAGGTGTTCACGCGACCGCGACCGTTGCTGATCGTCGGCGTACTCACGCTCCTGGTGGCCTTCGGTCTCGCCGCCGTGGTGTCCACGCCGGTGGGCGGTCGGGGCATCGGCATCTGGCCGGTGGCGCTGGCCACGGCCCCGCTCATGGTCACCTCCCGGCCGGCCACCGGGTGGTGGCTCGCGCTGCTCTCCCTGCTCGCCGTCGGGACCATCTGGATCGGCGGCCGCCCGGCCGAGGTTGCGGTGGGTCTCGGTCTCGGGCTCGCCGCCGAAGTGGGGGTGACCTGGCGGATCGCGTGCGAAGGACGACGTGAGCGCGCCGCACTCCTGACCCTGCCCGATCTGTCCCGATTCCTCGTCGCCGTCACGGCCGGCGCGCTCACCATGGCCACGGCGGCGGTCCTCACCTCGCTCGCCACCGGGTGGGGCGACCCGCTCCTGCTCGCGCTGACCACCGGCGCCGCGAGCCTGGGCTCGCAACTCGCGTTGTTGCCGTTCTTCTGCCGATTCCGCAACCATCCCCCGATCGCAGGCCCCGTGGAGCGCGGTGCCCAGTGGGCGCTGCTGATCGTGGTCACGGTCCTGGTGTTCGTGCCCACCGACTTCCCGTCGCTGGTCCTGCTGGTGCTGCCGGCGCTCGCCTGGGGCGCCATGCGCGCCGGTTCGTACGAGTCGATGGCGCAGATGGCGATGGCCGTGGGGATCTCCCTTCCCTTCACCACCTGGGGCCATGGTCCGTTCGCGCGGCCGGACCTGAAGTTCGGGGTGCCGGTCGATCTCCAGGGCATCCTGCTCGCGACCTTCGCCATCGTGTGCGCCCTTGTGGTCCTCTTCCTGCGACTCACGGTCGGCGAGCAGCTGGAGAACGCGCGGCAGGTGGGCGCGGAGCGCGACCGCCTCCGCAACGTGGTCGACGGCATCACCAGCGTGGCGATCATCGGCGCCGACACCACCGCAAAGATCACCCTGTTCAACCCGGGCGCCGAGCAACTGCTCGGGTATGCCGCCGAAGAGATACTCGGCCAGTCGACCCGAGTCCTGCACTCCGACCGGCAGGTCTCGGCCAAGGCGGCCGAGCTCGGGGTGGCCGACGAGTTCTCGGTGGTGGCCCAGCACCTGCTCGGCGGCGGCGTCACCGAGATGGGCTTCGTCCGCAAGGACGGCGAGGAGCGGCAGCACTGGATGTCGCTCAACCCGGTCACCGACGACCGCGGCACGTTGCTCGGCTACGTCAGCACCTCCGAGGACATCACCGACAGGCTCGAGGCCGAGGCACGGTTGCGCGAGTCGCTCGAGACCGAGCGCCAGGCTGTGGAGCGGTTGCGCGAGGTCGACCGGGTCAAGGACGCTTTCGTCTCGAGCGTGAGCCACGAGCTCCGCACCCCGATCACCTCCATCCTGGGGTACACGGAGCTGCTCGAAGAGGGTGTGCTCGGCCCCCTGCCGGCGGCGCAGGCCGACGCGATCGACCGGATCGGGCGCAACTCGCACCGACTGCTCCGGCTCATCTCGGAGTTGCTCACGCTCTCGAAGATCCAGGAGGCCACGACGCTCGCGGACGGTGAGGTCGTCGACCTGACCCAGGTGGTCACCGCCGGCCTCGCGGTGCTCTCCCCCACGGTGGCTCGCCGCGATGTCGAGCTCACCGTCGAGATGCCGGCGTCACCGGTCTCCGTCACCGGCGATCGCGACATGCTCGAGCGGGTCATCATCAACCTCGCCGACAACGCGGTGAAGTTCACCCCCGACGGCGGGCAGGTCACGGTCGCGCTCACCTCGTCGTCGGGCCAGGCGGTGCTCGAGGTGGTCGACACCGGCATCGGCGTACCCGCTCACGAGCAGCAGCGCCTCTTCGACCGGTTCTTCCGCTCCTCCCTCGCCCAGCAGCAGGCCATCCCGGGCAGCGGCCTGGGCCTGTCGATCGCCCGCAAGATCGTCGAGCAGCACGGCGGCACCCTGGAGGTCCGCTCCGAGGCCGGCAAGGGCTCGACGTTCCGGGTCTCGTTGCCCGCGGCCGCCTGATCTGGCGCAGGCTGGTGCCGTCCCTGCGGTGGTTTCGACACCGAACGCGCTTGCGCGCCTTCGGGCTCAACCACC
>ERZ761607.618-NODE-618-length-57808-cov-15.274895_pt1 | contig 57808 bp, 37 predicted proteins | sample MGYA00511164_ERZ761607 | MGnify/ENA primary metagenome ERZ761607 (study PRJEB28899, sample SAMN02445080) | bioreactor sludge metagenome | biome: EBPR sludge | place: Australia: Brisbane, Thorneside Wastewater Treatment Plant | collected 2011-06-22 ...
AGTGCGCCTCGGGCCGCCTCAAGCGCTCGCAGTGGATCGAGCGCTGGGGCCTGGAGACCGCGCTCAAGATGCACCGCGAATGCGTCGACGGCATGGAAAACTTCAAGGCGCTGATCAAGGACATCGACTGCGACCCGCAGCCCGGTGGGCACCTCTACATCGCCCACCGCGACAAGGTCATGCCCACGCTGGAGAAGGAAGCGCGACTCCTGCGCGAAACCTTCAAGTACGACGCCCGCATCCTGGACGCGGAGACGGTCAGGCGCGAGTACGTCGACGACAAGGAAGCCTGTGGCGCCATGCACGAGCCCGAAGGCATCGGCATCCATGCCGGCAAGCTCGCCTTCGGCTACCTCAAGAAGGCGCGTGCTCTGGGGGCGACGGTACACCCCGCCAGCCCGGTCCAGGGTTGGGAGACGCGCAACGGTGTGCACTACCTGCGCACACCGGGTGGCGTGGTACGGGCTCGCGCGGTGGGCGTCGCCACCGGTGGCTACACGTCGAACAGCCTGCACCCCGAGCTCAGGAATCGCCTGCTGCCGATTCTGTCGAATTCCATCGTAACGCGGCCACTGACCGAAGCGGAGATCGACGCCTGCAACTTCCGTACGACGCAGGTCATCACCGATACCCGCGTACTGCGCCACTACTACCGGCTGATGCCCGACAACCGGGTGCAGATCGGTAGCCGCAGTGCCATCACCGGGCGTGATGCGCCGCAGCAGAAGTACGAGAACTTCCTGATCCGCGACCTGCATCGCAAGTTTCCCGCGCTGGAAGGCATCCAGATCGACTACTCGTGGTGGGGCTGGGTGGATGTGAGTCACGACATGATGCCGCGCATCTACCAGCCGGACCCGGCGCAGACCATCTACTACGCGCTGGGCTACGGCGGCAACGGGGTCATGTACTCGGCCCAGGCCGGGCGCCGCCTGGCGCAGTGGATCGCGGGCGAGGGCAGGACGCTGGATCTGCCGATCTTCACTTCGAAACTGCCGTTCCCGAATGTGCGTGAGATGGTCGAGTCGCAGGCTTTCGCACCCTTCCGCCGGTTTGGCCAATGGTGGCTGTATCGCTGGTACCACCTCAAGGACGAGGTGCTCTGAAACAGGCGTACGGCCTTGATCGTATCGAACAAGCAAGGAGGACGAAGGCCCCGGAATGACACCCCGTCCAGCGGACGGGTGGTGCACCATGCAGCAAACCGCAGTACCCGCAGCAGCCAGACCTACAAGACCACCCCTAGTGATCGAGGAGACAACCATGAAGATCCGTAAATCCGTACTGATGCCGATGCTCGCCGCCGCCAGCCTGATGCTGAGCGCACCCGGCGCCATCGCGGCCACCTTCAAGATGGCGATCGGTGATGCTGCCGGCGGTACCCAATGGGAGCTCGCCACCAGCTTTGCCAAGAGTTTCAGCGACAAGACCGGCGGCAAGCACAAGGTCGATCTGTTCCCCAACGGCCAGCTCGGCGACGAGCAGGATACGGTGAACAACGCGGCGATGGGGCTGCTGGACTTCTCCGTTCTCGCCATCAACAACGTAACGCCCTTCTCGCCGACCGTCGGCGTACTGACCCTGCCCTACGTCATCCAGAGCGCGGAAGACGCCAAGACGCTGACTCAGGGTGCGGTGGGCCAGGAGCTGGTGGACAACACCATTCGCGACGCCGGCGTACGCATCGTGGGCTGGGCTTATTCGGGCTTTCGCGTACTGACCAACTCCAAGCGCCCGGTGACGACGCTCGCCGACCTCAAGGGCTTGGTGATCCGGGTGCCGAAGAACGAGATCATGATCTCGACCTATCAGTCCTGGGGGATCAACCCGACGCCGATGTCGTGGTCCGAGACCTTCACCGCCCTGCAGCAACGTGTGGTGGATGGCCAGGACAACCCCTACATCACCATCTCGGCGATGAAGTTCAACGAAGTCCAGAAGTACATCACCAACATCCGCTACATCTTCTCGCTCGAGCCGCTGATCATGAGCGAGCAGGTTTTCCAGGCGCAGAAACCGGACGTGCAGCAGGCTATCCTTGAAGCGGGCCGTGAAGCGACCGAACACAGCTTCAAGTACCTGTTGGAGACCGAGGAGCAGATTCGCGCCGACCTGGCCGCCAAGGGCATGGAGATCGTCGATCCTGCCGACGGCGAGAAGGAGTGGATCGAGAAGGCCACGACTGCCGTGTGGCCGAAGTTCCACAAGAGCATCGGCGGCAAGGACAAGCTCGACGCCGTCCTCAAGGCACTGGGCCGCTGATGTAATCCCCTGCCACGGCCCTTGCGATTGCGCGGCACCCCGCCGCAATCTTTCGCAAGGGCTGTGACAGGGGCGCCCGAAGCACTTCTCTACCCCAACGCGTCGTTCGCGCTGCCGGCGCAGCGCCCCGCCCGGTGCAGGCGCCCACGGCCGCCTCGGACGCGTTACGCCTCAGCCAGGGAGAGCCGCCATGTCCGTCAAACGGGCCATCCTGAAGTTTCTTTCCAATGCGGAAGAGTACCTGTGCGAGACGCTGCTTGCGTTGTTCGTAGTGCTCCTGTTCGTCCAGATCCTGTTGCGCCAGTTCTTTCACTACTCGATCCCGTGGGGTGAGGAGGTGGCGACCTACATGTTCGTGTGGTTTGCCTATCTGGGCGCCGTCGTGGCCGCGAAGATGTCGGCGCACAACCGCGTGTCGTTCCACTTCCGCTTCTTTCCGCCCATCGTCAAGAAGGTCAGCGAGACCGTTGCCGACCTGCTCTGGGTGGGGTTCAACCTCTACTTCGTGTGGCTGAGCTACGACTTCGTCTTCAACCGCATGAACATGTTCTGGAAGTCGCAGACGACCGGCATTCCGATGAAGTACTTCTACATGATCCTGCCGATCGCATTCCTGCTGATGTCGATCCGCATCCTCTGGAACAACTACCTGAAGCTCTTCAGGGGTGTCGACCTGCTCGATCCCGAAGCAGAGGAGATCGAGAAGATCAAGCGCACGGCTGCGGCCGCCCCGAAGGCCTGAGGCGCGGGGGCCTGGAGATACAGCAATGGAAGAATATCTGGTACTGATCCTGTTCGGCGGCTTCTTCGCCCTGCTCCTGCTGGGCGCACCGATCACCGTGTCGCTTGCCGGCTCGGCGATGCTCGCCTTCCTGGTGCTCGAGAAGAATCCGATCGCCTTCGTACAGATTGCGTTTACGTCGGTCGGCAGCTTCCCGCTCATGGCGCTGCCTGCGTTCGTGCTGGCCGGGGCGCTGATGGAGGCGGCGGGCATTTCAAAGCGCCTGGTAGATGTCGCCGAGACCATGGCCGGGCCGATCACCGGCGGCCTGGGGGCCGCAACGGTGCTGGCCTGCCTGTTCTTTGGCGCGATCTCGGGGTCGGGGCCCGCCACCACGGCGGCCGTCGGCATGCTGATGATCCCGGCGATGGCCAAGCGCCACTACGAGAAGAGCTATGCTTCTGCAGTGACGGCTTCGGCCGGCGGCCTGGGCATCATCATCCCGCCCTCGATTCCGATGGTCATCTTCGGCATCTCCGCGCTCGGAATGGCACCGCCTGCCGAGGCGATCGCGAAGTTCGGCCAGTTCGACTCCGTATCCATCCCCAAGCTGTTCGTGGCCGGCGTCGTGCCCGGCCTGGTGATGGCCAGCAGCCTGCTTGTCATCAACTACCTGATCTCGAAGAAGCGCGGCTATCGGGGGCTCACCGAGAACTGGTCGGTCGGCGACATCGGTGCGGCGTTGCGCCGCGGCGTGTGGTCGCTGCTCGCGCCGGTGATCATCCTCGGCGGCATCTACACCGGCATGTTCACGCCGACCGAGTCGGCCATCGTGGCGATCTTCTACACCTTGTTCGTGGGCATCTTCCTGCACCGCGAACTGAAGTTCGCCGCGCTGCTGAACTCGCTGCGCACCACGACCTGGATCACGGGCCGCGTGCTGCTGATCCTGTTCGCCGCCACGGTGTTTGGCCGCCTGCTGGTCGAGCAGCAGATCCCGGCAACGGTCGCGGCATCGCTGCTCAGCCTGACCGACAACATGTACCTGATCTGGACGATCCTGATCGTGTTCCTGCTCTTCATCGGCATGTTCATGGAGACGCTGGCGGCCATCATGATCCTGGTGCCGGTACTGCTGCCGGTGATGTACATGCTCGGCGCCGATCCCACCCATGTCGGCATCGTCCTCATCTGCGCGCTGTCGGTCGGCTTCATGACGCCGCCGCTGGGCGAGAACCTGTTCGTTGCCTCGGGTATCGGTGGCTCGACGGTGGAGGAGATCGTTGCCCGCATCCATCCGTTCGTCATCGCGTCTGTGGTGGCGCTGTTCGTGATCGCCTTCTTCCCCGCGCTCTCCCTGTGGCTGCCCAAGATGGTCGGCTACTGAGCGCGACCTCATCCTCATGCGTTTCAGGAGATCCCTCATGAAAACCTTCGTCATCTTCCTGGGCGGTCTTGCGATTGGCGCGACGCTTGTCTTCGGCAGCCTGCCTCAATCCGCCGCTGCCGCGGAAGAGGAGGGGGCGGTCATCAAGACCGCGCTCGAGATGCGTGCAGAGGCCTTGCTTGCGATCGCCGTAAAGCACATCGAGGACAAGGGCGAGGCCGGCGTGCGCGACTTCGCGCGCCAGTCGGCCTTCGTGGATCGCGATCTGTACGCGTATGCGGTGCGCACCGATGGCGTGTTTCTGGCCAGCGGCGGCTCATCGGCCGCACTCGTCGGCGACAACGTCATCGACTACGCGGACTCGGAAGGCAAGCCATTCTTCCGCGAGATGATCGAGACGGCGCGCAGCGAAGGCCGGGGTCGGGTCGAATACCGCTGGTTCAACCCCGCCGACAGTCGTGGCGAGCCGAAGGTGACGCTGTTCCAGCGCGTTGGCGACGTGATCGTGGCGGTCGGCTATTACCCGCCGCGCGCAACGCCGGTGGAGGCCAAGGCGATGCTGCGTGATGCGGTCAAGGCGTTGGCCGCTGACCGCGCAGCGACCCTGGCCGAGTTCCAGCATCTTGGGGGGCGCTTCATCCGCAACGACCTCTACGTGTTCGTCGTCGATCTCGAAAGTGGTCTGTTCCTCGCCCACGGCGCCACACCCGCCCTGGTCGGGACCGATGCAATGCAGCTGCGCGACCCGCGCGGAGAATTGATCGTGCTGCAGATGGCCCAGATCGCCAAGGACGATGGCGCAGGCGAGTACGACTACTTCTGGCGCAATCCCACCACCGGTCGGATCGAAAGCAAGCACACCTTCTTCCGTACCCACAACGGCATGTTGATCGGGGTGGGCAGTTACAACCGTTGAACGCTTGTATGACGGGCGCTCAGCGTAGCTGCGCTCCCGCCAGCTCCCCCAGCGTCATCAGCGCGTGCACGTGGCGGTCGCTGAAGGGGTAGCAGCCCGACAGGCGTAGGTGGCGGGTGTAGCGGCCCGACGGCGAGTACAGCTTGCCGGGCGTCATGCCGATGCCGCGGCGCAGGGCGAGGTCGAACAGGCGGTTGGTGTCGCAGCCCTCGGGCAGCTCCACCCACACCAGGAAGCCGCCGCTGGGCTGGGTGGCGCGCGTGCCGGCGGGAAAGGCGTCGTGGATCAGGCCGCGCAGGCGCTCGGTCTGCGCGGCATAGGTGCGGCGCAGACGGCGGATGTGCTGGGCGTAGCCGCCGCTCTCCAGGAAGCGCCCGATGGCCTCGCCGAGCAGGGCGGGCTGGGCCACCGACGAGCAGAACTTGAGCTCGGCCAGCTCGCGGCCGAAGCGTCCGCCTTCCATCCAGCCCACGCGCATGCCGGGCGCCAGCGTCTTGGTGTAGGACGCGCACACGATGATCCAGCCGTCGCGGTCGAAGGCCTTCGCGGTCGGCTGCAGCGGCGTGCTGAACTGCAGCTCGGCGTAGAGCGCGTCCTCGATCACCGGCACCTTGTAGGTGCGCGCCAGGTTGGCGAGCCGGCGCTTGTTGGCCGGGCTCATGCTGGTGCCCAGCGGGTTGTGCACGGTGGGCATGGTCACCACCACCTTCAATCGTCCTTCCGAAAGCAGCAATTCCAGCGCGTCGAGCGACAGTCCGCCCTCGGGATGGGTGGGGATCTCGATCGCCTTGAGGCCCAGGCGGTCGAGCAGTGGGATCAGGTTGAAATAGGTCGGCGACTCCAGGCCCACCGTGTCGCCTGCCCGGGTGGTGGCGTGCAGCGCCAGCTGCAGGGCTTCCATGCAGCCGTTGGTGAGCAGGATGGCGTCGGGCTGCAGCTGCATGCCGAGCTCGGTGGCGTGGCGGCAGATCTCGCGCCGCAGCAACAGCGGGCCCGGTGGCAGCGAATAGTCGGTGAGCAGCTCGGGGTGGCGGCGGGTGAGGTCGGCGACGATGCGGCCCAGCTTCTCGCCGGGATAGAAGTCGCTGCCCTTGGGGCAGGCGAGCGACAGGTCGATGGTGTCGGGGCGGGTCTGTGCGGCGAGCACGCTGGCGATCCGGCTCAGCACCGTGCTTTCGGCGGCGATCGCCGAGCTCGGCTCGGCGGCGGCGGCCTGCGGGGCGGGCGGTACGGCAAGCTGCGAGCGCACGAAGTAGCCTGATTGCGGACGCGCGTCGACCAGGCCGTTGGCCTCGAGCTGGCGGTAGGCGGCCAGTACCGTGTTGATGCTGATGCCGCGGCTGTTTGCCGCCTCGCGCACCGAAGGCAGGCGGGCGCCAGCGACCAGGCGGCCGTCGCGGATCGCTTCGCGCAACTCTTCGGTCAGCGTCTGATAGAGCGGGGCGGCAATGGCGGCGGGAGGGGGCACAGTAGGTTGGTCCTTTGATGGTTACAGTGCGTTCTGGCTTCGATCTGTAACCACTATAAAACTATTTCTCTGGACCTGTAACCTGAGTGCTGTCGTTCGTATAGTGATCTCCCGAAGCCTCCCGAGGAGAACGCCATGATCGACCTGCCGCTGATGACCTACGTCGCCACGATGTCCGTTACCCCGGGACCCAACAACATCATGCTCGCCGCATCGGGGGTCAATTTCGGTTTCCGCCGCACGCTGCCGCACCTGCTTGGCGTCAGCGTCGGCAACAGTGTCCAGGTGCTGATCGTCGCCAGCGGCCTGGCCTGGGTGATGGCCTGGCTCGACGCCCTGCGCCTGCCGCTGGTGGTGGTGGGCTGCACCTATCTGCTGTGGCTGGCGCTGCGCCAGGCGCGCGCGGGCCAGCCGGGGCGTGGCGGGCGTGTCGCGCCGCTCGGCTTCGTGGCCGCGGCGCTGTTCCAGTGGGTGAACCCGAAGGCGTGGATGATGGTGCTCAACATCGCCATCCTGTTCCTGCCGCGCGATGCCGACTGGAAAACGGCGGCAGGTCTGGCGCTGGTGTGCATGTCGGTGAACCTGCCCTGCATCACCGTGTGGGCGGTTGCCGGTGCGCGTCTGCGGGCCTGGCTGCAGCAGCCGGCTGCGCTGATGGTCTTCAACTACACGATGGCAGCGCTGCTCGCCGCGACCGCGCTGTGGATCGGCGCGGACGAGGCAAGGACGCTGCTCTAGGCCTAGTGCTTCTGCACGATCGCGCTGCCACCGCCGTGGCGCAGTGGTTCGCTAACTGCGGTGACCGTGCCATCGGCATTGAAGCGGATGCCGTTGGCGGCGCCGATCTGCTCGGTCTCGCGCCACTGGTGACCCATCGCCTCGAGCGCCCTGGCCTGTTCGCTGCCGGGGAACTGCAGCAGCGTCTCGACCAGGGTGGTGTCGCCATTGCGCTGGCTCATGCGCGGGGCGGCGAGCGCATCGGCCAGGCTCATGCCGAGGTCGATGTGGTTGACGATGGTCTGCAGCGCGGTGGTGATGATGGTGGAGCCGCCCGGCGAGCCGATGGTGAACGCGGGCGCGCCGTCCTTCACCACGATGGTCGGGCTCATGCTCGAGCGCGGGCGCTTGAAGGCCTCGGGCAGGTTGGGGTGCGGGCCGCTGAAGTCGAAGTCGGTGAGCTCGTTGTTGAGCAGGAAGCCGCGCCCCGGCACGACGATGCCGCTGCCGCCCCAGTCCTCGATGGTGAAGGTGTAGGCGACGATGTTGCCCTCGCGGTCCGACACCGCCAGGTGCGTGGTGTGCATCGACTCCTGTGCCAGCGGCCGCGGCGTCGGGCGCAGCGGCACCGACAGGTCGTTCTGGAAGGCGTAGGGGTCGCCCTGTTCCACCTTGCCGGGCGCCGCCGTGGCGCTGATCAGACGGGCGCGCTCGCGCGCGTAGTCCTTCGACAACAAGCCTTCGAAGGGCACGTCGGTGAAGGCCTCGTCAGCCACGTAGGCATTGCGGTCGGCGAAGGCGAGTCGCGAGGCTTCCAGGTACAGGTGCTCGATCTCGGCGCGCGACTTGCCGCTGAGGTCGAAGTTTTCCATGATGTTCAGGGCCTGGGCGATGGCGATGCCGCCGCTCGAGGGCGTCGGCATGCCGAGGATCTCGTAGCCGCGGTAGCTCGAGCGGATCGGCTGGCGTAGCCGCGCCTCGTAGTCCTTGAGGTCGGCCATCGTCAGGCTGCCGGGGATGACCTCGACGCCCGGATTGGCGGGCGGGTGGTTCACCGCCGCCACCATGCTGGCGGCGATCGGCCCCTCGTAGAAGGCCTTCACGCCGCCGCGCGCGATGTCGCGGTAGGTCTGCGCCAGCTCGGGGTTGCGATGCAGGCTGCCCACCGGTAGCGCCTTGCCGTCCTGCAGGTAAAGCGCCGATGCGGTGGAGAAGCGCGCGAACTTGGCTTCGTTGGCGGTGTTGATGCGATGGAAGTTGGGCCCGACCTCGAAGCCTTCCTCGGCGACGCGGATCGCCGGCGCCAGCACCTGCTCGAAGCCCATCGTGCCATAGCGCGTCAGCGCCTCATGCCAGCCACGCACCGTTCCGGGCACGCCCACCGACAGGCCGTTGGGCACGGCGGCCTTCCAGTCCATTGCGCTGCCGTCGGCATTCAGGAACACCCCGGGGTGAAAGCTGGCGGGGGCGACCTCGCGGTGGTCGACGGCGATTACCCGGCGGTCCTTGGCCGAGTAGATGAGCATGAAGCCGCCGCCACCGATGCCGCAGCTGAAGGGGTCGGTGACGCCGAGCGTTGCCGCAGCGGCCACGGCTGCGTCGATCGCATTGCCGCCGGCGTTGAGGATCTCCATCGCCGCCAGGCTGGCGTGGTGGGAGATGGTGGCGACAGCGCCGCCGTGGCCGGTGTTGACCGGCTGCCTGGCCAGGGCACCGAAGGCGGCCATCATGACCGCGGTGGCGAGAAGGGTGCGTGCTCTCATGGTGCGCTCCGTCGTGCTGGGGTTCATGACGTTAGCACTATGTGCCCGGTTTACCCAAGGCGGGAATACCCTGGCCGCACATCGGCCCCTGAAAGGCTCGCGACTCGCGCCCCCCCTGTAGGAGCGGCGCCAGCCGCGAGGGTTTGAAGGCGGACGAGGGTGGGTGGGCAGCCGAAGGAAGGCTCGCGACTTGCGTCGCTCCTACAGCCAACCCAGCGCGCGTCTCCCCTGTAGGAGCGGCGCGAGCCGCGAGGGGTTGAAGGCGGACGAGGGTGGGTGGGCGGCCGATGAAAGGCTCGCGACTTGCGTCGCTCCTACAGGTAACCCAGCGCGCGTCGCCTCCTTGTAGGAGCGGCGCCAGCCGCGAGGGGTTGAAGGCGATGAGGGGCAGGGCCTCCCCCCGAAAGGCTCGCGACTTGCGTCGCTCCTACAGGGGGGGGGCTGTGGGGTTACAGGCCCAGCGCCTGCGCGGTGTAGCGCGCGATCATGCGCTCTTCGTTGGTCGGCACCACGGCGACGGCGACGCGGCTGGTGGCGGTGTCGATGCGACGGGCATGGTCGGTGTTGGCGGGGGAATCGATCTCCACACCCATCCAGGCGGCCATGGCGCACACCTTCTCGCGCACTGCGGCGGCGTGTTCGCCGATGCCGCCGGTGAACACCAGCGCATCCAGCCCGCCTGCGGCCGCAGCCAGCGAGCCGAGTTCGCGCGCGATGCGGTAGCAGAACAGATCCACCGCTTCCTGGGCCTCGGGGGCTTCGGAGGCGAGCAGGGTGCGCATGTCCTGGCTGATGCCCGATACGCCGAGCAGGCCTGATTCCTTGTAGAGCAAGCGGGTCAGCGCGCGCGCGTCCATGCCCTTTTCCTCCATGAGGTAGAGGAGCACGCCGGGGTCGATGCTGCCGCTGCGGGTGCCCATCATCAGGCCCTCGACCGCGGTGAAGCCCATCGTCGAGGCCACGCTCTTGCCGTCGCGCAGGGCGCACATCGAGGCGCCGTTACCCAGGTGGGCGATCACCACCGCGCCTTGGGCGCGCTCGCCGATCACTTCGGGCAGCTGGCGTGCCACGTAGTCATAGGACAGGCCGTGGAAGCCGTAGCGCTTGATGCCGCCCTTGGTCAGGCGGCGCGGCAAGGCGAAGGCTTGCGCGAGCGCGGGCTGGGTGCGATGGAAGGCGGTGTCGAAGCAGCCGACCTGGGGGATCGACGGCAGCAGCGCCGCGACCGCGTGGACCGCGCGCAGGTTGTGCGGCTGGTGCAGCGGGGCGAGGGGGACGAAGTCTTCCAGCTCTTCGAGCAGGCGTGCGTCGAGGACGACCGGCGCGCTGTAGCGCTCGCCGCCATGCACGATGCGATGACCGGCAGCGACGATGTCGAGCGCCGGATTGTGGCGGTTGAGCAAGCCGAAGACGTGCTCGAGCGCGTCGCGGTGCTGTTCGCCCTGGCTGCCGCCAGTGGCGACCGGTTCCTGGATGCGCTCGCCGGCGGCCGTCTTGAGCGTGACCTCGGGCGTGGCGCCGATGCCTTCGACCTGCCCCGACACCGCAGGTGCGAGTGCGACCTCGCCGTTGACCGGATAGAGCGCGAACTTGAGGCTCGACGAGCCTGCATTGAGAACGAGGACGGCTTTCATCGTGCCAGCGCCTCACGCTTCCGGTGTGCCATCAGCTGCACGACCGCGCACGACGCGGTACGCGTCTCGGCGGTGTCGGCGCGGCTGGTCAGCACGATCGGCACGCGCGCGCCCAGCACCACGCCGGCCATCAGCGCGTTGGCGAGGTACTCGAGCTGCTTGGCGACCATGTTGCCGGACTCGAGGTCGGGCACCACCAGGATGTCGGCGTTGCCGGCGACGACCGATTTGATGCCCTTGGTCTTCGCGGCGACCAGCGACACCGCGTTGTCGAAGGCGAGCGGGCCGTCGAGCAGGCCGCCCTTGATCTGGCCGCGGTCGGCCATCTTGCACAGCGCGGCGGCGTCGATCGTCGAGCGGATCTTCGAGGTCACGGTCTCGACCGCCGACAGGATCGCCACCTTGGGCTCGGGCAGGCCGAGGATGTGGGCGAGCTCGATCGCGTTCTGGATGATGTCGACCTTATCCTCGAGCGTGGGCTCGATCATGATCGCCGCGTCGGTGATCATCAGCGGGTGCGGGTAGGTCGGCACGTCGGCCAGGAAGACGTGGCTGATGCGGCGGCCGGTGCGCAGGTGCTTGATCACCTGGCTCATCATCTCGTCGGTGTGCAGCGAGCCCTTCATCAGCGCCTCTGCGCCACCGTCGCGGCACAGGGCGACGGCAACCTCGGCCGAGGCGTGGCTGTGCTCGGTGTCGACGATGCGGAAGCCCTTGATGTCGATCTCGTGCTCTTCGGCCACCGCGCGGATGCGCGACTCGGGGCCGACCAGGATCGGTTCCACCAGGCCGGCGCGCGCCGCCTGGATCGGGCCGAGCAGGGATTCGCGGTCGCAGGGGTGGGCAACCGCGATCGGGATCGGCGTCAGGCCGGCCGACACCGACAGCAGATGGCGGTAGCGCAGCTCGCGGTCGGAGACGGTGACCTCGGGCAGCACGACGCGGGCGCGCGAGATCTTCTCGGTCGGTGCCATCACCTCGGCGATGCCGTCGATCACCTTGAGGCCGTCCTGGTTCACCGCCAGGCAGTCGAAGATGATGTGGTGGTTGTGTTCGAACTTTTCCTTGCAGGTGACCGTGATCGTGAGCGTGTCGCCGATCGTGATCGGGCGCCAGAAGTTCAGGCCCTGCGACACATACACCGTGCCGGGGCCGGGGAACTCGGTGCCGAGCACGGTGGAGATCAGCGTGCTGCCCCACATGCTGTGGCCGACGACCTCGCGGAACTGGCTGGAGCGCGCGTACTCGAGATCGACGTGGGTCGGGTTGACGTCGCCGGACATGGCGGCGAAGAGGTGGATGTCCTCGGGGCGCAGCGTACGCACCAGCTGGGCGAAGTCGCCCACCTGGATCTCGTCGAAGGTGCGGTTCTGGATCATCGGTTGTGCGGCAGGAGCTTTCATGGCAACTCTCGTTCTTGGGTGCATTGCAACACGCGATTCTAGACCTTGTATGTGACTGAAACATGCGCTAAAACGATCGAATTGTGCAATGCGACAATCAGAGGCGCGTTTTGTTTCGGGAGGGACGGTTTTTCATGCCCTCACCATGCGTTTGCTCACGATCGACCGTCGGGATCGCGTGCTAGACTCCGCGCGTTTTTCCGATCCGCGGGCGCGGATGCGGTCGGTCGTGCGCCCGGAACCTGTCGAACCTCTCCATTTCGCCACGGAATCAACCATGCAAGTCGTCGTTCTCGCTGCCGGCCAGGGCAAGCGCATGCGCTCGGTGCTGCCCAAGGTCCTCCAACCCATCGCCGGCAAGCCGATGCTGGCCCACGTGCTCGACGCCGCCCGCACGCTCGACGCCCAGCGCATCTGCGTGGTGTACGGCCATGGGGGTGAAGTGGTGCGCGAGCGCCTCGATGCCGCCGACCTGGCCTGGGCGCGGCAGGAGCCGCAGCTCGGCACCGGTCATGCGGTGCAGCAGGCGCTGCCCCACCTCGACGACGAGCACGTGGCGCTGGTGCTCTACGGCGACGTGCCGCTGATCGGCGTGCCCACGCTGCGCCGCCTGGTCGCCGCCGCCGGCGACGCGCGCCTGGCGCTGCTCACCGTCGAGATGGACAACCCCACCGGCTACGGCCGCATCCTGCGCGACGCCGCCGGCAAGGTGGTGCGCATCGTCGAGGAGAAGGACGCCTCCGACGAGGAGCGCAAGGTTCGCGAGGTGAACACCGGCATCCTGGTCGCCCCGGTCCGCCACCTGCGCGCCTGGCTCGGCCGCATCGGCAACGACAACGCCCAGGGCGAGTACTACCTCACCGACATCATCGGGCTGGCCGTGGCCGACGGCGTCGAGGTCACCACCGTGCAGCCCGACGCCTTCGCCGAGACGCTCGGCGTCAATAACAAGATGCAGCTCGCCGAGCTCGAGCGCATCCACCAGGGCAACATCGCCCGCCGCCTGATGGAAGAGGGCGTCACCCTGATCGACCCCGCGCGTATCGACGTGCGCGGATCGCTCCTCGTCGGCCGCGACGTCGAGATCGACGTCAACTGCGTGTTCGAGGGCGAGGTCGAGCTCGGCGACGGCGTGCGCGTCGGCGCCAACTGCGTCGTCCGCAACGCCCGCATCGGCGCCGGCACCCGGCTCGAGCCCTTCAGCCACGTCGACAGCACCACCATGGGCCAGGCCTGCGTGATCGGGCCCTACGCCCGCACCCGCCCGGGCACCGTGCTCGGCGCCGACGTGCACCTGGGCAACTTCGTCGAGGTCAAGAACAGCGTCATCGCCGACCACTCCAAGGCCAACCACCTGGCCTATGTGGGCGACGCCGACGTCGGCAGCAAGGTCAACATCGGCGCCGGCACCATCACCTGCAACTACGACGGCGCCAACAAGTACCGCACCATCATCGAGGACGAGGTCTTCATCGGCTCCGACACCCAGCTCGTCGCGCCGGTGCGCGTGGGCCGCGGCGCCACCCTGGGCGCCGGCACCACGCTCACCAAGGACGCGCCCGCCGGCCAGCTCACCGTGTCGCGCGGCAAGCAGATCAGCCTCGAACACTGGAAGCGCCCGGTCAAGCAGCCGCGCTGAGCCGCGCCGCGAGCCCCCCGACCGACCCGCCCTCCGCACCGAATCCGAATACCGACAAGGAAGCCCGCCATGTGTGGCATCGTCACCGCAATCGCAACCAACAACGTCGTCCCGGTCCTGCTCGAAGGCCTGCGCAAGCTCGAATACCGCGGCTACGACTCCGCCGGCCTCGCCGTGCTCGCCGGCGAGCTCACCCGCCTGCGCTCCTGCGGCCGCGTGGCCGAGCTCGCTTCGCTGGCCGATGCGCGCCAGCTCTCCGCCCACATCGGCATCGCCCACACGCGCTGGGCCACCCACGGCGTGCCCTCCGAGCGCAACGCCCACCCGCACATCTCCGGCGGCCTCGCCGTGGTGCATAACGGCATCATCGAGAACTTCGAGTCCATCAAGGCCGACCTGCAGGGCAAGGGCTACGTCTTCGAGTCCGAGACCGACACCGAGGCCATCGCCCACCTGGTCCACTACAAGCTGCAGGGCAACATCGACCTCTTCGAGGCCGTGCGCCAGGCCACCGTCGATCTCGTCGGCGCCTACGCCATCGGCGTCGTCGCCGAGGCCGACCCCTTCCGCGTCATCGTCGCCCGCCGCGGCTCGCCGCTGCTGCTGGGCATCGGCGAGGACGGCATGTACGCAGCCTCCGACACCGCTGCGCTGCTGCAGGTCACCCGCAAGATCGTCTATCTCGAAGACGGCGACCTCGCCGAGCTGCGCCGCGACAGCTACATCGTGATCCGCTCCGACGGCAGCCCGGTCGAGCGCGAGGTGCACATCTCCAGCCTGTCGGCCGACGCCGTGGAGCTCGGCAAGTACCGCCACTACATGCAGAAGGAGATCTTCGAGCAGCCGCAGGCCCTGGCGCAGACGCTGGAGCTGATCGCCGGCGGCGCCGGCATCACCCCGCAGCACTTCGGCGCGCGCGCGGGCGAAGTCTTCGACGGCGTGCGCCGCGTGCTCGTGCTCGCCTGCGGCACCAGCTACCACGCCGGCCTGGTCGCGCGCTACTGGATCGAATCCATCGCCAAGCTGCCGGTCACCGTCGAGATCGCCAGCGAATACCGCTACCGCGAATCCGTGCCCGACGCCGACACCCTGGTCGTGGTGATCTCGCAGTCGGGCGAGACCGCCGACACCCTGGCCGCGCTCAAGCACGCCAAGGCGCTCGGCATGCAGCGCACGCTGGCCATCTGCAACGTGCCCGAGTCGGCCATCGTGCGCGAGACCGCGCTGCGCTTCATCACCCGCGCCGGCCCCGAGATCGGCGTCGCCTCCACCAAGGCCTTCACCACCCAGCTCGCCGCCTTCGCGCTGCTCACGCTCGCGCTCGCCAAGATCAACGGCCGCCTGTCCGCCGAAGACGAGGAGCGCCGCCTCGCCGCGCTGCGCCACCTGCCGGTCGCGGTGCAGAAGGTGCTCGAGCTCGAGCCCGAGATCGAGCAGTGGGCGCAGCGCTTCGCCGGCAAGGAGCACGCGCTCTTCCTCGGCCGCGGCAGCCACTGGCCGATCGCCATGGAGGGTGCGCTCAAGCTCAAGGAGATCTCCTACATCCACGCCGAAGCCTACGCTGCCGGCGAACTCAAGCACGGCCCGCTCGCGCTGGTGGACAAGGACATGCCGGTGATCGCCGTATCGCCCGCGGACGAACTGCTCGAGAAGCTCAAGTCCAACCTGCAGGAAGTCCGCGCTCGCGGCGGCGAGCTCTACGTGTTTGCCGACGCCGGCAGCGAGATCCCGGAATCCGAAGGCGTGCACATCCTGCACATGCCCGAGCACTACGGCATGCTGTCGCCCGTGCTGCACGTGATCCCGCTGCAGCTGCTGTCCTACCACGCCGCATTGGTCAAGGGTACGGATGTGGACAAGCCCCGGAACCTGGCGAAGTCGGTGACGGTGGAGTAAGCCGGCGGCGGGGGCGTGTGCTTGTTCCGCGCAAATAAAGTCGAAAACGCCTGGATGATGTCCGGGCGTTTTTGCTTGCGCGGGTGATTAGCCTCCTGGTCGCCGAACGGCGCGTGCCTCACCGGGCGGGTGTTCCGCGCAAATAAAGTCGACAACGTGACAATAAAGTCGAGAACAGGTCAATAAAGTCGAAAACGCCCGGGCAGTCCCTCGGGCTTTTTTTTCGGGTGTACTCTGACGCCACGGCTCCTGGCGATCAGCCTGGGTATCGCCGGCAACTGGCCGGCGGAGCAAGCTTCAAAAATGAAGGCACATCGAGGGGGCGTGATGGACCAAGACACGATTCCATGCGAGAGCTGTGGCCAGCTTACGCCGCACTACGACATCGTCAGTTATCGCGGTGCCGAAGGAAGCTGTCGCCAGCTTTGTACTCGATGCTTCAACGCGGACGTTGCCCGGCTAGGGGGTCTTGCGCACTTTGAAGATATCCCGCTCGAGCCGATCGACCTCACGGACAGCGTAGGGGAAACGCATCGTTTCTTCTTCCGAACGCGTCTTCATGGGAACATCGTTGTTCTGGATGCCTTTGAACTTCGCGATGGTCGCCCGTCAGGCTATCAGTGCCAGGTAATCGGGAATCCTGAGCAAGAGCTACTTGCATTGCTTGCGAAGCTGATCGCACGACTTCGCCGTTTGCTCTCGATCAGGCATCTGGCGACTGAAGGCGAGAAAACTGAGATCGCTGAGCAGACGGTGCGGGGGCGTATCGATTGGGATGAGTCCGCGGTGGAGCGGACTCCTCTGCTCGTGATTGATGGCCGTGAAATCTCATGGAATGACTTCGGGCGCATGCTGTCGGCGTTCGAGGGCTGGCAGTTCAAGCTTGAGATCGTTGATCGTTCTGATGAGATCTAGGTGGTGCTCATAAACTTTGCGTCTTCGTCATTCAGAGGGCGGCAGTTGAGTACTGTTTTGTCAGACGGGATCGACTCTTGGATCCAGCTTGGAAGTGGCTGAACGCTTAGCAACTGGTAATCAACCTGAAAATCACCGTCACACAGCAGTTCGGCCAATGGTGTCGCTCGATTCCGCTCAGCTGTATGCGATAAGAATGGCCGGTTGCCGAAACTAGCAAGTTACCCTAACGACCCTGACCGGCCATCGGCTCTTCAGGTCGCCCAGCGGCAGAAAACCGAGTCGAGCAGATGCTCGGCGCGAAAAGTCATGGACGGCAAGCCGGTCAAAAGAGCCGGTCAGATCGAGATCGCTGGTTGGAGTAGGCCGCGCAGCCTGCGATTCATCGGCGCGTGGGCCGCTGGCTGACACACCACCGGTATCGATCGCGATGAATGGCGGCCGCCGAAAAAGCCAAGGGCGCCGGCTGCTCGAGTGCAGCGCGGCGCCCCGGGAAGCGCTGGCCGGAAAGATCAGGCCGTCTTGCGGCGGCGTGCTGCGACCAAGCCCATCAGGCCCAGCGCGGCGAGGGCCAGCGAGCCGGGCTCGGGCACGGCTGCAGGCTGCAACTCCGGGGTGCGGAAGCTGAAGTTCCAGGACGGCCGTTCGTCAGTGGTTCCGGCGGCACTGAAGTTCAGCGCACCGCTGATGTTCCAGCCGATCGCGCCGAGCACGTTGTCTTCATAGAAGGTGTCTAGGAAGGCGCCGTTGGGTACCAAATCGGAGAGCGAATCTCCGTTGATGACCAGGCTCTTCACCGAGGAGCGCGCCGTACTGCTGCCTTCGTTGCCCGAGATCTGCAGGTAATTGAACCCGTAGCCGGAATAGTCCGTCAGGCCGGGGGCCGCGAAGGTGCTGAGCGAGAGGGTCTCTCCCGCGCCGAAGGAACCGTCGAGGTCGAAATCGACGCCCAGCGAAAGTGTGCCCGTGGCCACCACATACGACACGTTGAACGCATAGTCTTTGTCAAGTTGCCACACCGGGGTTCCCGCAGGATTCAGAGTGGCCGCAACGTTGCTGCCGTCGCGCAGGGCTGCCTCCCACCCCGTGTTACCCCAGCGGATGCGTGCACCGATCTCGGTGGAGCCGCCGGGGTTCGTGATGGAGACGATCGCGGCCTGCGCCGTTACCGGAACGCCGATCGACAGTGTCAGTGCGGCGGTTGCACTCGCGAATACTTTCTTCATTGCTTTCATTTCGAAGTTCTCCCCAGTTAGCGTTGCCATCAAGAAAAGGCAACTTACGGGAAAACCAAAGCATAAATCGAGCCAAAGAATTATTTGTCGTTAAAATTCAGGAACTTGAAATTCACCGATCCAATAGAGGGGGGCGGGGGGGGCTGTAAGAATTTCCGACACTTGGCAGTGTGTCGTGGAGCCCGCTTGGGGCGGTTGCACAGAGGACGCTAGATGCCCTTTGGCAACGCTGCGAAGTGCACGCCCTGCGCTGCTGCGGCGAGGTGAGTCTTCGACAGGTACAGAGATGGAGCGGCCGTTCAGAGGCCCGATCTATTGAAACCACATCCGGCCGCTTCTGGCCGGCTTCGGCTATTGGAAACCGCGTCCACATAGCTGTCGTTGATCGCGAGTCGAGCCGGATGGTGGGCGTCAGGTCAGGCCGAATGCCTGGCCACGGTGGGGTCCAAACCCCGCGCGGCATGCGTCGCCGCGGCCGCCCGTTTTTACAGCAGCCGACCGGATCCCCTTCCGCACAAGGGCTTGGCTCAACTTCCCAGCCGCTACCCCCAGCCTTATCCACAGGAGGGCTGGATAACTGCGCGGGGTCAGCGCGGCTGCCGGACGGGCTCGGGCGCGATCAATTGCGCGCCTTCGTTGCGGACGTTGCCGACCGCCTTCGACACCGGATGCATGCTCCGCATGGCGTCCGGGCAGGGGGAAAGGAGTTGGCCAAGCCGCTTTGGTGCGCTGTCCCGGCTCAGCCATGGGCCGTAGTCGGCGGGCTGCAGGATCACCGGCATGCGCTCGTGCAGCGCCTGCAGGGTCTCGTTTGCTGCGGCGGTGATGACGGTGAAGGTGTCGATCGGTGTGCCCTCGGGGCTAATCCATCGTTCCCACAGGCCGGCAAAGCCGAACAGTTCGTCGTTGGCGGGGTGGATGTAATAGGGCTGCTTGCCGCCGGGGGTCGCCCTCCATTCGTAGAAGCCGGATGCCGGCACGATGCAGCGGCGCGCCCGGTAGGCCGCGCGGAAGGCGGGCTTCTCGGCCAGCGTCTCGGCGCGCGCATTGATGAGCCGGGTGGCGATGCCCGGGTCCTTTGCCCAGCCCGGGAGCAGGCCCCAGCGCAGCAGGTGTGCCACGCGCTCGCCGCCGGGGCGCTGGCGGACGACGGGCAGCATCTGCATCGGAGCCGCGTTGTAGCGCGGCCCGAAGTCGGCCGGCATTTCGTCGATGCTGGCCGAGAACCGTTCACTCAGGCGTGAGATGGGGCCGTAGAGCGCGTATCTGCCGCACACGGTGCTTGAATCAGGACAGCCGAGTCTGGCGCATCCGCATCCGGCTTTGACTTACGTCGCAGCGGGTGCTGTGGGGACTGGCTCGGCAGCGACCGGCTCTACGGAGAGCGCACCACGGCGTCCCTTCTTCGCCACGCTCGCGGCGTGCTCCAGGGCAGCGATGGTGCCGCCATTCGCCACCCATGCTTCGAACCAGCCCGGCTTGCGGCCACGCCCAGACCATGATTGTTCGAGATTGTTGGGGTTGCGGTACTTGGCCGCCGACGGCTCCTTCTTCGCCGAAACGGTCTTTGCGGCGGGACGCCCACGCTTTGTCGCCGAGGCGGTTGTCTCCATGGTGCGACCCAGCAGATCCTCCAGGCTGATGCCTTCTTCCTGGGCTAACTTGCGTAGGCGCTTCAGCAGGGACGCCTTGGTGTTACTTTCGCGCTTCTCAATCTCCTTGGAGATGCGCGTCTGGAGTTGCTTGAGCTGAGGAAGGCTGTAGTCGGCAAGATGGGTCATGGAGGATGCTCTTTCGAAGGGTCGGCACCGTTGTGTGCCAAATCGTATGGTACCGCGCAAGAGGGCGCGCCTACGCCTTTCGTAATAGCGTAGTCGCTGATGAACGATGAGATCTCAATTCATTGCCACGACCAGTAGCCATGGGGGAAGACCGGGGCCAACACGGTGTCGAATGGGCCCTCGACGCGCAGTTCGAGGTGGTTATCCCGAGGTGGATCGGCCTCCGTTGCAAGCGCATTGGGCAACGCGTGATTCGGCTGGACGGAGGGTTGTGCGCGGAGCCAAGGCGGGCTCTCTCCTGAGTCTCTCCTCAAAGGCGTTCGCCCCTTCTCGTAATGAAATCGAATGAGAAGACGTGTTCTACCGGATTGCGACCACACTCCCCGATCAGGCGTCCGCGGAGCCGTCGCCGCCCCTTCTCGATAGTGATCTCGCCTTCGCAAACCGGGCATGTCGCCGTGTAGCGCACCATGCGCAAGACGCGGTCCTCGCCTTCTCGGCGGATGAGCAGGACGTGCCCGAGGGGTAGCCTCGCTTCGAGGAAGGTGGGTGCGCGGACGATCCGGTCATGGATCAGGGTGTAGAAGGGATGACACAACCAGGCAACCAGTCCTCCGATGACGCCGGTCAGCACCGCTGCCTGCAGCAGTGCTCGCGGGGATACGTCGGATGCGAGAAGTGCAAGCAGGAACCAACTCAGTAGCCCGGCGATGGCGAGTCCGATCACCACGGGTAGGGTGATCAGTGCAGCGCGCCAGCCAGAGAGCGAGATCTTCAACGGCTTCTTCAGGCCAGGGATTGGGTAGGCCTCCATTTCCTCCAAGTAGTCTATCGGGCAGTTTGCTGGCAGCTGGCCCACAGGCGCATTGGTGATTGGTGGTGGCTCGGCTGCCGCTGTGGCCGGCAGGGCAATCGGTGAGACGCTCAAGCCGTAGCCCATCGCGTTCGTGGTACCCAACCGAGTTGGCGTAGAAAGCGTAACGATGCCGGCGACGCGCGAGCTGATCGCGCGCCCACAAAGGTTTTCCTCGATGCGCCCGATGTCGTTCTCGAGTGCTCTCCAGGCATTGGTGAATTTCTTTCGGGCTGTGTCCGACTCGTCCGACCACCACTGGGCCTCAGGGTCTCCGACGAGGGATGCGATCTCCTGACGAAGACGCTCGGCCGTGAAAAGGGGGGCGGGATCGCCCGCTGAAGCTTGCGTCACCGTCAGTTTGCAGAGTGCTTGCAAGAGCACCAACCAGTCGCCCTTCCAGCCACTTTCGCGGGCACCAGACGCAGCGTCCGCACCCACGGCAGCGGCCTGCATCAACAGCACAGAACGGTCATAAATTGCTGAAACGTCGGCGGTTTCCGGCGTCCTTCCAGAGTCTTCCCTCAGTCTGCCCTCGTCTAGCTGAAGCGTCGCGTCGAGCATGGGTGCGTCCTTGGTACTCATGGAGCATTCCGATGAAAAATGACGAAGGCCTTGATTTTGCCCTATCACGCACTACGGGCCGCATGGTCGACATCACGATGGTCGAGCGCGGACTCGCCTGTGACTGCATCTGCCCCAGCTGCGGCGCCACCCTCCAGGCGAGAAAGGGCCGAAAGAACCGGCACCACTTTTCCCACTATGTCGCGGGCAGTGCTGCTGCGACCTGTGAGGGCGGGCGGGAGAGCGCACTCCATGCGGCCGCCCGGTACATCATCGCCGCCTGGCGGCAGATTGAGCTTCCCGCCCTCATCGTCCGGGATGGAGGCCTGCAGGATTCGCTCCCCGGTCGCACGTTTGATGTCGTTCACACCGAGTTGCCGGATGAGCAGTCGCGTTCCACATTCCGCGGGGCCGGTGCAGTGCGGCCCGATGTCGTCCTGTACAACGGACAGGGCGAGCAGGTTTGGTGCGAAGTCAGGGTGACTCACGCTGTTGATGATCTGAAGCAGGCTCGGCTTCAGGGCTATGGTGTCTCAACCCTGGAGTTCGACCTTTCCGGGATGTACCGGCTCGGCGGCTGGACGCTTGCGTCACTCGAGCTGGCACTGAAGGCCGATGACGCCATCCGGCGATGGGTTTTCCATGTCGATCAGGCCCGCTTGGCGCAGCAATTACGCGAGAGGAGGCTGGCGGCTGAAGAACATCGACGGAATCAACTGGATCTACAGAATGCCAAGCAGCCACATGATCCTGTTAACTCACCCCCGCACGGCGAGGACGAAGAGCGGGAAGGTCTGAACCTTCAGGATTGTGGGGAATTGATTCCCCATCCGGCGATGGGACTCATCCCAAAAGATCCGAGCAAGCGTTTGGCATTCATCGAACGCAGCTATCCTGCTCCGAGGTGTTACCGCCTGGCTCGCGCAATTGCCTTCCTGCGGCATCACCCCCATGGAGACAGCACCTGCTTGGTGACTTTCGGGAGCATGGGGTCGGGCAGTCGGACGAGCGAATACGACGCCCTGCTCTCTGAGTTTGCATGTTCCGCAGGCCTCAGCTGCAGCTACTTCGGCATCCCCGAGTCGCGCCAGGTGCGTGGCATTCGCTGCCATGAGCTGCTCGATGCTTTCCTGACCGGGTTGCAAGCAGAGACAGGTAGTGCGAACTCATCACCCTCGATCGAGACCTAGTTTGCTCTTGTCATGAGCGTCATCACCTTTGTACGGCGCTTTGTCAGGATATTCGCATCATGAGTCTTCGCTATCGAAAACCCAGTCGGGATCCCGGCCCTTGCGGGCGTCGGCGGTCGGCCCGGGGCCGTTCTCCTACGAGATGGGGGCCGCTCTCTCAGTCCGCTCAATCTGCTTGAGTCTGAGCGATATCTTCTCTCAAGAGAAGAATCTTTCCCTGGGGGTACGGTAACCGTATGATGTCTCCATGACGCAAGAATCCTGGCTCTTCGCCTGGATCGGGGCGGCGGACCATCAAGCGGCCGAGGCTGATGACCGTGAGCGGCCCGGTCCGATCGCTTCGGCGCTGCTCGCACACGAGCGGTTCGATCGCGTGGTCCTCCTGACCAACTACGGCTTCGAGCGCAGTAAGCCCTACTGCGATTGGCTCGAGGCGCTGACCAGCTACGTTGATGTCGATCTTTACGAGATCGAGCTGAGCAGCCCGATCAACTACGCAGAGATCTATGAGAAGGTCAGCGCGGAGTTGAAGCGTGCTCGGCTGCCGCGGCAGGAGGTGCTGCCAACCTTCCACTTGAGCCCCGGGACGCCCGCAATGATTGCGGTCTGGATCCTGCTCGCCAAGACGCGCTTCCCTGCACGGCTGATCCAGACGTCGGCCCAACGGGGCCTTGAGCGGGTCGACTTCAATTTCGACCTCGCAAGCGATTTTCTGCCCGAGTACCTCAAGCGCAGCGAAGATCGCATCGAGCGGCTGGCGGGCGAGCAGCTTGGGGTGCCGGAGTTTGCTCGGATCATTCACCGCAGCCCGGCGATGCGAAAGCAGGTTGATCGCGCGAGGCGGATAGCGGCCTTCGATGTGCCCGTACTCGTTCTGGGAGAAACGGGCACGGGCAAGGAGCTGTTCGCCCAGGCGGTCCACGCGGCGAGCAAGAGGGCGAATCGACCGTTCATTCCTGTGAACTGTGGTGCCATCCCTCGTGAGCTCGCCAACGCAGAGCTATTCGGCCACAAGCGAGGTGCCTTTACCGGCGCAGACCGCGACCGTGATGGTCACTTCAAGGCTGCAGAAGGCGGCACGCTGTTTCTCGACGAGATTGGTGATCTGCCGTCCGACACCCAGGTGCGTCTGCTGCGTGCCTTGCAGGAGAAGGAGGTCACGCCGGTCGGTGCATCGAAGCCTATGAAGGTGGATGTGCGCATCATCGCGGCTACTCACCGCGACTTGCAGGCCGATGTGAGCGCAGGGCGATTTCGGGAAGACCTCTTTCACCGCCTCGCCGTCGGCATCATCAATCTGCCCGCCTTGCGCGAGCGCGATGGCGATGTCGAGCTGCTCATCGATCACTTTCTCGACCAGCTTAATGCCGGAGCGGGATTCGAGCCCGAGGTACAACACAAGAAACTTTCTCTGGAGGCTAGAAAATTTCTTCTTGCGCATCCTTGGCCGGGTAACATCCGCGAGCTTTATCACACGCTCGTCCGGTCGGTGATCTGGTCCGACGGGGATACGATCACCGGGGATGAGGTTCGCGAGGCGCTGCTGGAGGTGGCGCCGGGCAGCCAAGGTGTCCTCGACAGGCCGCTTCACAAGGGCTTTGATTTACAGGCACTTCTCGACGAGGTCTCGCGTCACTATCTCGAGCGCGCCATGCAGCAAACAAACCATCGGAAGAAGCTGGCAGCCGAGCTGCTCGGGTTTCCGCACTACCAGACGCTCACCAATTGGCTCAGGCGTTTCGGTCTCGAAAGCGCTGAAGACAAGGAATAGGAGGCTGGCACGGTTTTCGCTGCATGAAGTGACCATCGCACGAGAACGCCAGACATGTGGATGCAGGAACGCTCATCGCTCAACTTCGAACCGCTACGGTCTCATCATGCCGAGCTTGCGAGCATGGGCGGATTTGCCGAGCACTATGCGTTCACTGATCCAGAGAGCGCGCTCGTCAAACTCCGGAGCTTTGCCGAGCGAATCGTCGATCACCTCTACACCCGCTTGCGGCTGCCGCGTGCGCCCCAGTCCAACTTTGCCGACCTACTCGCGAATGCCAGCTTCACGATGCTGGCCGATCGCCTTGTGCTCGACAAGTTTCACCTGCTCCGCAAACTCGGTAACCGTGCTGCGCATGGGGAAGACGTCGGCAGCACAGACTCTCTGCGGGCACTTCGCGAGGCATGGCAGCTTGCGCGCTGGCTCCACGTGACTTTCTGCGGCGGAGCCGTCGAGGACTTCGCAGAGTTCCGTGAGCCCCCGCCCGACGGCACGGACAGCAAAGCCGAGATCAAGCGTAAGGCGAAGGCGCTTGCTGAGCAGAACGCTGCCAAGGAGGCGCGTCTCAGAGAAGCGCTCGAGGAAGTTGCCCGTCTGCGAGAGTCTGAGCGCGAGCTGCGCGAACGGATTAATGCGGCAAACGCTCCGCTCGAGGAGCGGGAGATCCGCGCCATCGCAGATGTGGCGGAAGCAACCAGCAACCAGCTCCAGTTCAGCGAGGACGACACGCGTCGGTGGCTCATCGAGCGTGACCTTCGCATGGCGGGCTGGAATGTCGGCGAGCAGGGCCGCAGCACCGAGCAGGTCGGGCAGGAGGTCGAGGTTCTGCATCAGGCGACTTCAAGCGGGAGGGGCTTCGCCGACTACGTTCTGTGGGACGACAACGGCAAGCCGCTCGCGACGGTCGAGGTCAAGAAGACCACCCGTGATGCCCGACAGGGGCAGGCGCAGTCCAAGGACTATGCAGACGGGCTCGAGAAGATGTATGGCCAGCGGCCGATGATCTTCTACAGCAACGGTCACGACATTTGGGTCTGGGATGATGCGCTCGGCTACCCGCCGCGGCAGATCTACGGCTTCTACTCGCGCGACACGCTTCAGTACCGCTGCGGTTTCCAACGCAGTGGTCGCTATGACCTCACCAAGGTCATGCCGGACGAGCGCATCGCGGGCCGGCTCTATCAGATCGAGACGCTGCGCCGCGTAACCGAGCGCTTTGCGGCATGCCACCGAAAGGCGCTGATCGTCCAGGCGACAGGAACCGGAAAGACCCGGGTCGCGATTGCCCTCGCCAAAATGCTGATCGAGGCACGCTGGGTGAAGCGGGTTCTCTTCCTCTGCGACCGCAAGGAGCTTCGCAAGCAAGCGCGCAACGCATTCAGCGAGTTCCTCAAGGAGCCGATCTACGTTATCGGCCAGCAGAACAATGACATCGCGCTCAAAGATGCCCGTATCTACATCGGCATCTACCCGGGCATGATGAACATCTACGAGCGTTTCGATACGGGTTTCTTCGATCTCATCATTGCCGATGAGTCGCACCGCTCGATCTACAACCAGTACGGCGATCTCTTCAAGTATTTTGACGCCCTGCAGGTGGGCCTTACCGCAACGCCCGTCGAGATGGTGTCGCGCAGCACGTGTCGTCTGTTCGCCTGCGATTACAAACTCCCGACCGCCAACTATCCACTCGAGCAGGCGATCGCAGACGGCAACCTGGTGCCCTTCCGCGTGGTGGCTCACACCACAGCTTTTCTGCGCGAGGGGATCAAGTCGGCCCATCTCAGCGACGAGCAGATTGCCGAGCTGGAAGACCAAGGGATCGATCCGAACACCCTGGATTTCGACGCTCAGGAGATCGACGACGCGGTATTCAACCGCGATACCAACCGCATCATCCTGCGTAATCTCATGGAGAACGGCATCCGCGACGCGGACGGCCAGTTGCCCGGCAAGAGCATCGTCTTTGCGCGCAGCATCGATCACGCGCGTCTTCTGGCCGAGCTGTTCGACGAGATGTATCCGCAATTCGCGGGCAAGTTCTGCCAGGTCATTCACTCGAAGGAGCCGCGGGCCGAGCAGCTGATCGATGATTTCAAGGGTGCGGAGAACGCAAAGAATGGTCAGCTGCGCATCGCCATTTCCGTGGACATGCTCGATACCGGTATCGACGTGCCCGAGGTTGTGAACCTCGTCTTCGCCAAGCCTGTGAAATCCAAGGTCAAGTTCTGGCAGATGATTGGCCGGGGTACGCGCTTGTGCAAAGACCTCTTCGGGCACCGCAAAGACAAGACTGAGTTCCTGATCTTCGATCACTGGAACAACTTCGCCTACCACGACCTCGATCCCGAAGAGGTCGAGCGCAAGACCCCAAAAGCGCTCAGTCAGCTCCGCTACGAAGCACGTATCGCGCTCGCGGAGCTCGCGCTCAAACATTCGGAACTCGAAGTGTTTGCAGTGTTGCGCGATCAGCTCAAGGCGGATGCCGATGCACTCGATGACCGCACGATCGCCGTGCGCGAGAACTGGCAGGCTGTTCAGCAAGCGAGGGATGCAGCGCTTCTGCACGCATTCGCTCCGACTTTGCGCCAGCTGTTGGTCGAGTCTGTCGCGCCCCTGATGGCGGTACTCGACGTGCGGGGCCAAGGCCCTGCGCTGCGCTGGGATCTGTTGCTGGGCGAAGCGCAGGCACATGCGATCGCGGGGCCCGGTCAACCGAATCCCAAGAGAGCAGAAATCATCGAATGGCTGGATCGGCTCCCCAGCCACCTCAATCCGGTGCGCGCGAAGGCGCCCGAGCTCAAGACGATCCGGAGCGATGTGTTCTGGGCGGGGGCGGACTTCGGCCACCTCGAGCAAATGCGCGTCGCACTACGCGACATCATAGATCTTGCCGAACCTCCCTTGCTGCCACCACCACCGCCTCCCAAGGTGATCGACGTTTCCGAGAGGCTCGAGGATGTGGAGGCTTACCTTCGTCCGACCAACATCCGATCGGTCGACTACACCGTGTATCGTCGCGCGGTCCAGGCCGCGCTCGAGCCCTTGTTCGAAAGCGAACCGGTGCTCCGCAAGATCAGAAGGGGCGAGCCTGTGAGTGTTGCCGACATCGACCGGCTAAACAGCCTCGTCCACACGCGCAACCCGGATGTGGATTTGGCGACGCTACGTACCTTCTTCCCCGATACTGCCGTGCCGCTCGCGCAGATTCTGCGGAGCATCGTGGGCTTGGAGCACGAGGTCGTCGAGGCGCGCTTCACTGCGTTCGCCCAGAAACATCCGCTGGGAAGCCAGCAGCTTCGGTTTCTTGCCCTTCTCAAGGAGCATATCCGCCAGCATGGGGCCATCACGACCGACGATCTTTTCGCTGCGCCGTTTACCAGTGTTCATACGGAAGGCGTGCTCGGCATCTTCACCGATGAAAGGCAGTTCGACGAGCTGCTTGGAATTATCAAAAGCTTTGGCGAACCGCTCGTACAACCGAGTATCACAGGGAGAAGCGTATGAGTTCAATCACCAGCTATGACAGGCTCGAGGACCTCGGGCGGGTTCGGTTGTCGAGAAATTTCTTCATGAGGGAGTTTCTGTATAGCGAGATTGCCGCTTGGCATGGACTTCGAAACGTCCCCGATAATCCTGAGAGGGCCATAGAAGCTGGACGCATGCTTTGTCAGCAGTTGCTTGAGCCCCTGCAAGCAACATTCGGCAGGATCCATGTGCGGTCCGGCTATCGCTCGCCCGAGGTTAATAAGTTCGGCAATGAAAACAAATTGAACTGTGCTAGCAACGAGAAGAACTTTGGCCGTCACATTTGGGATTATCCAGATGAGCGTGGTCGGTATGGAGCTATGGCCTGCATTGTAATTCCGTGGCTTGTGGATTACATCGAGAAAGGTGGTTCCTGGACTGCAATGGCCTGGTGGATTCATGATCATCTTCCGTACAGCAGTCTTTATTTCTTTCCTAGGCAAGGTGCTTTTAATATTGGGTGGCATGAGCTGCCTGAGCGGCGGATAGATAGTTATTCAGCGCCGAAGGGATGTCTTACTCGCCAGGGGATGGAAAATCATCAGGGCTCACACAGGGGTGAGTATCCGGAGTTTCCTCAGCTTGTATCAATTAGTTCAGAAAAACACGTGCCTCCAGCTAATCTGGTTGCTGATCCTCGTCCTGGAGTTGAGTCTCGCTCGAGCCCAACAAAGCATTCCGTTTCTACACAGAAGACACTCTCCTTTTCTCCGCAAACTGGAGGGGCAATCAACTATCGAGCCATCCACACACGAAATTTGTGGCGCAAAGTCGGTAACCACACCTCCCTCGAGAAGGCGATCCTTGGCAAGGATGGAGCTGTAGGGCTGTTTGCTCGAAAAGTACGCATCGATTATGCAAAACATGGGGACCCGCTTTACGTACTGGTCTGGGAAGGTGGGGCCGATAAAGGCTTTGTGATAAGGCCAGATTCGAACTCACCTGAAGGTATACGGGTGGCGAGCGTTCCTATGCACGATATCCAGGATTTCGAGAGCCGCGGGCAGGCAAGCCAACGGGCATTAGATAAGTATTTTGGCGCTTGATAGCGGGCGCTAGTTATGAGGAATGAATGAAGTACATCGACTTTAGTATCACGCAGTCAAGTATCGATAACGGCAGGCTTTATTTTGACGCGGTTCACCAGTCGTTCTTTCCGTCCGATGCTCTCGGCGGTAGGGCGGCAGCTGCCAGGGCTCAGGGGCAGATCTGCATTGAGGTCAACGAGGAATGCTTCGATACCGATATTCGGCTCAGCAGTAGCGTTCGAATCTCGCCACGCACGTCTTTCAAACGCTGGTTGGCATCCGTGAGGGCGCACGATGGCGCCAAGGCACGGCTGCATCGTGTCGCTGACCGTCAGTACAAGCTCGAATATCTGGGTTGACCAGAACGTATGATCACAGGCGAACTCAAGAGTCGTATCGACGCCCTCTGGACCGACTTCTGGACCGGCGGCATTACCAATCCGCTCACCGTCATCGAGCAGATCACCTTCCTCATGTACAGCCGTCTGCTCGACATGAACGAGCGGCGCGACGAGAAGCGTGCAAGCCTCAGCGGCCGTCCCTTTGCGCGACGCTTTCTCGCTGACGAGCAGGATTGCCGATGGGAGAGCTGGCGCCACTTTGGGGCGGAGCTGATGCTCCCGCACGTGCGGGACAAGGTCTTCCCACACTTCCGCCGACTGGCGGAGCGCACCTCGGGCGATGGAAGTCAGTTCGCCGCGTTCATGAAAGACGCCCAACTGATGATCCAAAAGCCTTCGCTGCTGGTGAAGGCGGTCAACGCCGTGCAGGATCTTCCGCTCGACCGCGGCGACACGAAGGGCGATCTCTACGAGTACCTGCTCGGAAAGCTCACCACCGCAGGCATCAATGGCCAGTTCCGCACGCCGCGGCACATCATCCGCATGATGGTCGAGCTGATGGAACCCCAGCCTTCCGACCGGATCTGCGACCCCTCCTGCGGTACGGCGGGCTTCCTGGTTGAGACCTACGATTACCTGCTGAGAAACTACAGCTCGGAGGCTGGCACCCACCGCGAGACCGTGCTCAACGAAAAGGGTGAGCCGGAAGATCAGGTCATCTACAGTGGCGACCTCCTCGTCGAGCACCGCCACCATGTCGACACCGACATGTTCCACGCCTTCGACTTCGACGCCACCATGCTGCGCATCGCCACCATGAACCTGGTGATGCACGGGGTGGCCGAGCCAGATGTGCACTACCAGGACACGCTGAGCCAGACCTTCACGGAACGACATGGGGACACGGCGCAAAACGCCTTCGATCTGGTGCTCGCCAATCCACCCTTCAAGGGCAGCCTGGACGAGCACGATGTGGCAGCGGATCTGCTGCGTGTCGTGCGTACCAAGAAGACCGAACTCCTCTTTATCGCCCTCATCCTCCGCATGCTCAAGGTAGGTGGGCGCAGTGCCACCATCGTGCCCGATGGTGTGCTGTTCGGTTCCAGCAAGGCTCATGTGCAACTGCGTAAGCATCTGGTCGACGATAACCAGGTCGAAGCGGTGATTAGCTTGCCGAGCGGTGTGTTCAAGCCCTATGCCGGCGTGTCGACGGCGATCATCGTGTTCAGCAAGGGTGGGGCCACCGAGCAAGTGTTCTTCTATGACGTCACCGCCGACGGCTACTCACTGGACGACAAGCGCCAACCTGTGACCGAGAACGACCTTCCGGATGTGCTCGACAAGTGGCGAGCCTGGTGTGACTGCAAGGGGGATTTCTCGGACCGGACGCAGAAGGCGTTCGCGGTGAACGCCGATGCGATCCGCGCACAGGGCTACGATCTGTCGATCAACCGCTATAAAGAGCAGCGCTATGAGGCGGAGGAGTATGAAGATCCGAAGGTGATTCTTACCCGGCTGAAGGCGTTGGAAGGAGAGATATCCAAAGATCTTTCAGATTTGGAGGCTCTGCTGAAATGACTCACTGCCGCGTGAAACTGGGTGAGGTTGCGCAGCTGAATCCAAGGCTTGACCTTAGCAAGCTACCTTCTAGCGGAAGCGTTGGCTTTATCGCGATGGCAGACGTGGGTGAAAATGGAGAGCTCCTGCGTGTCCAGCGACGTTGCATGTCTGAGGTCGCTAAAGGTTACACCTCCTTTCGCAACGGCGACGTATTGCTTGCAAAGATCACCCCTTGTTTTGAAAACGGCAAGGCAGTCCTTGTAGAGGGGCTTTTTAGTGAAGTCGGATTCGGGTCAACCGAGTTCCACGTACTCCGCCCGTCCGAAAAGATTGATGCACAATTTCTCTTTTATCTTGTTTGGAATTCAGGCTTACGGGCTATTGGGCGGAGCCGAATGACTGGATCAGGCGGGCAAAAAAGGTTGCCCGTAGGGTTTCTAAAAAGCTTGGAGTTTGACCTTCCTCTACTGAATGAGCAAAAGCGAATCGCTCGTATCATCGAGAAGGCTGAAGGCGTCCGCCGAAAACGCGATGAAGTTAACCGTCTGGCTGACGCCTTTCTAAAGGCGACTTTCATTAAGATGTTCGGCGACCCGGTGACGAATCCGAAGGGATGGTCGATCCGGAAATTCGGTGACCTCGGCCAATGGGCATCTGGTGGGACGCCAGACAGGACGAGAAGCGACTTCTTTCAGGGAAGCATACCTTGGTTCTCAGCTGGAGAGCTGAATGCAATGTATGTATCGGAATCTTCGGAGAGAATTACGGATCTTGCATTGACAAAGTCTTCAGCGAAGCTCTTTGTTGAGGGTTCTCTGCTACTGGGTATGTACGACACTGCTGCCTTCAAGGCTTCAATTCTCCAAGTTCGCGCGTCGTCAAATCAAGCTTGCGCAAATTTTAGGCCAGGGCCTGCTGTAATCGTCGAGTGGTTCTACTACTTTATTCAGTTGAGCAAGGAGCACTTTCTTCTTCGACGGCGCGGCGTGCGTCAGAAGAATCTCAACTTAGGAATGATCCAAGCCTTTGACGTTCCGCTGCCTCCAGTCGGCCTTCAGGAGGAGTTTGTACGCATTGTTCGCCAAGTCAGGAAAATTCACGCGGGCGGAAGTGCTGCGGAGTCGCTTTGTAAAGACCTTGCTGAGTCGCTTAGGAATACGTTTCTCGGTGCGCAATCAGAGGTTGGGTGAACAGTTAAAAGCGGGTTTGAAAATTGGATATTCTCTACTACTGGAAAGACTACGCCGACGACATCAAGCATGGCCACGTGGGCTATTTCCGTTCTACATCACCGAAGCTTGAGGAGCTTGCTGTCGATGCGCCCGATTACATCTGGGTGGTTAAGACGCCAGCAGGGCTGAAGGGAGATCTTCAGTTGCTTGCCCGATTGCGCTGCGTGGATAGCCCTACGGTTCCAGTGTCCCGCCAGGCCGGCAAACATTACATCTTTTACGATCCGCAGCATCCGACCTCTGTCCGTTTTACGGATAGCGCGACTCCGCAGGCGATCGTGGCAGTGTCGAGCTGGATGCGCAGAACGCATCCCAAGGTGATCAGCGGAAACTTTCAGGGACCACTCGGGCAACAGCCGCTCCGTGGAGATGTGTTGACGGAGTTGCGACGCATCGCCGCGCGATTCGGTACCGAACCGTTTCTGGCCCCGAAGCCACTCTGATACCGAGTTACTCAAAGAAGACGGCGCGATCGAGCGCCACAACAAGGTTTTGCCATGCAGCTATCGAAGACCTTCGCAGCTCAGCTTTTTTCTCAACCCGTCCAGTATGTGATTCCCGTCTTTCAGCGCGGGTACGTATGGACGCTCGAGAAGCAGGTTGCTCCCCTGTGGGCGGATGTGGAGGATCGTGCAGAGTGCCTGCTCGGCCGCAGAGAACTCGAGCAGCAGGCCGGGAGTCACCAGCTTGCGCCATTGCAGCAGCACTTTCTGGGTCGATGGTGTTGACCCCGGTGGTCAATGCCTTTGGACGTGTGAAGGCCTATGAGGTGATCGACGGTCAGCAGCGTACGACGACGCTGCCTCCCCTCACGCAAGATGCGGGGATGTATGGAAGAAAATTTCTTCTAGGCACTCAGATTTATATTCAAGTTCGACCGTTTCGGCTGCCAAGACTCATAAGCTATTGTATAGATGAGGGATTCTCTCGAAGAGCAACTGGCACGCCTTTCGCTGGGTATGGGTTGTAAGCGACAAGGAGATGAAGCCATGCAGAGCCCAGCGGATTTCACTCAGTCTTCGAGCGATCTTCCTCTCACTGACCATGCACAGATGCGCATGGGGCAGCGCGGAATCTCCGAAAGGTGTGTGGCCATGGTGCTGCGCTACGGCCGCACCGTGCATGCGCGTGGGGCGGCCTACCGCGTGATCGGGCACAAGGAGGTCGCCCGTTGTGCCGAACTCGGCATTGACGTCTCCGAGGCCGATGGCGTGCATGTACTGGTCGCCCCCGATGGCTCGGTCGTGACTGCCTATCGCAACCACGAGCTGCGCAAGATTCGCCCGAGCAAACGTCGCCATCGCGTTTATCACTGAAGGCAGGATCCGGCGAACTCGCCATGCATATGACGTTGGTCACGTCATCCACTTCGGCAGATGTGATAGCGTGGCTCGGCAGTCCGGAACCAGAGCCAATCAAATCAGCGTGAGAGCCAGCGGGACCAGGCTGGACTCCGTCGAATGACCCCGCTGAGGGGGCCGATCTAGTGGGAGTGCGAGATGGGTTTCGCGAAGTACCAAGAAGACAATTTCAGTCGCTACTACGCGGCCAGCATTGTTCGCGGTCGCGAGCACGATCCTTTCGTGGCGAAGGGTGGCAGCGCTGAAGAAACGAGGGATACGAAGAAGATGGAAGACAAAGCGAGCAAGCTCAAGGACTTCACTGTTGCTGAGGCACGGCCGTTACCCGTCATCGTGATGGCCGATGTCAGCGGAAGCATGACGGTCGATGGAAAGATCGAGGCGCTCAATCTGGCACTGAAGGACATGGTGGCGGGGTTTGCAGCCGAGTCCCGGCTGAGAGCCGAGATTCAAGTGGGCTTGATTACGTTCGGGGGAGAGCGTGCTCGCGTCCATCTGCCTCTGGCCCCTGCACACAAGATCTCCGAGGTCAGCCCGCTACGAGCGGATGGCAGGACGCCGATGGGGGCGGCCTTCGAAGAGGCGCGAAAGCTGATCGAGGACAAGGACATGATTCCGTCCCGAGCCTATCGGCCCGTCCTGGTCCTGGTATCGGATGGTTTGCCGACCGACGACTGGGAACAGCCGCTCGATGGTCTGTGCAAGTCGGAGCGAGGGCAGAAAGCGACGCGTTTCGCCATGGCGATCGGTGCCGATGCCGACGTCGAAATGCTCCGCCGCTTCGCCAATGATCCCGAATCTCCTGTCTTCAAAGCACATGAGGCGCGTGACATTCATCGTTTCTTCCGTGCGGTGACCATGTCGGTTACCTCGCGTTCGCGCAGCACGGCGCCGAACAGTAGTGCTCCGCTCGTGCTGGCAGATATCCCCGAAGACGACGATCTCGACCTGGATTTCTGAGTGATCCACGCAACGGCTGCCACCGTAATAGGCCCCTCTCATGAGGCGCAAGGTGGCCCCAATCAGGATGCGCTCCGATTGCGGGGAAGCCAGGGTGGTTGGTTTCTTGCGGTGGCGGATGGTCTTGGATCAAGGCCGCTGAGCCATGTGGGCTCTCGGCTGGCTGTTCGAGTGGCGGAAAAGTGCTTGCGCCAAGGCTTGTTCGAGCGGTCCCCGCGGGATGCCATTCAGGATTTCTACCGAGCCTGGTTGACCGCCCTTCCGAGCAATGACCCTAGTTCGATGGCGACGACGATTCTCGCTGCCTCGGTGCGTGAGGACGGGCGCTGCAGCATCGTGCAACTAGGTGATGGCTTGGTGCTGTATCGGGCAGGGGGCGATTTCGGTGTGCTGACGGGTGACAGGGCTGGGTTTGCGAATGAGACGGCGGCCTTGGGCGTGACACGGTCGTTCGGGGCGTGGCAGCACACGTCCTTCGTGCTTTCACAACCTCGAGACGGGGTGATGCTGATGACCGATGGTCTGGCTGACGATCTGGTGCCTGAGCGATTAGATGGATTCTTCGACAGGTTGATCGGAGTTGCCGCAAAACGAAGCCGGCGAAACGGTAAGCGATGGCTGGCACGTCAGCTGCGAGCTTGGCCCACGCCTTTGCACGCGGATGACAAAACGGTTGGGTTGATCTTTCGAGCCGACAGATGACGACAAACAAGGACAAGAACAACAAGGCCGCTAGACACGGAAACCGTGTCGTGCATGACCGTCAGGGGACAGCCTACGAACTCACGGGAAAGCTCGCCGAAGGTGGCCAGGGCGTCGTGTGCCAAACCCAGTTCAAGAGTGTGCTGGTGAAGATTGGCAGGCATCCTGCAAATGATCCACGGACCAAGGCATGGTTTGATCACATGCAGTGGGTGAGCCGTCTCCCCCTCGAGGAACTGAGAATTGCACGCCCCCAGACCCTGATTGTCCGGCCTCGGCTGGGCTACGTCATGGAGCTGATGGATGGCCTGGTTCCGCTGACGAGCTTGCTCGAAGAGTCTATCGCGGCGATGCGCGACGGGAGGGGTTTGCAGGGCTTTATCGACTCTGGTGGCTTGGCAAAGCGCTTGCGACTGCTGCAAGGGTTGTGCAGCACGCTTGCGAAGCTGCATGGTCGTGGTCTCGCTTATGGTGACTTGTCCCCGGGGAATATTTTCGTTTCACGCTCGCGAGAGCATGCGGAAGTCTGGTTGATCGACTGCGACAACATCAGTCTCCTCTCTCGCGAAGGGGGGCAGAAGATTCATACCCCCGGGTATGGTGCGCCAGAGATCATGCGGGGCGAAAGCGGGATCAACAGTCTCACCGACTCGTGGAGCGTCGGCGTGATCGCATTCGAGCTCCTTGCGCTCTTGCACCCACTCAAGGGTGATTTTGTGAATGACGGGGAGTCGGATGGTGAAATGGCTGCACTCATGGGAGAAGTCCCTTGGGTGGACGACCTGGACGACGACTCGAATCGTTCTTCTACAGGTTTGTCCAGGGATCTGGTCCTGACCAAGGAGCTGCAAGGGCTCTTTCTGCGGTGTTTCGGAGCTGGGCGGATCGATGCCGGGGCTCGACCTACGCTGGCGGAGTGGCGTGCAGGCTTCGAGGCGGCCGCGGCCATGTTGATGACCTGTGGCGATGGAGACGGTTGCGGAAGCAGCTTCTATTACAACAGGGCTCGCAAGTGCCCGTTCTGCGACCGCATTCAGGATGAGAGCGCTCACCTCCTCATGAGTCACTACGTCTATGCGCCCCTCTCCGAAATGGAGAAGGCGGAATTCGGTGACCAGAGCCCGTGGATTCCGACCGACCAGCGGATGGTATGCGGAAGGGAGGCTGTGGAGCTCAGAGGCTCACCGGTTGGTTCGGTCCTTTATGCCGAGAGTGCGCCGGTTTGCTCGCTCACCCTCGATGGCGCGGGTTTGCATATCGAGCCAGCGCCCGGCAAACGAGTCGCCCTTCAGAGTCAGAGGACCAGGGAGACTCATGTCTTGGATCGAAAGAAGAGGCTGAACGCCGCGATCCGCAGAGGGGATTACTACATGCTGCACCTCTCCGACTCCGAGGGGATGCATAACGCCTGGCGTTTCAAGTGGTGAGGGACGATGAGACTCGCTGACTTCCCCTTGTTCGATCCGGATGTTTACGTCGTCCGAGCCGATGTGTCTGCGCCCAAACTCTTGAATCCGTTGGCTCAGGTTCGGGCGTGGCAGGATGATGCCGGGTATGTCTGGCTGGCGCAGGGCAAGGAACTGGTCGAGCTGGATCGCAATGCCGGGGGCAAGCCCTTCCTGACGGCGATCGCTCAGAAGAATCTTGTTTGGATATTGCTTAAGCAATCCGCTGCCGAATTCCATCTGCAGACCGCTTGGCCATCGGAATGGACTCCGCTCGATGAGCCAGTCGAGGTGGCGGTCGACGAGCAAGCCTTTGATCTCATCGCTCGGACAGTTCCGGACCTCGCTGGGGCAGAGCAAGTCCACTATCTGAACTGGTTGAGGGACGAGTTCGTTGTTGACGGCGATAAGCCGTGGTTCGCCGTTCTGCGCATCCAGGGTGCGCGCAAAGGAGATTGGTCCTTACTTGGGCGCACTTGGAAGCTGGACCTGGAGCAGGACAATCGCGGGCAGGTCTTTGTCCGCCGGCTTAGCAGGTTCCAGGCAAAGAACGTCGATTGGACCATGGTTGTTGGCGATATTCGGTTTGTTGAACACACGGTGGCGAGCCAACTGCTGTCCCCGACAGCCCAAAACCAGCTTCAACAATCGGTACAGAGTTATGGCAGTTACATCGATCTGTGGAAGAAGTACAGCGAGGAGGAATGGCAGAGGAGCCTGCAGCAGGCAGCTCAGCTGAACGTGTTGGCCTACTCACGTGCGGAGGAGGGCAGCGACGAGGGCGGTGTCTGGCGGTTCTATGTTTCGCCTGCTGACAGAGAGATCTTCAAGGAGGTCTGGAGCTCCATCGAGTCGGACACTGGGCTGGAGCTCGAGGCGACCGAAGAACACCCTGAGTGGCGGCAGATTCAGGACGAGGTGAGTGCTATGTCCGCCTCCCGGCGTTTTAGGGGGCGTCCGGACTTTCCCGATCGGAGAACTAATGAGATTCTGATTTCGGCCAGCTCCAAGCGGCCACCTGAGAGCGGATATCTGTCCCTGTCGTTGGCGGGTAACCGTACCGTTCAGGAGCGAAGACTGAAGGCACGGCAGGCAATCGAGAGTGGCCGCCGACTCCCGCAGTTGCGTTACCTCTTTCAGAACATGCCGCTCCCCTCGGTGCGCGGCGGCGCTGGGAAGGCGCTGACCTCCCATGCATTGGCTTGCTTCAAGCATGGAGCGCCAACTCCAAGTCAGGAGAGAGCGATCAAGGCTGCTCTCGAGACCCCTGATATCGCACTCATCATCGGTCCGCCCGGTACAGGCAAGACGCAGGTGATCGCTGCGCTCGAGCGTCGCCTGTCCGAGTTGGGTGAGAGCGCAAGTCCGCAGCATCAAGTCCTGATTTCGAGCTTCCAACACGACGCGGTTGAAAATGCGCTCGATCGCACCCGCGTCTATGGCTTGCCTGGAATAAAGGTAGGGCAACGCAAAGATGCAGACGGAGTGGATCGCATCGAGCGTTGGTGCGACGAAACTGCCGAGAAAGTTGAGGCGGAGCTGTCGGAATACGAAGCCGAGCAAAACCACCTCGATCTGCTGCGAAGTGTCCATGCGGGTATCGCCAAGCTCAAGCATGGCCAGTTCTCAGTCGAACAACGGCGGGAGGAGATGCTGGGGCTGACGGTAGGCCTCGACGACCTTGATCAGAACTTCAAAGTTCGACTTGACCCACTGCTGATGGACCAGTGGCGAGAGTATGTCGGTGAGCTACATGTGACCGCGGCGCGTTCGACAAACCGTGATGAAGCATCGCTACTGTTGAGGAAGATCAGGGCGCTGCGGGTATCGCACGACAGCTTTGCTGATGACGGACCCGAGCGACTGATCGATCTGATCCTCACTGCCGGTTATCTCGGTGGCATCCCCGATCCGCTTCTTGCGCGCTTACGCGACTTCGAGGAAGTGCAGAGTTTGGGCTCGGATGATGCTGAACGTCTGCTTGCGTTGCGTGACGAGTTGCTTGATAGCCTGCTCGATTACCGACCACCCGTAGTCAAGAATCGTATCGACGACCGGGGCCGTAGTCTGCTGATTGCTATAGAGGCAGGCATCGAGGATCGACTCAAGACTTCCCGCCTTGGCGTGGCGGGCGTGCTGGCACGCTACAGGGATGCATTCCAGGCCGACCCGCTTCGAGTTCGCGAGACTGTGCGCGAGTACGCCATGGTGGTTGGCGCAACCTGCCAGCAGGCTGCCAGCGTTCACATGGCAAACCTGAAGACACTCACGGATGTCGGCGATGCAGGGATCAGCTTCAACACGGTGATCATTGATGAGGCCGCGCGGGCCAATCCGCTGGACCTCTTCATCCCGATGTCGATGGCTGCGCGACGCATCGTGCTGGTGGGGGACCACAGGCAGTTGCCGCACTTGCTCGAACCCGAGGTTGAAGAGGCGGTAGCGTCCAGTCATGCGTTGAGCGACGAGCAACGCGAGGCCTACAAGGAGTCTCTGTTCCAAAGGCTCTGGAAACAGTTAAGGGGAACTGGGCGCGTGGTGATGCTCGATACCCAGTTTCGGATGCACCCGGTGCTGGGTGAGTTCGTCAGTCGGGAGTTCTACGAGCGTGAGGGATTGGACCCCATTAAACCCGGTCGTAGTGCGGATAGCTTCATGGCAGACATTCCCGGGCATGAAGGCAAAGTATGTTGCTGGATCGACGTGCCTTACTCCGAAGGGGATGGGCAAGAGCGAAAGCCGCATGGAAATCCGAGCTGGATGAGAGCGCTCGAAGCGCGTCGTGTTGCAGAAGAAGCGAAGCGGCTGCTGGATGGTTGTGGTGATGCGGTCAGCATCGGGGTGATCACCTTTTATAGCGCGCAACGTGATGCGATTTTTAAGGCGCTCGAGGCTTTGGATGTGACAAGCCGCAACCCAGAGACGGATGATTGGCAGATCAACGAGCAGTACCGCAAGACGCGCGATCATGAGGAGCGGTTCAGAGTGGGGACGGTCGATGCCTTTCAGGGCAAGGAGTTCGACATCGTTCTACTGTCGGTCGTCCGTTCCAATCGTCAGCGCTTGCCGGCAGAGAGCGACATCGACGGCTTCGAGACGCTTGCTAGCCGTAAGTACGGCCACTTGCGGCTAAGCAACCGCATGAACGTTGCGATGAGTCGCCAGCGATCACTGCTGATCGCAGTCGGGGACAAGTCGATGGCCGAGGTCCCCGGTGCTGATAAGGCCGTGCCGGCGATGCATGCGTTCCTCGATCTCTGCAAGGGGAGGCATGGGCATGTTCTCTGACCGCTACTGTTACGTGCCGCGGGAACTGAGCCCGATCTCCGGAAGGCGCGAGAACCTCTTCTGGCCCGTCTATGCATGGAGAGTCCTTTATCCGGACGATCGCCAGCAACCGGGCTGCAATTTGTTTCAGGAAACCTTGCTCGGCTTGATGCGGGCAGGGGTGACCGAAGCTACGAAGCTTGCCGAGTTGATGGCAATCGATAGTGAGCTTGCTCGCTTCATCATTGCGTCACAGCTTCAGCCCAATGGCTGGATCGATCACCTTAACAAAGTGACGCAAGATGGTGCCAGGTTGTTGGACGAGGCTGAGGATCGCCGACTCAATCTGAGGGTAGGCTATGCGTTCCAGGACGCAATCGGGGGCCAGTTGCTGCCTCGATTCTCGACCACTCTTCCCGAGGTTCAGCCTGCCGGTATCGACCAGAACAATCGGCCGGTGTTCGTCCTTGATCGAGACAAGGGAAGGCAGGAGAAGCCGTTTTTACTTCAGGCGAAAGCACCCGCGAAAGCTGACGTTTCGGGTTTGATGGCGGCTTACAGGCAATATCGGAACGAGCTTGCACACGCTCGACGTAGCGGCGAGACGGGCGGATTTGATGTGGCTATCCGAACGCTTGACTACATCGACGATCGGCCGCTGCACCTCTATTTCTGGTGCGAACTGTATCGTGACGAGAACGGTCCGCAGCGCTGGTTGATCAGCGACCCCTTCCGGCTTCGGCCCGCTGTTTCGTGGTTGCGCGAGCCCTTCCTGGACTTGGCGAAGGGCCATGCCGAACTGACGCGCCGCATGCAGCGTTTGCTGCCGGACATCTCAGCAGATGGCCTTTCGGTAGATGAGTGGTTCGAGCGGCTCGACGAGCGTGCCGACTTCCAAGTCGAATCCAAATATCCCTTCCTCAAGAGTCGGGCACCGCTTGTGCACGAGCATCTGCTCAGGGTTCTACGCCAGAAGGCGAAGATTGAAGAAGCGCAGAGTCGTATTCACCCAGAGGATCTGGGCGCCTTGATGACAGAGTCGGCCAGTCTGATCGAAGCCGTTCTCAAATGGCTGTTGGAGGAGTGGCCGGTCGAGCCTTGTTGGCCAACGAAGGGCAATTGGGGTCCGGCGGAAGCCTTGGAAGAGTTTCGTGCGCTCTCGATCGAAGCAGTCGATGACGAACTCGCTCGTGTTTTAGCGCGGCAGGCACGTGGTTCGGTCGCGAAAGCGATGACCAACCGCAATCAGCCCTTGAAGGCACTACTTGCTGGAGTGCTGTTCTCGGCAAACGCGCGAGATGATCATCCGTTTCATGAGTTGAGTGGAGATCAGTTGCGGCTTGCTCAACTCCCTAGGCTGGCGGACTACCGAAACAAGGTGGGTGGCCATGCCTCGGGAGAGCGTCCGGACAAGGACGCCACGCTGAAATATTCGGAATTTGCTATCAAGTGGATGAACGTTTTTGAACGCTGGTATTGATATGTCAAAGAAGAAGAAAGGTAACGGAGCACTTCAGAGTGTGGGTAACCACAACGGAGCAAAGGCGTCGCCGCTACTCGGCGGGATGTTCTCTAACGCTGGCGTCGTTCAGGCGGCTGTGCCCGTGGCATCGGCTGAAATCTTGATGGCAAAGCTCGATGCTGAGACGACGCCAGAGCAGCGTGCGAAGGTCGAGACGGAGCTGCGTGCGCAGCTTAAGGCCGAGGTCGCAAGGCTGCAGAGCGATCGGGATGAGCTCGAGTCTTTACGTGCCTCTATTGATGCGGACATGGAGGCGCTGAAGTGCAGAGTAGATGCATTCGAGGCCGAGAACGAAGAGGTTAAGCGTCGCGTTGAAGGTCTGGCCGCGAGAGAAGCCACTCTCCTGTGTAAGGAGCGCGAACTCGAGGTGCGCGAACTGAACGCTCGCAACGGATTCTCCAAGCAGCGAGAGGAGGATTTGAAGGCGCTGAGATCGGAGATTGATGCGCTTGAGCTACGAAAGCTCGCAATCGGCGGCGAACTTGAGGGTGAGCGTAATGAGGCGCGGAGCCGAATCCAGCAAGAGCTGGAGCTTCGACTCGGGGCCATCAAGTCCAGAGAAGAGGCGCTCGATAGCCGGCAGCTTGAACTCGATCGCCGAGCCACCGAGCTGGAGTCGAAGGAGCGCAAGGTCGCAGTAACACAGCGAAGTCGAGAAGACGCGCTTAGGGCATTGCGCAAGGAGGTAGAGGCTGAATTCGCTGACGAGATCACCCGGCGAGATGCGGAGATCGTTCGCTATCAAGGCCAGGTTGAGCGTATGCGGCGAAGCTTGACGGAGGAGCGTGAGCGTCTCGATGTGTACGAAGAACTGAGTGAAGTTCTTGATGGGCGAGAACCCGCTGCTTTGCGTGAGGAGCTCGAGGAACTGCGGCAGGCAAACAGAGCGCTCAACGCTAGACTCGAGGCGCTTGAGGCGGCTGAATCTATTGGCGAGCTCGAGCGTGTCAAGGAGGAACTGGACGCTGCCCGCGATCAGATCAGGGATCTGAGGCAGGAGCTTGAGGAGCGCAAAGTCTCAGCGCATCAGCAACAGTTGGCTGTGCTCGAGCGGGAGCAGTGGGCGCAGGAAAAGCGGGTGCTTGAACGAACCAAGCAGCTCTTGGACGGGCATATTCGCAATCTTGAGTCGCGTATTTCCAGCCTCGTGGATTCCCAGCAGGCAGATGTTGCCTTCCCTGAGCTGGTGAAGATGGATTGGGATGCATATCAGATATCGCGGCCGGTCGACAGTGTGGAAAGCCTCACGACTTTCACTGAAGAACTGCAGCACCGAATCGCTGTTGCGGATCCCGGCAAGGAGCTCTTCTTCCGCCTCGAGGATCTTCAGCTCTTCGTCGGCGGTCTCGCGATGAGCCAGCTGCATGTCTTCCAAGGCATCAGCGGCACGGGCAAGACCAGTCTCGCCAAGGCGTTCGCCAAGGCTGTCGGCGGTGAGTGCCAAGACATCGCAGTCCAGGCTGGTTGGCGAGACCGCAGCGATCTCTTGGGACACTACAACGCATTCGAGAAGCGCTTCTCCGAAAAGGAGTGCTTGCAGGCGATCTATCGTGCGCTCACACCCTCGGCCGACGACCGGCTGAACATCATCCTGCTCGACGAGATGAACCTGTCTCGCCCTGAGCAGTATTTCGCCGACTTCCTGTCTGCACTTGAAAAATCGGTGGGCGACCGCTGGATACGGTTGATGGAGAGCGCGCCTCCCAGTCCCCCGCGCTTGTTGCGCGATGGCAGGGAAATTCAGATTCCCGAGAACCTTTGGTTTATCGGCACGGCGAACCAGGACGAAACCACGAACGAGTTGGCTGACAAGACACACGATCGGTCGTTTGTGTTGGAGCTCCCGCGGCATGAGGAGCGATTCAGAATCAACCGGAACCTGCCCGTCCGTACTTACTCGTTCAAGTCGCTTCAGGAAGCATTCTCCGCAGCGCAGGCTGCACTTCGCAAGGAGGTTGCTGACTTGCTTGGTTTCGTCAGCAAGAGCGAGTTGTCGAACGTACTCGACAGGGAGTTCGGTATTGGCTGGGGCAATCGTTTCGAGCGGCAGGCACTTACCTTCCTGCCGGTCGTGAAGGCGTGTGGGGGAACGTTCGCTGGCGCCCTCGACCATCTGCTTTCAACGCGACTGTTCCGTGCTGGTAAGGTGGTCGGGCGTTACGACATCTCGAAAGACCAGCTCAAAAACGTAGAGGACGCGCTGCTGCACGTGTTTCAGGGAGTTGACAAGGATAGCTTCCCCGAACGGTGCGTTAGCGCTTTGGATCGCGACCGTAAACGGCTGGAGCGCGGTGCGTGAAGGTCTTTGATCTCTACCTGGGGCGGGTAGTAGCGATGCCCGAGTGTGTTGAGGCTGGGCGTTTCAGATTGATGAAACCGGCAGTCCTCAACGAGCGGCTTCAACTGGGTCAGGGCGAGGTTTTACTGAGCGATGGGGGGGAGCGCTGCGCCATTGGTGCCACGCTCCATACTTTTGTTGATCACCGATATCCGGCTTTGCCCTCAGTCGATGACTCGCAAGACGCTCAACGATCAATCGTTTGCCGGGCGCTGGAACTGTTGGCCACCCGTGCCGCAGAAGGCAACGAAGCACTTCCGTCTCCGTTGCTTCCTGCGGAAATGGTTGCAGTTCTGGAGTTGAACAAGCTCGATGAGGCGCTTCGCGAAATCATCGACCGTGGTCATCTCGACGAGATTGTCCGTCGCCCGCGCTATTCGATGAAGTATGAGTCGGAGGTCGTTGATGTCTCGCGGGTCAGGCGGACTGCACCGGGTGCGCTAGAGCGCCTTGCCGCTCGGTCTGAGGATTGGCACCGCAGGACCATTACGGGGGTGCTCCCGAAGCGGTTGCTGGCTCTTCTTAGTGACGATGACTGGGGTATCTACGAGAACAAGGTCTTCGCGCGCCTGCTGGATCGGCTGGAGCATTATTTGCGCCTCCGATTGGCGGAGACGGAAGGGGTGTGCCGTGTATTTGAAGACGCGCTCAAACTGGATAAGGCTGCAGGGCTCGACTTTCGTTTGAGAGAAAGGCTGTGCCAGCTCTGGGGCGAGGCTACAGAGTCGTCTGGGAACGTGACGAAGAGTGTAATCGACGAGTCGAAATACGCGATTGAGACCTTGCGTTTAGCAAAGCGGAAGGTCGGCCTTTTGCGCCATTCCGACCTCTACAGGAAGGTGCCTCGCTCTGCCTGCGTTCCGGCCGAGTTGCGACACACCAACATTCTCAATCACGACCAGCACTACCGTCATCTGAAGACGCTCTGGCACCTGCATCACAAGTGCATTGGGCCGACAACACATACACCGGAAGAAGTGTTCAGGGCAAACCAGCGCGAGCTGGATCAGTTCTGTAGGTATTTGCAGATGATGATCCGTCGCGTTCTACGAGATATTGCGCAAGTCGTTCCTGCAGGCACGAGCGCTGACTTTAGCTTTGCTGGATCCGCTGGTTCTCTGGTTGCAGGCAAGGGTGAGATCGCTCTTCGAGTCGGCGGTCGCGAGTTGGTGTTCATTCCTGTGCTGGGGTCTGTGCCGCAAGTGGCTCCCTTGAGAGCGGATGGTTCGGGCCGGCTCATCGTGTCCAGGATTTCCACCGTCGACAGCCGCGACTTCACCGGCTTTGAAAGCTTCGCTGAGGGGCGCTTCTTCTCAATCAACCCGATGGATTTCTACGGTGAAGAGAAGATCCGGTTGTTGGTTGAACGCTTCCTCTGGTCGCCGGTTTTCACTTCGTATGGTGTTCATGTCGATCGAGTGCCCTCTGAGCCGCTCGGCTGGCTGGCGCAGCACGCCATTGGACGAGTTGAGAGAGGTAGTTGGCGTCTCCTTAGCCCGCTGACCGATCGTGAGCGAGCACTACTTGAGGGGTGGCTGCCAGGCGCGGCGCTGAACGTAGATACGCGTGAGCGGATTTCAGCGACGGTGCAGCGGTTGGCTGCGCTTGGGATCTGCCGACATTGTGGGTCGTCGGCGTCTTTTGCGCCGCGGGACGACGCCTTCAAGGCCAACTGCTCAAGCTGCAGCACCGAGTGGGGCATCTACTCGACAGCGGCCGGACGTATGGCGCGGATGACTACAGGCGACGGCGCTTGTCAGGACTTCAGCCGTTTCGGCTCGTGGTGCATAGAGTTTGGGCTTTGAACGGATAGCGCTGATCGACTTACTGGAGGGATTAGATGCTCAAAGAATGGCTCTTGGGGATGCTGGCTAACCGTGGTTGCAGCCGACCGGACGGTCGGTGGCTTTATGCTTATCGGCTTCTTTCCTCAGAGTACGACTCGTTGAGGGAGTGTCTGTGCGAAGCGACGCGCACGACGGGTGTTTCTCCGTTGGCGCGTCGCAACAAATACTTTGCGCCGTTGTTTGTCCTTTACGCCGCCGAATGGTGGCGGCGTGAGTACGATGGGGGGCCTTGGAAATGGGGACCTATCCTTGCGTCGCTCCAGATAGAGAAGGACGAGTTGCCGCCCAACGAGCGCTCTGGTGCCGTGCTTGAAGGATTTGCCTTCTGGGGACTGAGGCCGGCCAGTGAGGGAAAGCGTTACTTCGGTGCCGTGGTGGCTCATGGCGGTTTGCCGCTAAAGCTGATCGGGCATGGCGGCAGCCGCTTGGCTGCTGTCATGGGAACAGTGCTCCGTCAGGCTGCGCGTTATGGCTGGGGTGAAAGCCAAGTCGTCGATGCTGTCGCGGATCATGCGCCGGCAATGCCTGAAAGCTTGCGCCGTGACGAGGTGTTCCGCCTCTTGGCGTCGATGGTCCTCACTACGCTGGATCTCAAGGCGCGGCATCAGCTCGGCGGAGTCTTGGATCCGATCGAGCGGCTGGACAATGCGGACCCAGACTGGCGGGAGGAGTATCCGCTGCAGATCGACGATTCGGCAGCAGTTCAACTACTGACTTCGATGGTGAAGGTGGCCAGTCAGGCCTCGACCGAACAGGGTGCCGTTGCCGTCTTCCAGGTGGTTCGTTCGCTTTCCTACTCCGATTTGGGAGAGTGGCGGCTCGAGTCTCGTGTGGTCCATTCCGCAGTCACCTCTGCGGATGCGCTGGCGCAGCAGTTCGGGCTCGGAACTGCATCGGCGCTTCCTCGCTACTTCGAAGTTGATGTAACTGTTGGTGAACGCGGGGCGCTCACCAGCGGCCGGCTTCTGCTGGGCAGTGATAGGGCGACTGTGACGTTTGGAACACAGCGTCGGCGTTGGTCGGGTCGAGTGGCCTGCGATGAGCACATTCTCCATTTGCGTACCGCTGGGAATGATGTCGTCGAAGGTGGCGTCGCCCTGCCTGGTGGCGAGAGCTTGGCCGACATCGATGGGCCATGGGTGTTCGTTGCCGAGGGCGAGCGTTATCGGCTTGCTGGCGCGGGTGACCTTAGGCTGCCTGACGCCGAAGCACTTGTCGCAGTGGCCGAGGGCAGCATCTTGGAGTCGCTCGAGGAGAGTGCTCCGGGTAGTGAGCTGCTGGGACAACTCCATGTCGATTCCGGAAAGACACTTGTGCTGTGGCGTGTGTCCGGGAGTGTTCAGATTTCGGACACGAATGACTCATGGAAGGTGCGGCTTGGGCAGACTCGTAAGCTGTCCGGCAGCCTGGTGCTCGAGGGGAGGCGTGCTGCATACGCATCCAGACCTTGGCCAGTTTTTCGCGGTAAGCCCCATGTCGTGCGCTATGACGATGAGGGTGCGCGCGTGGTCCTGAGCAAGGGCCTCCATTGGTTCGCGGCGGGGAGCAGGAGTCAGATCGATCCGGCGCGTTACTGCGGCCCGGTCGAGCTGCAAGTCTTCGATGACGATGAGCGCATAGGTCGCTTCCGCTTTATCTTGGTTTCAGCACACTCAAGTGAGCGCTTCTTGTCGGGTACGTCGGCCGAGGATGCGAGTGTCGAGTTCACTGGCTGGGGTTTCGCGGATTTGGCCGTCGAGTCGGGCCGAGCCGAGATAGGAGCATTTCGGAAGACCGCTCAAGGTCATGCCGTCACCCTCCAGGTCTTGTCAACGCCGCCCAAAGACGTTCTGGTCCATCTGCGCTGGCCTGAATCTCCTCATGAGTTGCGGGTTTGGGTGCCATTCCCGGCGAGTGGCGGACGGGCGTTTGATGTCGAGGGGACGCCCGTCGTTAGTGGGAGTGTCATGTCCCTGCGGCATGCCGCAGGCGTGCGCATCCTCGTATTCGATCAGAACCCCAACCAGCCGAAAAAGTATGAGGTCGAACTCGAGCTGAGGGGCGACCCTGTGTTGGGACGTTCGGATTCGTCGCTCTCGCGCCGCATGGTTCCTATCGTCAAAGGCTTTGCAGAAGTGCGCCTGCTTGATCTCTATAGCGAGATCGAAGCGCTTCTGAGCCTGTCCAGCGAGCTCGATGCGCGGGTTGAACTGCGTCTGATGGTCGGGGGAAAGCGGAACTTCAGTATGAGCGTGTCACGCTACGACGTTGCACTGCGGCCGAAGGTGATGGGTGTAGCGTTGGAAGATGAGGACTTGAGGCGAGTCCAGTTGGAGCAGCTGCAAGGCTGCGAGGTTTTGGCCTCGCCCATACTGCGCCCGGCCGAAGCGCCGCGAGTACTGTCCCAATCGATGTCCGAAGGAGCGCCATCCGGCGTGTGGAGTATCGAGGGGCTGAGGCCGGAGTTTGCGCCGTGGCTTGTCTATCCTGCGCCAGGCTCTGCGCTGGAGTTCAGGCCTTTGTGTATCGGTGGTGGTTTTGCCAGTGAAGACGACGCAGCTACCGCCGACCCGCTGCCCGCTTGTGCGTTGGCTATGGCCATTCGGTTGCCAGACGCTGCAGCGCGTCTCGCCGCAATTGATGCCGTGTTGGTGGCCATGGGCGACGATTTTGACCATGACTCCTGGTCGATGCTCGACGGGCTGTGGTCCGCCTTTGGTCGATTACCCCTGTGCAGCATTGATACGTTCAAGGTCCTGGCGACGCGGCCCGAGGTCGTTGTTGCGATGCTGTTTCGAAGCGAGCTCCCGGCTGCGCAACTGGGCGGCCATGTCAGGGAGTTGAAGCGGCAACTTGGCATGACGCTTGAACTCGTTGGGATCACAGTCTGGCGTCGCGCAATTGAGAAGTTCTCACACGCTTGGACCAAGAGGTTGGGCGACGACCTGGCCAAGCTGAGTGTGCCGATTCTTCTGAAGGATCGTTTGAAGGCCGTCGTCGATGAGCTGCCGGCACTGCAACTGAATATGGAGTGGTTGCAGTTCGAATGCTTGAACGAATACCCCCCGGCTGTTCTGCAGTTGCAGAAGGACATTGCGGCGAATCGAGGTGTCCACATCACGCGGCTTTGGCAGGGTGAGGACAGTTTGCTGCAGCGATTACTGCTGCGTGTTCACGCGGACGATGTCGCCTGGCCTGAAGCCAGGTTCTTTAAGGATAAGGCCATACGCGCCTTCGGTGACGCTGTGCTCCGCATCCCCAGCCTGAACAAGCAGCTGAAGCTTCTTGAGAGTTTTTTCTGGCTTGAGAACGGAGACTTCAAGCTCTCCGTGGCGAACGTGCCCGTGCTGTGCGCCTTGTGGTGTGCGCTCGATCTCCCACTCGATTGGTGGCGTGATGCGGGTAGCCGACTCGCAATGCAGCGTCTTCGCGCCTTCGATCCACAGTGGTTCGAGGAGGCCTATCGGCACGCATTTGCGGCGTCAATTGGCTTGGGGTTGATCGAGCCCGCACCTGCGCGACTTAGCAGGGCTGCACCTCTCATCGAAGGCGGTCCGCGAGTTCATCGAGTGCCTGCTGGCACGGTTCAGCGCATCAAAGAGAAAACAAATTGAAAAAGCACTACTTCTCGCAGCTTCTACCTGAGCTTGCTACCCGTGCTTCGCGCGCGACCCTGAGTCGTTTGGGGTTCTCGAATGCCTCGCTCCGTGCTTATCTGGAGCGCACCTTTTCTGCCTCCTACGGCGCAAAAGGTTGCTTTGTCGGCGACCCGGTGTTCGAAGCCACTTTTGGATGGGAGGAGGCGGAACATAGCCTGGCCGAACTCAGCCCCGAGCTGCTGACGCCAGCCCTAGTGTCAGCCCTCGATCGGCCAGGCGGGGATGCAAAAAGCAGTTACCGTTTCCCTCGCGAGGCTCGCCCTTACCGCCACCAGCTCGAGGCGTGGCGGATTCTGGGGCAAGATAAGCCCCAGTCGGTGGTCGTGACCAGCGGCACGGGATCGGGCAAGACCGAATGCTTCATGGTGCCGATTCTGGATCAGCTTGCGCGTGCGCATGCTCAGCGCGGGTCGAAGCTGATTGGGGTTCAGGCGTTGTTCCTCTACCCGTTGAACGCCCTAATCCAGAGTCAGCGAGAGCGCCTGAACGCCTGGACGTCATCCTTCGGCGACGGGCTACGGTTCTGCCTCTACAACGGACTGACCCCACAGAAGCAGCCGCAAGGCTTGCGCGATCAGCTGCGAAATGAGGTGCTCGATCGTGAGTCCCTTCGCGCTGCACCTCCGCCGCTGTTGGTGACTAACGCGACCATGCTCGAGTACATGCTCGTGCGCGCGCAGGACGCCCCCATCCTCGAACAGTCGCAAGGCGCGCTCAAGTGGATCGTGCTCGATGAGGCTCATACCTACATCGGCTCCCAGGCTGCGGAACTTGCGCTGCTGCTGCGTCGCGTGCTTCACGCCTTTGGTGTCACACCCGAACAGGTTCGCTTTGTCGCAACCTCCGCGACGATCGGGGGCGGCGAGGCCGAGGCGCAATTGCGGGAGTTCCTTGCGCGCGTGGCTGGTCTGAGCCTCGATCGCGTTCACGTCGTTTCGGGTCACAGAGTTGTGCCAGACCTCGATGCAGGCGAGCCCGCGTACGCTGATGCATCACTCGAGGCCTTGGAGTCGATCGCGGAGGATCCCGAGCGCCTCCACGCGGCCTTGTGCGCTAATAAAACGGCGCGTTCCATCCGAGCGAGCTTCACTCCGCCCAACGATCGAGTTCGGCCGCTGTCCTCACTTGCGGGGAGTCTGTGCGGTCATGTCGCGCCCGAAGCGTCAGACAAGGCAAAGGCGCTGCGTTGGCTCGACTTGCTGACTTTGGCGCAGTCGCGTCCAAAGGGGAAGGCAGCCAAATCGTATCTGCCGCTGCGCGCGCATCTTTTCCATAACGTGCTTGATGGGCTTTGGGCCTGCGCGGACCCAGGGTGCAGATGCAAGGCCGGGACCGAGCTGGATTCACCGGACTGGTCATTCGGGTTGGTCTACACCGAGCCGCGGAAACACTGCGAGTGCGGCTCGCCCGTGTACGAGCTTCGATCCTGTAACGAGTGCAATACCACTTACCTGTGGGCGCGTCGATATGGGCCTGGGGAGGATGGCAAGTACCGTCTGCTCCAGACGACCGAAGAGGATGTCGATGAGTTCTCGCTGGATACGGAGCGCTCCGAGGAGGATGAGCAGCAGGCCAAAGTGAGACCCGGGTATTCCCCGGTCTTGATTGCGAACGCACATAAGGGCGCGACGGAAGAGATTCTTGTCGACGCCGATACCCTTGCCCTCGATCCATTGGAGGTGGATGGGGCAGTACGTCTCAGAGGGCGAGACGAATCGGTCATCGATGACGAAGGGACGATTGCAATGGTGTGCCCCGAGTGCGGGGCCCATGACGCTTCAAGTGGGTTGGGGCTTTTCCGCAAGGCAATCCTTGGCGCACCGTTCCTGCTTGGCGAGATCGTCCCGACGCTCCTCGAGTTCTGTCCGGACATCGATAGTTCGGAGGCGAAGCCCCTGGAGCGGCCTTATCGTGGTCGTCGAATGATCTCCTTCACGGACAGCCGGCAGGGTACGGCTCGCATCGCAGCCCGACTGCAGCAGGACTCAGAGCGCAATCGTATTCGCGGCCTGGTGTTCAAGAAGGTACTGACGTCGGGGAGCGCGGGCGGGGATGCCGATAGGGCTAAGCTCCAAGAGCAGATTGACGAACTGAGCAGGGTTCTAACGTTAGTGCCCAGTCCCGTACTGCAAGACACAGTCGACGGGCTAAAGCGTCAGTTGCTTGCTCAGTCTGGATTCCGCCCGGTGACATTTGCGGAGATGGTGCAGTGGTTGAGTTCGGCTGTCAGTGACGTCAAGGACTGGATGTACGGCTACTACCGCGACCAAGACCCGGATGAGTTCGGAACGAATAATGGCCGGGAGCGGCTTGCCAGAATCCTGCTAACCAGGGAGTTCGGTCGCCGTCCGAAGCGCGTCAACTCACTCGAGACCATGGGTTTGGTGCGAACGGTGTACCCGAAACTCGAAACCATTACCCGTTTGCCAGACTTCGTCGGTGCAGTGCCGGCGATCACGTTAAGTGACTGGAAGGATTTCCTGAAGATTGCGCTGGATTTTCATATCCGGGAGAACACTTTCATCGACCTTCCAGAGGCATGGAGGAAATGGGGCGGGAACCGGCTTTCGGCCAAGCAGTTGATGCCCCCAGATACTCAGCAAGCCCAGACGAATCGATACAAGCGCTGGCCGCAATGTGCAGTGATCGAGCGGCAGAGCCGACTTGTACGGCTACTGGCGCGCGGGCTCAGCATTGACCCACAGTCCGCATCGGGTCGTAACGCTATCGATTCGATTCTTAGAGGAGCCTGGAAGCAACTTCTGGATCTTCAGATGCTTGAGATGGGTGACTTGGGTCGGTATCTAAAGCTCGACGGCACCGAGATTGTGGCGCTTGCCCCGATCGAAAAGGCGTGGCTATGTCCCGTAACCCGCAGGGTGCTCGACACCACCTTCATGGGCATCACTCCATATCTTCCCGAACAGGCCAAGTCGGACAGAGTGGCGAAATGCACTCCTCTGAAGATGCCAGACTACAGTCCAATCGCCAATCTGGACGAGATCGGGGACGAGAGAGTCGAACTCGTTCGTGACTGGCTTAATACCGATGACGCAGTCACAGCGCTTCGCAAAGAGGGACTCTGGTCCGATCTGAATGACCGGGTCGTCGAGGGGGCGTTCTACTTCCGTGCCGCCGAGCATTCGGCGCAGCAACCGGGTTCGCGACTAACCGAGTATGAGGCGGCGTTCAAGAGTGGGCGGATCAACTTGCTGAGCTGCTCGACCACCATGGAAATGGGTGTCGATATCGGCGGGATCTCGGTGGTGGCCATGAACAACGTGCCGCCCCATCCAGCGAATTATTTGCAGCGCGCGGGTCGTGCGGGCCGTCGTAGCGAGACCCGATCGGTTGCGCTGTCACTTTGCAAGTCGAACCCACACGATCAGCAGGTCTTCGCCAATCCCATGTGGCCGTTCGAGACGGTTCTGCCTGCTCCCCGGGTCCAGTTGAGCAGTCCGATCCTGGTGCAGCGCCACCTGAATTCAATGCTCCTTGCAAACTTCTTGCGCAAGGAGCTTTCTGGTCCTGGCTCCGCCGAGAAGCTGAACCTGGAGTGGTGGATGCTGCCGGCGGATCAGTCGCGGCAGCAGCGCTTCTACGCTTGGACGCAGTGTTTCTCGAGCGGAAATGAGCCCGAGCTCGCCAAGGGTCTGCGATCGCTCCTCCGGCATACACCGCATGAAGGTACAGCTTCGTTGGAGCGGCTCGTCGCAGAAGCAGGAAGGATGGCGAAAGACCACGCCAGGAAATGGTTCTCCGAGTTCGATGTCGTTGAAGCCGAGTTGGCACGTTTGTCGACCCCTCCCGGCATGACAGAGCCCGCCTACAAAGCGCTCAAGATCCAGCGCAAGCGGCTGACCGGCGAGTATCTGCTGCGCGAACTTGCCACAGAGGGCTTTCTCCCGGGGTACGGGTTCCCGACGGACATCGCCCCGTTGGACACCTTGACCGTCGATGAACTGGCCCGTATTGAAGCTAAGCAAAGGCGTCAGCAACAGGAAGAGACTGACCGCATCGATAACCGGATGCGCTTCCGTGAATTGCCGAGCCGCGACATGGTGACTGCCTTGCGGGAATACGCCCCCGGCTCGGAGGTGGTGATTGATGGACTTGTTTATCGCGCTGCAGGCATCACGTTGAACTGGCATACCCCAGCCTCGGTGACCGAGGCGAATGAGATCCAGAATATCCGTGACGCATGGCGATGCCGTCACTGCGGCTCGAGCGGAACACATTTGCGAGCGAGCCGATTGCACGAGTGCCTGGATTGCGGGTCACCACTCGGCGCCGATAAGGAAGTGCGCTTCGATTATCTTGAGCCCGCTGGCTTTGCCGTTGATCTCTACAGCACCCCGCACAACGATGTTTCCACGCAGACCTTTGTCCCGGTGTCGCTTCCTTGGATCAACGCGAATGGCGAGTGGCTCTCGCTGGCGAATCCCGCGCTGGGCGTGCACCGAAGTAGCGTGGACGGTGTGGTGTTTCATCATTCGGGAGGCATCCATGGTCATGGCTTTGCGATTTGCCTCTGCTGTGGACGCGCGGAGCCGATGGATGGCGAGGATGATCTTCCTGATGCCTTCTTCGATCACAAGAAGGGGAAGCTGAAGGAGCACAGGCGGCTTCGCGGTGCGCAGGGTGGCGAGACGAGTGTTTGCGAAGGAAGCTATAACGCCTACTCGATCCAGCGCGGTCTGAGGTTGGGTCATGAGGCCAGAACGGATGTGCTCGAATTGGTGCTGCGTGGCCTGGATGATCAGCCCATACGCGACCGTAAGACCGCTTTTACGCTCGCAGTGGCCATACGCAACGCCGTCGCTGCGACTTTGGGTATCGAGTCGTCGGAGTTGGGGTGCGATACGAAGCCTGTGCGCTTCCTCGGTGAAGGGAGCAGCCAAGCGATTGTGGTCTTCGACCGAAGCGCCTCCGGTTACGCATCCTCAGTCGCCGACCGGTTGCCGCAGATCCTCCGTGCGGCCGCAGGTGAGTTGAATTGTTCCGAAAGCTGCGACTCAGCATGCCAACACTGTTTGTTGGACTTTGATACCCGGTTCCGCCTTGATGATCTCGATCGACATGCTGGCCAAGGTTTTCTGTCTGGCGAGTGGCTGACTGCCTTGGAGTTGCCCGCTGAACTTGCTCACTTTGGTCTCAGCTCTGTTGCTGAGCATCAGACCCTTGTGGAGGCAATCACGCGTGAGTTGGCCATGCCCTCGTGCGAAGTCCTGCGGATTTTTCTAGGTGGTGAGCCGGAAGGCTGGGATCTCGCCGTCTCTCCACTCCGTCGCTGTGTCTCGCGCTGGGCGGCCACAGGAGTCGCCGTGGAACTGGTACTCCGCGCAGAGGCCGTTCAGCATGTATCGCGGGGAGATCAATCGGTTCTGGCGGCGATGGCTATGCTGGACGGGGTCACGCTCAGGGTCGGAAAGGCGGCTTCCATCGCGGAAGGCTCTGCTGTTCTGGCTGAAGTCGGACAAGGGGGACGCACGATCGCATGGGCGGGTCTCGAAGGTCGTACCGTTCCTGGTCCCAACTGGGGCGATTGTGATGGAGCGGTTCTTGTTCGAGGGGCTGCGATCAAGCCGGCAGCGTTGGGCGAGGTTCTGAAGTTTGAACTCTCGGTGCCGGAGGATTTGCCGGCACAAACGGCGAGGATCGAGCTTGGTAATGAGTTCGACGGCATGGCGGACGGATTTGGTCGTCGCATGGTCGAGAGCTTCCAATCGCATCTCGGAACCTCCTTGATTCCGCCGGGTGACAGGGTTGTGGGACTCGCGTATCACGATCGATATCTCAATGCGCCGCTGCCCGTGGTTTTGCTGCTCGATTTCGTGTGTGCGTTGCGCGGAGTTGCAGACGATGCCTGGGATGTGAGGCAAGTCGAACTGAGGGTTTCCCCCGTACCCGAAGCTCAGATGGCCCGTATGCCCCCGAGTAAGGTGTGGCACAACTGGGCGAGCAACGAGGAGCGGGATCAGGCGCTCGTTGCCGCGTTTGAGTACGCGGGACTCGAACTCTCTCTTGAGACCCTGACCAAGAGCGATGCGATCCATGCGAGGAGGCTCGACATCAGTTTCGCGAGCGGCAAGAAGCTCCAGGTCTGGTTAGATCAGGGCTTCTCGTACTGGCAGATCCCGCGGGAGCGCAACTTGAGTGGGGGGCGCTCTTGGTTCCCGTTTTCCGGAGACAAAGAGCGTCAGGCGGAGAGCATCGGGCGTGCCGAATTTCGGATCGAGGGGCAGACCTACCCAACCTATGTGTTTTTGGGTTGGTCTTGAGCAATAGGGGGGCTTCGGAATGGCTTCGAGCTTCAGTGATTTACTTGGCACTCACGCGGACACGCCGTAGAACAACTGCCACAGCAACTCCTCGACCCGTCGAGCGCCCAACTCGGTCAACGCGACGTCAATAGGCGTGCGATCGCGCAGCATCGGGTGTGGCGCGTGCATGAACGCACGCGCCTCTTCGTCCGAGGCCCAGACGTGAAGCGCGGTTGCGAAAGCGCGTGCCAGACGCTCAGTTCTTTCGGATTCCCCGGAGCTCAGGTGGGCGCTGCGTCGCACGAGCGTAGACTTAGGGACGATGCGATGCAGCAGAGCGTTGCGCTCGTCGGGTCTCAGGCTGACGCGTTCAATGAGGGCTTTTAGTGCCGCACTCGGCAAGCCGTGCGCCACCTGCTCGTCGAGTTCGGCGAAAGAGCGTGGCGTAGGCTCGAGTGCCATGACCGAGCCGATCTGCTCAGGGGTGACAAGAAACATCTCGGGTGCGTGCCTCTGGTTTGACTTGCTGATGCAGCGGGGCGTGGTGGGAATGATGCCCTCTCCTCCAGACGGAGAGCTTGCCGTAATCTAATGAACTTCGGTTGACGGGTGGCAGGTGCGGACGCGCCTGTCTGCGGTTCGATCCTAAACCTTCAAGGCGAATTGTCGGCAGAGGTGCCTGGCATTGGGGCTCTCTTGACGGGAGTGCGGCCTGCACGTCGTCCAAGGGGCGTCGTGGCGAGAGCCCTGAATGGTCGGGTGCTCGGCACTGTCAGGGCTTGCGTTGGGCGATCGAATGATGAGCGAGCAGGCAGACCTTTTTCCGCGAGCCCCGATCCTCGATTGGCTTCCTGGCGAGACCCTATTCAGTCTTGTCAGCCGCATCCACGGTCTTTGGGGGGCGCAGGACGCTGGTCGAACGGCCTCGTTGCTCTTTGGTGACCGTCGTCGCGGCACGCAGCACGATCTGCCTGGTCACCTTGGAGACTTTGTCGCGCGTACCGAAGGACTCCTGGGCGATGCAGACGCGCTCGCGCGCGAGCGGACTCTTCTGGCTTTCTACCGGCACTTCATGTCCGAGCGTGCCGAGCAGGCCGCCGTGGAGGACATGGTCACTGGGAATATCGCGCATCTCAAGTTTCGAATGGGATTGCTCACCAGCAGGTTTCGCGCAAATCATCCGCTCAAGGCCTGTGTCGCCTGTATGTCGCGAGACGTCCAGGAGTACGGGTGGGCCTACTGGCACACGAGGCATCAACATCCAGGCGTGTGGTGGTGTCGCGATCACGGCGTCTTTCTCCGCGAGAGCAGGCTGAAGTCCACGGGCGTCGAACGTTTCCGCTGGACGCTCCCGCGAGAGGATCTTCTGATGCCTGTTCCTCCGGACGTCGCCCAGCAGGCAGAGCGCATAGAGTCGGCAGTTGCCCCATTTGAGCAACTGATCCAAGCCTTGGTCGGCCCCGGGCAGGATCTCAGGATTGATGTTGCGCGCCTGAAGCAGTGTTATCGGCAGCAACTCTCGGAGCGCGGCTGGACCACCGAAGGCGGGAATATTCGATGGTCGCGTTTTCTGCTCGAATATCTCGACTTTGTCGAGCCACTTCGCCGACTGCCCGAGTTGAACGCCTTGCCCACGACGGAAGAGGAAGCCTGCGGACAACTTCGTCGGGCGTTCGACTTGTCACGCTCAGGGGGACATCCACTTTGGCACCTGATTGTCGTGAACTGGCTGTTCGGGGATGTGCAGTCATTTCTCGCCGCGTATGCATTGATGGGCTCGGACACGGACGTGGAGGTGGAGCGGGGTGTGAGCACCAGCAGTCCATCCGGACCGGAAGGAGACCTTCGTCGTGAGCGCTTGATTTTCATGCTCCGCGCTGAGGGCGCCTCGATGAGCGAGGCGGCAAAATCAATTGGTGTTGACGTCACGACCGCCATGACGTGGGCTGCAACTGCCGGGTACGCAGTGAAGAAGCGTCCAAAGACGCTGCACCCTGGAATACGGAAGCGCCTCATTGAGCTCTTGGAGCGTGGCGAGGAGAAGCTTGCGGCCGCAACTATGGCCAGTGTTTCTGTCGGAACAGTGACCAGGACGCTTTTCACCGAGGTTGGCCTCCATGAGCGATGGAGGGAGGCCTGTCGGCGTCGGACCCAGGATGAACATCGTCTGTGCTGGCAGCGTTTGCTTGATGACTATGGTGGAAGCGGTGTGAAAGTCATGCGTGGGCTGGCGCCTGCGACCTACGGTTGGCTGTACCGAAACGATCGTGAGTGGCTCCAGGCCCACACACCAATGCCAGTGCTGCGCGCGGCGGATGCGCGTCGAGATGCGGTTTGGCTTCAGCGGGATGAGGACCTCCGTGTCGCCGTCTGCAGGGCGGCCGTCGAACTTGCATCGGAAAGCGGTCGCCAGAGAGTCTTCCTCTGGGAGCTTTATCAGGCGGTGCCTGCGCTCAAGCCGAAGCTTCGCGCGCTCAACCGCCTGCCCCTGACGCGCAAGGTCATCGAGTTCGTGCTCGCGTGGCGCACTCAGCAAGGAGCGCTGGAAGATCTGATCGGCTACTGAAGCTGGCTCGACGCCACGCCTTGATCACCTGACGGCGCAACGTAACCGTCCGAGCAACCCCGTTCCCCGGCGGTGCCGAGGGCTTCAGAGGTCGA
>ERZ761607.619-NODE-619-length-57796-cov-7.471987_pt1 | contig 57796 bp, 45 predicted proteins | sample MGYA00511164_ERZ761607 | MGnify/ENA primary metagenome ERZ761607 (study PRJEB28899, sample SAMN02445080) | bioreactor sludge metagenome | biome: EBPR sludge | place: Australia: Brisbane, Thorneside Wastewater Treatment Plant | collected 2011-06-22 ...
CCGGCTGAGCGACACCATCTGGTGCATGGCGCGGGCCTTCTACATGGAAGGCAGCGTCCGGCATTGGCTGGGCAAATACGCCTGCGCGCTCGCCCGCGTCAGCCGGCGGGACCGCATCCCCGCCGCGCTCTATCCCGAAGTCGAGGATTTTTTGAACGGCATGGACAAGGCGGTGATGGCCTACCGCCTCGAGCGGATCGAGCACGAAAAGAAGTGGTTGTCGCTCACCCTCAAGCGCGAACTGGACCGCCGCATGGGGCGGTCGGGGCCGGAATTCGAGATGCTGGCCGAAGACCGCGAAGCCCAGCAAGCCTGACCCCGCACGCGCCACGGACGGCGCTATACTCGCCGAATCGAAAGGAGACCGCCGATGACCGACGCCGATTTCGCCCTGATGTTCAACATCCTCAAGCAGATTCAGGCCGACCTGGGCGATGTGAAACACCGCCTGACCAGCGTTGAAACCCGCCTGACCCACATGGAAACCACCATTGCCGGAATGCGCCGCGATCTGGCCCACATGTACGGCGACGTGGTGGAAACGCACACTCGGATCGACCACCTCACCGCCAGGGTGGATCGCATCGAGCGCCGGCTGGAAATCGGCGACGCGCCGCACTGAGGCGCCGCCTGCTCGCCCCGGACGGCGCTCAATCGCCACGGTCCCTCCGCGCTTCGAATTCGGCGGGGATGCCTTCGAGCCACGCGAGCGCGTCGCGCAGCGCGCACGCCGCGCCGCACAGCTTCGGGTCGGCGCTCGCCAGCGCCCGTTTCGTCGCGGAGGCGGCTTCGGCGCTCAAAACGTCGAGCAGGGCGGGAAATTCCGCCGCCCTGGAAAGCCGGTACAGCCTTTCGACGGTCTCCCGAGGCAAGCCGTGGCTGTTCATGCATCTCCTCGAGAGACCCCGGCCTCAAGGCTGGGGAGGGCTAGCGGACGGTGCGGCAGTCCCCGCCAAGGGGACTGTTTAAGCACCGCGCTTTTCGGTAACATTTGCGGCCTTAGCGTGGCTGTCGCCGCCGCGTTCGCCGCTAACACAGGGTAAGTAAGAGGCACGGCATAGGTCTCCGATCAGGGCATTGATCGCCGAATTTGGGAATCCCCCGTCTTTAGGCAGGGGAGGATGTCAACGCCCCCCCGCAAACAGATTGAAGTCTCGCCCCGACACCGGCGCGCCCTCCGGCCCGAGCGCGCGGGGGGCGGTGGCGGCGGGTTGCCCTTGCGCCATCAGTTGCTGTTGCAGTTGCTGTTGCAGTTGCTGTTGCGCCAATTCCCGCGCTTGCTGTCGCTTTTCGATCTCCTCGCGCGTCGGGGCGATCTGGTCGGGGTCGAGCGAGAGGGTTTCGGCGGTGCTGCGCAAAAGCTCGGCCCGGCGGGCTTCGCCCATGATGGCCAGATCGGTCGGGTTGTTGGTCGTCTGCAAAAACTCGTTGCGCCGCACCTGCGCTTGCTCGCGCACGATCAGCGCGGTCGAGCCTTTCGCCACCACCTTCACGTCGCCCTTGATGCTCCGGTCGGGGTGGTAGAGCATGGCGTAGCGGAACATCGCCGAGATGAGCGGCTCGATGATGCCCGTGTCGATGTTCGACACGATGGCCTTGACCGTTTTGCTCGCCGCGCCCATCAGCATCGAGAGCCCGGAGGCGGTCCGGCCCGCGCCACCGACGTTTGAATCGCCCTGGATGTAGCGGGGGATACCCGATATTTCGTCGGCCAACGCCGCGAATTTCTCGTAGATCGCCATCAGCTCGGCGGCGTGCATGTCCGGCTGAAAAAAATGGATCGGCGGGACGCTGGATTGGCCGTATTTCGCGGTGTTGAACCGCCACACTTTCCAGGGCCACATCTTTTTGCCGTCCTCGCCCGGCGGCATCTGTTCGAGATCCACGCCGACTTGCGGGCCGGAGGCGATCGCCATGTTGTTGCCGAGCGCGCGGGCCGCCGCGTTGCACATTTTTTGAAGGTAATCGATGGTAAGGGGGATGCCGATGCCCCAAAACGAGCCGGGGCGAGCGCGGTAGACCGCTTTGTGATAGGGCCGGAACGCCTCGTGCGGCTCCTTGATATCCACCCGGAACACATGGGAGTCGATCATCCACGCTTCGATGGAATATTCCGCCAGCGGCTCGACCGACTTGACGCCCCAATCGATCAGCAGTTGCCCTTGCACCTCACCGAAAAAGATCAGCGCATCGAGCGTGTTGGAGCCGGGCAGATAAGCGGATCCGCTTTTGCTCGAAGCGGCGGCGACCGCCTGGTCGACGTGTTCGGCTTCGCGGTGGCCGGTCGTCCCGTGTTCCTTGAGAATGTCGTCGATTTCGCGGTCGTTGTAGCCGTCGATCCCTCTGAACGAGCGTAAGTCGCTACGCCGCAACTTGTAAATTTCGATCAGATAGTCGGCGTCTTCGACGGACGTGGCGTCGCCGGACGGATACAAATCGAGCGGGCTGACGCGCTCGACTTCCGGATAGACCTCTTCCTTCTCAACCGGCGTCCATTGCCCGTCTTTTTGCTCCCACGCGAGCCGGCGCCGGGTGCGCGGCACCGGCCCTTTCAGGATCGCCGTGCCAAAAGTCGTCAAGTCCAGGTCGATGGCGTTGGCCATGACGGCTTTAAACGCCGACTCGTCGAGATAATCTTCGATGGTTTTAGCCATCTTATCGGCGCGGGCGCGCGCCGCTTTCTCGCGCGCCAGCATCGCGTCGGCCTTGGCTTTTTCGGTGGCCTGAGCGATTTGCGCCTTGACCGCCTCGGGATCGGGAACGGTCCCGCTTTCGGCGATCTGGCGTTGCGCGGCGTCGAGCGCGGCCCGATTGATGATGTCCGCTATCGCGGCCGATTCCCCAGGCGACAGGTCGGGAACGGCGGTCGGGTCCAAGCCCCAAGGCCGATCCAGGCTCAATACGTCTCTGATCCACGAGCCGGCGCCGACGCATTTCTGCTCGGTGAGGCGCACGAACAGTTCGGAGCCGCCGAATTTGCGGATTTCCGCCAGCACGTCCGGCTCGTAGCGCCCCGCGCGCTGGTTGAGCGCGGCGATCATCTCCGCTTCGATGTGCGACTTGGCGGCTTTGGCGTCTTCGAAGCAGCGGCGGATGTGCGACGACAGGTTGGAGATGACCTGCTCGCGGCGCTTGTCGGCTTCCCGCTCGGCTTCCCGCTCCAGCGCCACCAGTTCGGCGTTGCTGAACGCGGGCATGATGGAATCGCTCCGATAGCCCGGCGCTTGCCTGAAATCGACGGGAACCGGCGGTAACATGATCAGGTCCACCCGGCGGCGGTTGGAATGTCGGCGCTATCGCGCGCCCCCCGGCGCTCGTCCTGCCGGGCGAACCCTTGCGCCCACTGCCGGAAAGCGTCGGCGCCGTGGCTGTTGTCATCGTGTAGCGGATGCGACTGAAAGCAGCCCAAGCGCTCGTTCCACGCGCGACGGTATTTCGACAGGCGCTTGATGCCCTCGGCGCACGCGACTTCGTCGAACCGGCTGATCGCGATACCGTCGCGCGTCGCCTGAATGCCTTTCAGCAAATCGGTGGCCGGCACCACCCTGATCGGACGCATCCCCAGCTTTTCCGCTTCGTCGGCGTAGGTTTTGCCGTCCTTGGGGTCGCGCTTGGCGGCGTCGTGCGGCAAGTAGTGCGTGCCGAAGGCGAACCCCGGTTTCAGGTGGCGCTCTTTCAGCAGGTTCCAGTAGTGTTGCAGCGGTTCGCCCGATCCTTCGTGATAGCCGATGAAGTGATGGGCGGTCCCTACCTGCTGGTGCACCCAGATCGCCGTGAAATCGTCGATGCCGATATCCCAAAACGTGTTGATCGGCGCGCGCGGATCGGGGGGCACCGCGCAAATCCGCCCGTCCTTCCGCGCTTGCGCGAGCTGCGCGCTGTAATAAGCCCCCTCCGTGGCGACTTTGAACGCTTCATCCGGGGTGCTCGGATACTCGCGGAAACAATCTTCTTGCAGCTTTTCGCGCTTCGCCGCATACCAGTTTCGTTGCGGCTCGCCGAGCGGCCGGCCGATTTCGGCTTCGAGCTGCGTGAAGTAGCGCCGTAGCGCGTCATTGATCGGTTGCGGGTCGGCGAGCGAATAGGTCGGCTCTTTCCACCACGGGAAGAAAAAGAACCGATAATCGGCGACGCCCGGCGTTTTTTTGGCTTCGGCGAGCGCCTTGGCCCGTTGGGTGTAGTCGTAAAAGTAGCCCTCGTTTCCCTCGGCGGTCGACTCGATGACGACCAGGTTGCCGGGCGCGACCGTTTCGAGCGATCCGGTCACCACCTCCTTCGCGCGCGGCGGGAACTGGGCGCAAATTTTGCCGAACTCCGAGATGTGCAAAAAATGGATGGTGCCGGAGCGCAGCGAGGTCGCGACGCGAATCGACGAACCGTTCGCGAAGCGGTAGCGGTGGATGCTATCCGTGACCGCCGGAACGGCGCGGCGCACCGCCGCCGGCAGGTTCTCGTAGGGGAATTTGACGTTGCGGGCAAACAGCTCCTTGGCGCTGTCGTCGTTGTGCGCGATCACGCCGCACGCCGTGTTGGGCACAAACAGAGCGGTATCGAGTTGCAGCAGGTTGACGAGCGTCGACAAACCGAGCTGCCTGACTTTTAAGATGAGGTTGTTGCAATGGAGCTGTTCGAACAGCTCGCGCTGCGCCCAATTCATCCGAAATTTGATCCGCCGCCCCTGCTTGTCGATGATCCAATAGAGATTATCGAGCCGCCAGCGCTGGTTGCCGAACGTCGCCAGCATCGCGCCGCGATCGAGATCAATCATCGTCGTCGCCACCGGCGTCGGCGCCGCCAGCACCGGCTTTTTTGCGCGCTCTGCTCAGCGCGTCGGCCCCCGCCCCGGCGATCAGCGCCAGCAGCTCCTTCAACTCCTCGCTAACGTCGAGCGCGAACCGGTCGTTGAACATTCCGAGGTGGCGCGCCAGCGAGTCGAGCGCGCCCTTCTTTTGGTCGAAGCGCACTTTTCTGACTTCGCCGACGCCCATGATGGAATTGCCGACCGTCACTACATCGATGCCGGTGATCGCCGCCGCCGTATCGTCGTCCAGATCGCCGATAGGCTTCAGAATTCCCGACTCGTCGTAGAGTTTTCTGGGGTCGAAAAACGCGATCTTGGCGTACTCTTGCCGTATGCGTACGGCGGTGATCATCGACCGCTCTTCGATCTCGGCCGTAAGCTTTTGTATCTCTTCGGCTATGCTGCGATTTGCTAATAGATAAGCGCCGCGCGCGTTCGCGCCGGTCGGGCTGTAACCCGCCCGGATCGCCGCCTGCGCGCCGTTCCGGTCTTTCACGTACTCGACCGCGAACGCTCGCTGTTTCGGCGTGAGCGCCACCGCCTAGACACCCGCTCGAAGCCCCGGCGCGGATTGAAAAACCCGCGTGTCGGCTGTGCTGAATTTGTGCCGGTTTACCGAGATTTTATTGGAGTTGCTTCGATCTGTTTTGGGGTAGAAAGAGCAAGCGATTGAAAGAGAAGTGTGTTTTGACAGACTCGAAATCGGATGGGGGTCTAACCGCCCCACGTGGGTTCGAATCCCACCCTCTCCGCCAATTTTGTGCTTTCATAGACTGCCCATCACTTCGTTCAACCGGCTGACGCCCCGGATATCGATGCCTTCCAGCCGGCTGCCGCGCCGGGGCAAGTTGGCGCGGGGGACGACGGCTTGTTTGAAGCCGTGCTTGGCCGCCTCCCGCAACCGTTCCTCGCCGTTGGGTACCGGGCGGATTTCTCCCGCCAGTCCGACTTCGCCAAAGACCACCAAATCGGTCGGCAGGGGCCTGTCGCGAAAGCTCGACAGCGCCGCCAGCAGCACCGCCAAGTCGGCCGCCGTCTCGTTGATCCGCACGCCGCCCACCGCGTTGACGTACACGTCCTGATCGTACATGGCCACCCCGCCATGCTGGTGTAAAACCGCCAGCAGCATCGCCAAGCGGTTCTGTTCCAACCCTAGCGTCACCCGCCGGGGATGGCCGCCGTGGCATTCGTCCACCAGAGCCTGAATTTCCACCAACAAAGGCCGGGTACCCTCGCGGGTGACCATGATCACGCTGCCGGCCACCGGCGTGTCGTGGCGCGAGAGAAAAATCGCCGAGGGGTTGCTGACCTCCTTAAGCCCGCGTTCGGTCATGGCGAACACCCCCAGCTCGTTGACCGGTCCGTAACGGTTTTTCACCGCCCGCAACACCCGCAACGAGCCGCCGGGATCGCCTTCGAAATAGAGTACGGTATCGACCATATGTTCCAAGACCCGCGGCCCGGCGATCGCGCCTTCCTTGGTGACGTGGCCGACTAGAAACAAGGCGGTGCCGCTGGCCTTGGCGAAGCGCACCAGTTGGGCCGCGCTCTCGCGCACCTGCGCCACCGAACCGGGCGCCGATTGCAACCGTTCGGTGAAAACGGTTTGGATCGAGTCGATCACCAGGGTTTGCGGCCGCTCGGTTTCGGCGATGTCCAAGATGCGCTCCACGCAGATTTCCGGCAGCAGCCGCAGGCGGTCGCGCGGCAGTTGCAGCCGTTGGGCGCGCAGGCCGATCTGCCGAGGCGATTCCTCGCCGCTGACGTACAGCGCCCGCGTCCGTCCGGCCAGTTCGGCCAAGACTTGAAGCAACAGGGTGGATTTGCCGATGCCGGGATCGCCGCCGATCAGGGTGACCGAGCCGTCGACCAAGCCGCCGCCCAGCACCCGATCCAGTTCGGCGTTGCCGCAGGATTGGCGGATTTCCTCGACGGCGTCCACCTCGGCCAGCACCCGCACTTCGGCGCTGGAGGCCGGACCGGGGTAACCGGCGGGCTTGAGGCCGCCCTTGAGCGATGGCGAGGCGGCGAGCTGTTCCTGAAGGGTGTTCCAGGACCCGCAATCCCCGCATTGGCCCGACCATTTGCTGGCTTGCGCGCCGCATTCCGCGCAGACGTAAACCGAGCGATTTTTATTGACCATCACAAAGCATCAGCGTGCGCCCGAGCGGCGGCGGTCGAAGGGTTCCAAAGGTCCGCCAGCCCCAGCGCGTTAGGGGATTAACGGCGTTCGCCGTCCGCCGGCGCGGGGCGATTATCCCGGTCCCCCGACGGCGGGACAGCGTTCCTGGACCGAGGCGCGGCGGCGCTTGCGGCCGGCTTGGCGGTGTTGGGGCGGGCTTCGGAGGCGTAACTTTCAAAGCGGGTGTATTGACCGAGGAAGGTGAGGCGAGTGGTGCCGATGGGCCCGTTGCGCTGTTTGCCGATGATGATCTCCGCGATGCCTTTGTCGGGACTTTCCGGATTGTAAACCTCATCGCGATAGATAAAGCAGATCAGATCGGCGTCCTGCTCGATCGCGCCCGACTCGCGCAGATCCGACATGATCGGCCGCTTGTCGCCGCGCTGCTCCAAGGTCCGGTTGAGCTGGGACAGCGCCAACACCGGAACCGACAGCTCCTTGGCCAGCGATTTCAGCGAGCGGGAAATCTCGGACACCTCGGTCGCCCGGTTTTCATTGGTGCCCGGCACCTGCATCAATTGTAAATAATCGACCACGATCAAGCCCAGTTGGCCTTCCTGCCGGTGCAGGCGGCGCGCCCGCGCCCGCAGTTCGTTCGGGCTCAGATTGGAGCTGTCGTCGATGAACAGCCGGGCGTTCGACAGCATGGTGACCGCCGAGGTGATCCGGGGCCAGTCCGCGTCTTCCAGACGGCCGGTGCGGACTTTGTGCTGGTCGATCCGGCCCAATGAGGACAGCAGGCGCATGATCAGGCTCTCGCCCGGCATTTCCATGCTGAAGACCGCCACCGGATAGCCGCCCTGAATCGCCGCGTATTCGGCAATGTTCATGGCGAAGGCGGTTTTGCCCATCGAGGGCCGTCCGGCGATCACGATCAAATCGCCGCGTTGCAAGCCTGCGGTCCGCTCGTCGAAATCCGGCCAACCGGTGGGCACTCCGGTGATCGGATTGTCGTGATGGAACAGAATGTCGATCCGCTCCACCGTGCGCGCCAGCAGATCCTTCATGTTGCAAAAGCCCTGCTGGGCGCGCATGCCTTGCTCGGCGATGGCGAACACCCGCTTTTCGGCGTCGTCCAGCAGCTGCTTGGAATCCCGGCCCTTGGGGTCGTAGGCGCTGTCGGCGACTTCGGTGGCGATCCGGATCAGATCGCGGCGGATCGCCCGCTCGCGGATGATGTCGGCGTAGGCGCGCACGTTGGCGGCGCTCAAGGTATCGCGCACCAGCACGCCCAGATAGTGGAAGCCGCCAGCGTTCTCCAGTTGGTTGTTATCCTCCAACCATTCCGCCAGCGTCACCAAGTCGAAGGGTTTGCCGTTTTCCGACAGCCGGCGGATGGCGCGAAAAATCAACCGGTGGTCGCCGCGATAAAAATCGTTCTCGTCCAGCCGGTCGGCGATCTGATCCCAAGTCGAGTTGTCCAGCATCAAACCGCCCAGCACCGCTTGTTCCGCTTCGAGCGAATGCGGCGGAACCCGCAGCGCTTCGGCGGCGGCATCCTTACGGTGAGGAAACGGAGTGACGGGTTGCATGACGGAGCTCTCGGAATGAAACCGGCGATCCGCCGTCCGTCGCGGCTATCCGACGATACGGCCTTAAAGCGTCCCGGCAAAATAGGTTTCACGAGCCGACGGCGGTCCGTCGTCGGATGATGCCCGCGCGGGTATTGCTTAGTCTAGTCTAAAAAATCCCGGCGCGGGCTCCGTCAAATTTCAAGCTTCGGCGATGACGTTGACCCGGATTTGGGTCTTGACCTCGCTCGGCAAATGCAGGTCCACGTCGTATTCGCCGATCTGGCGGATCGGACCAGCGGGCAAGCGCACTTCCTGTTTTTGCAACTCGATGCCGGCCGCCGATACCGCGTCGGCGATGTCGGCCGCGCCCACCGAACCGAACAGCCGGCCCTCGGTCCCGGTTTTGACCGATAGAGTGACAATCAATTCCGCCAGCTGCGCGGCGCGGGCGTTTGACTTGGCCAGCGCTTCGGCGGCGACGCGCTCCAACTCGGCGCGGCGGGCTTCGAAGCGCGCCACGTTAGCGGTGGTGGCGGCGGTGGCCTTGCCCTTGGGGATCAAGAAATTGCGGGCGTAGCCCGGCTTGACTTTGACCCGGTCGCCCAGCGTCCCCAGGTTGGCGACTTTTTCCAATAAGATGATTTCCATGAACCGACTCCAAAGATTTTGCTAGCGTGAAGGAGGATAAGTTGATTAAAGCTTGCCCGGACGGGGCCGGATCCGGTTGCGGAAATCCGCCCAAGCGTCGGCGATTCCCAGCGCCATGACGATCTGCGAGAGCAGCGGAACCAGCAGCAAGTAAAAAAACAGCAGCCAGGCGGGTGAAAGTTGCAGTTTAAAGACGACCGCGTGGACCAGCGCGATGCCTTGCAGGGTGTAGAGCGTGCCCAAGACCAGGGCCACGTTGACCAAGGGCGGCCAATGGGCCACCAGCATCGCCGCAAACAGCAGCAGCGTAAGCCCGGCCATAACCCGGCCCAAGCGCAGTTCCTGAAATTCGGGACGGAAACCGCCCGGATTGAACAGCCCCGCCTGCCACCAGCGGCCCAACAACAACGCCAGCAGCGCCACCATCAGCGCGGCGCTGACCGCATGGCCCGGCAGATACGGAGCCCAGCTCTCGATCAGGCCCAGCAGTTGCTCCCAGGCGGCTCGATCGGCCGCAAGCCCCAACGCGGCCGGGTCGGTGAATTCCTGGCGCAAGCGCGAAAGAAGCCCGCGCCACCACGCGGTGGGGTCGGGAAAAACCAGGTAAGCGCCCGCCACGCCCGCCACGCCCAGCACGGCGGCGGCCTGAAAGGTTCGGGACAGCGAAACCGTCGCCCGCAGCACCAGCGCCAACAGCCAAGCCATCGACCAGCACGGCAACAACACTTGCAACATCGGCGAGGGCCGGCCTAACGCCAACCACGTCAATCCAGTCGCCGCCGCGCCGGCCGCGAGTCCGATCAGCGCGCCTTCCAGCGCGCCCCGGCGCAAGGTAACCAAGACCAAAACCGCCGTCGCCGCGATCAAAAAGGGCGGAAACAGCCAAAACAGGACCGCCCCGGTCGCGGCGGCCAGGGCCGCGCCGGATCGGCTGCGCATGGCGAACGCGGCGAGTGAGCGCATCGGCGGCGGTTTTTTTGCGAGACCAGCACGGTTGACGGGGGGTCGGGCTAACCCCCAGGCGTCAATGCCGGTCGCAATAAGGCAGCAACGCCAGGAACCGGGCCCGCTTGATCGCGACCGAGAGCTGGCGCTGGTAACGGGTCTTGGTGCCGGTGATCCGGCTCGGCACGATCTTGCCGGTTTCCGTGACGTAGTTTTTCAGGGTGGCGATGTCCTTGTAATCGATTTCCTTAACGCCTTCGGCGGTGAAGCGGCAGAATTTTTTACGGCGAAAAAAACGCGACATAATGCTTGATCCTTAAAAAAGTGAGTGGCCTTCGCGATGACAACCGCGCTCGATAAGCTGGCGGCGCGAGCCTGAACCGAGGGTTCGACATGCGGTTAGCGCTGAGGGCGATTCGAGCCCGCGCGGTTTCAGGCCGCTTCGTCCTCGATGTCGACCTCATCGGCGTCGTCGTCGCGCCCGATGCGCTCCTCGCGGTCGTCTTGACCGTCGCGATCCAGTTGGCCTTCGCGTTCGTCGCGCGATTTGATCAGCGGCGAGGGTTCGGTTTCGGGGCTGTCGCGCTGGATAACCAGATTGCGGATCACCGCATCGTTGAAGCGGAACGCGCTTTGCATTTCCTGGAGCACCGCCAGGCTGCATTCCACGTTCATCAAGACGTAGTGGGCCTTGTGAATCTTGTTGATCGGATAAGCCAGCTGCCGGCGGCCCCAGTCTTCCAGGCGGTGGATTTGGCCGCCGTCTTCCTGGATCATGGCGCGATAGCGCTCGATCATGGCCGGCACCTGTTCGCTCTGGTCGGGATGGACCAGAAACACGATTTCATAATGTCGCATCAAAGCTCCTTACGGATAAAATCGGCCTCCCGCGCGGCGGTGAGGCAAGGAGTCGCGGCTCGAATCGAGCCGCAAGGGCCGAACATTCTAGGAGGAAAGCGCCGGCGGCGCAACGCCGCCGACGGAGCCGGACGGCGGTCCGGCGTTCGCGGCGGCCGGAAAGCCCATCATTCATCAGCGATTCACCCCGGCTGTGGTTTTAAGTCGCTCGATTCCGCCTACAATTTTAGGGACGCAGCTTGGCTCCCAGCGCTGCGTGGACGCAATAATCATTATAATTAATTGATATGAAATCATTTATTCTTGGAGGAGCCCGTTCGGGCAAGAGCGCCTTCGCCCAGCAACAGGCGCTGGAATGCGGCTTGGACGTGATCTATGTGGCCACCGGGCAGGCCGGCGACGGCGAAATGGCCGAACGCATCGCCCGCCATCGCGCCGAGCGCCCCGCCGCGTGGGGTTTGGTGGAAGAACCCCTGGCGCTGGCGGACGCCTTGCGGGCTCAGGCGTCGCCGCGACGCTGCCTGCTGGTCGACTGTCTCACGTTGTGGTTGAGCAACCTGCTGGCGGCCGGGGACGGGCCCCTGGAGCGGGAAATTCCCCATCTTCTCGAGCTGTTGCCAGCCTTGCCCGGTCGCGTCTTGTTGGTCAGCAATGAAGTCGGACAGGGCATCGTCCCCGTTCACCCCTTGGCCCGTCGCTTTCGCGATGAAGCCGGCCTCCTGCATCAAGCCGTCGCCCGTCAGTGCGACCGGGTGATCTTTATCGTGGCGGGATTACCGCTCGTTCTCAAGGATCGTAGCGCATGAATTCAACTTGGTACGACGGGCCGGTCGCCGCCCTCGATGACGCTTTGCTGGCCGACGCCTTCAAACGGCAGGCGCAACTGACCAAACCGCCCGGTTCGCTGGGGCGGTTGGAAGAATTGGGCGCGACGCTGGCGGCGATGCAAGGCACCCAACACCCCTGTCTGGATCAGCTCTGGATCACCGTGTTCGCCGCCGATCACGGGGTGACCGCCGAGGGCGTGTCAGCCTTTCCGCAAGCCGTCACCGCCGAGATGGTCCGCAACTTCGCGCGCGGCGGGGCGGCGATCAGCGTCTTGGCCCGGGAATGGAACGCGCGGCTTGAGGTGGTGAACGTCGGCACGGCGCCGATGCTGGAAGAGCTGCCCGGCGTGTTGGACGCCCGGCTCGGACCCGGCACCGCCAATTTTGTCGAGGCCCCCGCCATGACCGACGATCAATTGCAGGATGCCTTGGAGGTGGGGCGCTCCGCCGCCGAGCGGGCCGTCATCAGCGGCGCGCAACTCTTTATCGGCGGCGAAATGGGGATCGGCAATACCACCAGCGCGGCCGCCGTGGCGTGCGCGCTGCTCGGCCTGCCGGCCGAGAACCTCGCCGGACCCGGCACCGGGCTGGACGCCGCCGGCGTCAGCCGCAAGGCGCGGGTGATCGAGCGCGCTTTGCAACGCCACTGCGGCGACCGGCCGCTGGAGGCGCTGCAAGGGTTGGGCGGGTTTGAAATCGCGGCCTTGACCGGCGCTTACTTACGCTGCGGACAGCTCGGCGCGCCGGCGTTGGTGGACGGTTTTATCGCCACGGTCGCGGCGCTGGCGGCGGTGCGGTTGCGCCCGGAGCTGGCGGCGTGGCTGTTCTACGCGCACTGCTCCGCCGAGCCGGGCCACCGTTATCTGTTGGAGGTCTTGAACGCCAAACCGATCCTCGATTTGGGCATGCGCTTGGGCGAGGGCAGCGGCGCGGCGCTGGCGGCTCCGATCTTGCGCGCCGCCGCCGCCTTGCACGCTCGAATGGCCACCTTTGCCGAGGCCGGGGTCTCGCGAGCATGAGCGAGTTTACCGTGGTGGATTTGTTGCGGCACGGGGAACCGGAAGGGGGGCAAAAGTTCCGAGGCGCGGTGGACGATCCGTTGAGCGAGTGCGGCTGGGGGCAGATGCGCGCGGCGGTGGGCGACTACCGCGGCTGGGAGGTGGTGATCAGTTCGCCGTTGGTCCGCTGCGCGGCGTTCGCCCGCGAATTGGCGGAGCATTTGGAGCGTCCCCTGGAAATCGCCGCCGGCTTTAGCGAATTGAGTTTCGGCGTCTGGGAAAGCCGCGCCGTGGCCGAGGTCAACGCCGCCGAGCCGCTGGCGCTGGCCCGGTTCTGGCGCGATCCGGTGTCTTACCCGATCCCTCGGGGCGAACCGGTGGGCGATTTCGACCGACGGGTCGGGCACGCCTGGGAGGCGCTGCTGGAGCGCCATCGGGGGCGGCATATATTGTTGGTCGCTCACGGCGGCGTCATCCGCATGATCCTGCGCCGGTTGCTGGACATGCCCTTGCAGCGGATTTGGCGGCTGGAGGTGCCTTACGCGGCGGTCAGCCGGATCCGCCGGCATTGCGACCCCGAATCCGAGCCGCATCTGGTGTTCCACAACGGCCGCTTGGCATGATCCGCGCCTTGATTCTGGCGCTGCAACTGCTCACCCGCTTTCCGGTTCCCCTGGTCGGACCGCCGCCGCGAGCCGAGGAACTGGGGCTTTCGGTGATGTTTTTTCCCGTGGTCGGTTTTTTGATCGGCGCGGTGTTGGCCGGTTTGCATACCGTGCTTGGGTTGGCCGATCCCGGCGTGCTGGCGGGACTGGTGCTGACCGCTTGGGTGCTGCTGACCGGCGGGCTGCATCTGGATGGTCTGGCCGATACCGCCGATGCCTGGATCGGCGGGCAGGGGCGGCGCGAGCGGACCTTGGAGATCATGAAGGACCCGCGCAGCGGCCCCATCGCGATTGTGGCGGTCGGATTGGTGTTGTTGAATAAATTCACCGCGCTGCAAGTCCTGCTCGCCGGCGACGCCCGGGTGATCTTGGTGTTGGCGCCGGTGCTGGCGCGCGCGCTGATGGTGTTGCTGTTGCTCACGACGCCTTACATCCGGCCGGAAGGCTTGGGCTCGCCTTACGCGCGCCATTTACCGCGCGCGCGTTGCGGTTTCGCGGTGCTGGCTTGTGCGGCCGCGACCTTGTTTTTGCTCGATTGGCAGGGCGCGGTGCTGCTCGGCGTTTTGGCTGTTGGCTTTATCGTCCTCCGGCAGCGGTTTTTAAGCCGTCTGGGCGGCGTTACCGGCGATGCCCTGGGGGCGAGCTGCGAGCTGGCCGAAAGCGCGCTGTTGTTGGCGGTGGTGCTGTCGAGCGACTTTCAGAATTGGTAAAGCACGCGGTTCGAACAACCGTTCGGATCGATCGGCCCTTTTGTGAACCCCCGTCGCCTTTGAGTTCGATGCCCTGACCGCGCCTTTGGCCTCGCTTGCTCCTTGCGGGCAATAAATATTAGACTAGTCTAATATATTAATATATCGGTCGCTTGAAGGGTGTGCTGATGTCCGCGCCAAGGTTTCTCGGATTGTTATGCGGTTGGCTGGCTCTCGCATCCGTCGGGAGCGCCGCCGAGCTGACTTTCGCCGTTGTTGAAGCGAAATTACAAACGCTGCCGGACGAGCGGGTGCTGGACGGCGTGGTCGAGGCGGTCAACCAAAGCACCGTGTCCGCCCAGACCGCCGGCCGGGTCGAGACCATCATGGTCGACGTCAACGACTTCGTGCCGCAAGGCGCACCGATCATCCGTATCCGCAACATCGAGCAGCGCGCCGGCCTGGAGCAGGCGCAGGCCAATTTGCGCGAGGCGCAGGCCCGCTTTCTGGAAGCGGAAGCCGAGTACAACCGCATCCGCGGCGTCTACGAGAAAAAAGTGGTCGCCAAGGCGCAGATGGACGCCGCCACCGCCAGCTTCGACGCCGCCAGAGCGCGGTTGGAAGCCGCCCAGGCCGGCGTTTCCCAAGCCAGGGAGTCCTTGGGCTACACCACGATCAACGCGCCTTACAGCGGCATCGTGCTGGAGCGTCACGTCCAGCTCGGCGAGACCGTCCAGCCCGGCAAGCCGCTGATGACCGGATTTTCGCTCGACGACTTGCGAGTGGTGGCCAACGTGCCGCAGCGCTTGATCGTGCCGGTGCGCCAGTACAAGCGGGCGCGGGTGTTCCAGCCTGACGGCGGCAAGACCATCGCCGCCGAGAAGCTGACCTTTTTCCCCTACGCCGACCCGCAAAGCAACGTGTTCAAGGTGCGGGTGTATCTGCCCAGAAAAATCGAGGGCCTGTATCCGGGCATGTTCGTCAAGACCGCGTTTCAAGTCGGCGAGACGGACGGTTTGACCGTGCCGCGCCAAGCCTTGGCCCAACGCGGCGAGGTGAGCGCCGTTTATATCGCGCGGGACGGTCAACTCCAGCTGCGCCAGGTGCGGCCGGGTCGGATCGAGGGTGAGACGGTCGAAATTCTGGCAGGGTTGGAGCCTGGGGAGCAGGTGGCGCTGGACCCGATTCAGGCCGGCGTCGCGCTCAGGAACCAACAGCAAGCCGGGCGCTGACATGAGCGCCGCCGCCCGTCTCGGCCTCTCCGGGACCCTCGCCCGAAACTTCCTTCTCAGCGAAATCACCCCGCTGCTGGCGCTGGTGGGCTTGCTGATGGGGGTGTTCGCGGTGCTGGTGACGCCGCGCGAGGAAGAACCGCAGATCAACGTCACTTTCGCCAACGTCTTCGTGGCCTTTCCCGGCGCGACCGCCCGCGAGGTCGAGCGGCTGGTCAGCAGCCCCGCCGAGCAGATGCTGGCGGAAATCGAGGGCGTGGAGCACGTCTATTCGGTGTCGCGTCCCGGCATGGCGGTGCTGACCGTGCAATTCAAGGTCGGCCAGCCGCGCACCGACGCCATCGTCCGCCTGTACAACAAACTCTATTCCAACGCCGACTGGCTGCCGGTCAACCTCGGCGTCGGCCAGCCCATCGTCAAGCCCAAGGGGATCGACGATGTGCCGATCCTCAGCCTGACTTTGTGGACGGAAGACCCCCAGCGCGGCGCGGACGATCTGGCGAGAGTCGCTCACACCCTGGAAACCGAACTGAAACGGGTGTCCGGCACCCGCGATCTCTACACCCTCGGCGCGCCCGATCGGGTGGTGCGGGTGCAATTCGATCCCGCCCGCTTGGCCGGTCACGGCTTGGCCTTGGCCGATCTGCGCCGGTCGCTGCAAGCCGCCAACGCCTCCGCCGATGCCGGCGCGCTGGTCGGCGGCAACCGGGAGATTCCGGTGCAAGCCGGCAGCTTTCTGGTCGATGCGGCGGACATCGGCAGCTTGGTGGTGGGCTTGCATCAAGGCGCGCCGGTTTATTTGTCCGACGTCGCCAAGGTGAATCTGGGGCCAGAAGTCCCGGAGCGCTACGTCTGGCTGGGGACCGGGCCGGCGGCCGCCGTCAACGGTATTGCGGTCAAGGGCGAATTCCCCGCCGTGACCCTGGCCGTGGCCAAGAAACCCGGCGAAAACGCGGTCGCCATCGCCGAGCAGGTGCTGGCGCGGGTCGAACAGCTTAAAGGGGCGTTCATCCCCGAGGGCGTTCACCTCACCGTGACCCGCAATTACGGCGTCACCGCCAACGACAAGGCCGTGACCTTGATCAGCAAGCTGATCTTCGCCACCGCGCTGGTGATCGCGCTGGTGTGGCTGGCGCTGGGCTGGCGCGAGGCGTCGATCGTCGGCGCGGCGGTGATTCTGACGCTCACCATCACCCTGTTCGCCTCGTGGGCCTGGGGTTTCACCCTCAACCGGGTGTCGTTGTTCGCCTTGATCTTTTCCATCGGCATTCTGGTGGACGACGCCATCGTGGTGGTGGAGAACATCCACCGCCACATTCAGTTGGGCGGTTACTCGTTGGTCGAGGCGATTCCACGGGCGGTGGACGAGGTCGGCGGCCCGACCATTCTGGCGACTTTCACCGTCATCGCCGCTCTGTTGCCGATGGCCTTCGTCTCCGGGTTGATGGGGCCGTACATGAGTCCGATCCCGATCAACTCCAGCATGGGGATGCTGATTTCGCTGGCGGTAGCCTTCGTGTTCACGCCGTGGCTCACCTATAAGGTGCTGCGGCGGGTGGTGGAGAAACACGCGCCTTCCCCTCCGACAGCGCCGCCGGGCGAGCCAGGGTTGATGGAGCCCACCGGCGAACGGGAAGATTTCGCGCATCGGCTGTTCCGGCGCGCGGTCGGGCCGTTTTTGCGGGGACGGCAAGGCCGGCCGCTGCGCTGGCTGCTCGGTCTCGGCGTGCTGGCGCTGATCGGCGCGTCGATCAGCCTGGCGTATTGGCAGCTGGTGGTGCTGAAAATGCTGCCGTTCGACAACAAGTCGGAATTTCAAGTCATTGTGGATCTGCCGGAAGGCTCCCCGCTGGAACAGACCGCGCGGGTGCTGGGCGAGTTGGGCCGCTATGTCGGCACGGTCGAGGAGGTGACCGACTATCAAGCCTACGCGGGGACCGCCGCGCCGATCAATTTCAACGGCTTGGTCCGGCAGTACTACCTGCGCTCCGGGGCCAACGTCGGCGATTTACAGGTGAATCTGGTCGATAAGAAGCACCGCCACCGCAAGAGCCACGAGATCGCCTTGGCGGTGCGCGGGCCGTTACAGGAGATCGGCGCGCGCTACCAGGCCAACGTCAAGGTGGTCGAAGTCCCGCCCGGCCCGCCGGTGATGTCCCCGCTGGTGGCGGAAGTCTACGGCCTGGATTATCCCGGTCAGATCGCCGCCGCCCGCGAGGTGCGCGCGCGGTTTGCGGCCACGCCGGACATCGTGGACGTGGACGATACGGTCGAAGCGCCGTCCGAGCGGCTGATCGTCCATGTGGATCGCGCCAAGGCCGCCTTGCTCGGCGTCTCGCAACAGGCGGTCGCCGCGGACCTTAACACCGCCTTGCGCGGCGAGGATGTCAGCTACCTGCATTCCGAAAGTTCCAAATATCCCATTCCGCTGCGGCTGCGGCTGCCGGTGGCCGATCAGGCCGATGCGCCTTCGGTTTTGGCGTTGAAAACCCGCAGTCAGAGCGGCGGTTTGGTGCCGCTGTCGGAAGTGGTCGACATCGAGCGGACCCAGCGGGAAAACGCGATCTATCACAAGGATTTGCTGCCGGTCGTGTTCGTGTTCGGCGACATGGCCGGCACGCTGGACAGCCCGCTCTACGGCATGTTCGAAATCTACGGCGACCTCAAAGACCGACGGATCGGCGGCGGGCCGTTGGAGCAGTTTTTCATCCGTCAGCCTGACGCGCCCTATGGCTACAGCCTGAAATGGGACGGCGAGTGGCAGATCACCTATGACACCTTCCGCGACATGGGCATCGCCTACGGCGTCGGGATGATTTTGATTTATCTTTTGGTGGTGGCGCAGTTTCGGTCTTATCTGATCCCGTTGATCATCATGGCCCCGATCCCGCTGACCATCATCGGGGTGATGCCGGGCCACGCGCTGCTGCGCGCGCAATTTACCGCGACCTCGATGATCGGCATGATCGCCCTGGCCGGCATCATCGTCCGTAATTCGATCTTGCTGGTGGATTTCATCAACCTGGAAACCGCCGCCGGCGTCCCGTTTCAGGAAGCGGTGATCCGCTCCAGCGCGGTGCGGGCCAAGCCGATCGTCTTGACCGCGCTGGCGGCGATGCTCGGCGCGCTGTTCATCCTCGACGATCCGATTTTTCGGGGTTTGGCGGTCTCGCTGATCTTCGGAATTCTGGTCTCGACCCTGCTGACGCTGGTGTTTATTCCGGTGCTGTATTACGCGGCGTTTCGCAAGACCCTGGAACCGGAAACGCCGTGATTTCCCGCCGTTTTCCTCCTGTTGGGACACTATACTGACAGGGGGTCCGGCAACCGCCGGACTCCGTGATCCAGCGCGCCCGGACCGGCGCCACCGTTCGGCCGGCGCCCGGTCAAGGCGTGCTCGTACTTCTGGTCCCGATGCTGGAGCGCTCGGAAATCTTGCTTCCGTTTCCTTTCGGACAGTTCCAGGAGAGTTTTAAGCCAATGAATAACAGACTGTTATCTTCTCTCGGCTGGTTGTTGGTCGCGCTGGTCGGCGCCATCGCGCTGGCGGCGGTCGCGCTCAATCGCGGTGAGACCGTCAGCGCGGTGTGGTTAGTCACCGCATCCTTATGCATCTATTTCATCGGTTACCGCTTCTACAGCAAATTCATCGCCGAGCGCGTCTTGCAGTTGGATGACGGACGGATGACTCCGGCGGTCAGCCGCAACGACGGACTCGATTATGTTCCGACCAATAAATGGGTGCTCTATGGCCACCACTTTGCCGCCATCGCCGGGGCGGGTCCGCTGGTCGGCCCGGTCTTGGCCGCCCAGATGGGCTATTTGCCGGGCACGATCTGGATTTTGGTCGGCGTGATCGTCGCCGGCGCGGTGCAGGATTTCATGGTGCTGTTTTGTTCGATGCGCCGCGACGGCCGCTCCCTGGGCGAAATGATCAAGATGGAGATGGGACCGGTGGCCGGCGGCATCGCGCTGGTCGGCGCACTGGCGATCATGATCATTATTCTGGCCGCCCTCGGACTGGTGGTGGTCAAGGCGCTTGGGGAAAGTCCCTGGGGTACCTTCACTGTGGTAGTGACCATCCCGCTGGCAATGGTGATGGGGGTGTACATGCGCCACCTCCGTCCCGGTAAGATCGGCGAAGCCTCCGCGTTTGGCGTGATCGTGCTGCTGCTGGCCATCGGTTACGGCCAACATGTCGCCGAAAGCCCCACTCTCGGGCCGCTGTTCACTTATTCGGCCCCGCAGCTGGCTTGGGCGATCATCATTTACGGCGCGGTGGCATCGATGTTGCCGGTCTGGCTGTTATTGGCCCCGCGCGATTACCTGTCCACCTTTCTCAAGATCGGGGTGGTAACGGCGCTGGCCATCGGCATCTACATCGTCGCGCCGGATCTCAAGATGCCGGCGACCACCCGCTTCATCGACGGCACCGGCCCGGTGTTCTCCGGCACGCTGTTCCCGTTCCTGTTCATCACCATCGCCTGCGGGGCGGTGTCCGGCTTCCACGCCCTCATTTCCTCCGGCACCACACCCAAATTGATCGAACGCGAATCGCACGCCCGCGTCATCGGCTACGGCGGGATGCTGACCGAATCGTTCGTGGCGATCATGGCGCTGACGGCGGCTTGCGTGCTCGACCCCGGCATTTATTTCGCGATGAACAGTCCGGCGGCGGTCATCGGCAACACCCCGGAGAAGGCCTCACAAGTGATCGGCCAGTGGGGTTGGGCGATCACTCCGGAGATGATCACGCAAACCGCCAAGGACATCGGCGAACATACCATCTTGAATCGGGCCGGCGGCGCGCCCACCTTGGCGGTCGGAATGGCGCAGATTATGTCGGCGGCCGTCGGCGGGCAAACTCTGCAAGCCTTCTGGTATCACTTCGCCATTTTGTTCGAGGCGCTGTTTATTCTGACCGCCGTGGACGCCGGTACCCGCGCCGGCCGCTTTATGATTCAAGATTTGCTCGGGACCGTGTATCCGCCGCTGGGCCGCACCGATTCCCTGTCGGCGAACGTTATCGCCACCGTGCTGTGCGTCGCGATGTGGGGGTATTTTGTCTATCAAGGCACGATCGACCCGCTAGGGGGCGTGAATACTCTCTGGCCGCTGTTTGGCATCGGCAACCAGATGTTGGCTGGCATCGCCTTGCTGCTCTGCACCACGGTGCTGATCAAGATGAAGCGCGAGCGTTATATCTGGGTCACGCTGGTTCCGACTGCGTGGTTGTTGATCTGTACGCTGAGCGCGGGCTGGCAGAAGATTTTCGCCGGGTTGCCGGTCGGTTTCTTCGCCATCGCCCAGAAATACAGCGATGCCGCCGCCGCTGGAACGGTGCTGGCGCCGGCCAAGACCGTTGCGGAGATGCAGCGGGTGGCGTTTAACAATTATCTGTGCGGCGCCATTACCGTGATGTTCGTCTTGTTGGTGGTGTCGATGGCGGTGTTCGCGATTCGGATGTCGCTGAAAGCGATCGCCAATCCCAATCCCAGCGTCAAGGAGAGCCCTTATCAACCCGCCCAGCCTGGAGTGAGTTATGCGACCGCCCACTGAAGATTTTATTGGCCCAAACTTTCTTGGACCTGATGCCGCAGCCGCAGCAGTTCGCGCGTGGCCGCAACGGCTCGCCTTTATCCGTCAAGCATTCAGACGGATTATCGGCGCGCCCGACTACGAGGTGTATCTGGCGCGGCACCGGCAAATTCATCCTGAAGCGCCGCCGTTGAGCGAAAAAGAATTTTTCCGCTTCGCCATCGAACGGCGCTATTCCAAGGCCGGACCGCGCTGCTGCTAAAGGAAACAGATCCCGCTGCCCGACAGCGGGATTCTCCTGCCCTTCCAGCACCCTTTCCATGCCGCTCCCGTCGCGATTTTGGGTTCCCGCCTCCGATGGGCCGGGCGCCCTTCCCAGCCTGCCGCGCATCCGGATAAAGCCTTAAGTTATGGCCCAATTTTGGGCTACAATTTAACCTTCGAGCGCCCTCAATATTCTCGCCCGAACCGACCCGCTGGGTCGGGCTTCAAGTTTTTTATTAATAGATCGTTAAATATAAAAATCATAGGATTAAGAGACAGAAGCATGAACGACCGGGACGGTGACCAGCAAGCCGATGGCCTACAAGATGTTGGAGATCGCACCAGCCTTGTGAAGGCGGACGAAACGGAGTTCTTTTTTTTAAATCACGCTTATCTCAACGCCTACATTCAATTATTAAAAAGCATCCGCCAGCATGGCGGACTTTTTTTGCTGACCGGCGAACCGGGCGTCGGTAAAACCTTTCTATTGCGCAAGTTGGAGAGCGCGGCACCCGATAATATTAAGTTCATCAGTCTGTTTTCGGGCGAACTGGATTACGAGACTTTAATTAAAATCCTGTGCGAGCGCTTGGGCGTCAATGAAATCGAGCCTTACCGCGCCAGCAAAAACACCGCGTTGAAGGAGTATATAAAACAAGAAGACGCCGAGCAGCGAACCAGCGTGGTCTTATTGATCGACGACGCCCATAAGCTGGGCGAGCAAGGATTGGCCCATCTGATGGCGTTGTTCGATTGGTCGCTGCCAGACCATCAGTCACCCCGCATCGTGCTGGGCGGCGCGCCGCAGTTGGAGGCGATGGTGGCTCGAATCGGCGCCGACCAGATGATCGCCGCCAGGCGCTTGGACGTACGCTTGGACCCGTTGGCCGAAAATGATGTCGCCGCCTATATCTCCCGACAATTGAGCGCGGGCGCGGCCTCGGAGGTGAACCCGGTTTTTTCGCGGTGGGCCGTTCAAAAAATCACCCGCTTGACCGGAGGCGTTCCCGATCTGATCAACACCCTTTGCCAGCGGGCATTGGCGATCACCCACCTTAAGGGGAAAACCACGGTTTCCATGCTGGCGATCGATCAGGCGGCAAAGGAAATGATGCTGGAGGCCGAGGAAAACAACACAGAGGGCGTCACCTTAATTCCTTGGGCCAAGCATTATGTGCCCGATCCTCCCCAACCCACGGAAGCGGATTTCGTCGAGCCGAGCGAACTCAACACCACCTTAATCGGCGAGGAGCCGGACGCCATCATCAGCGCGCCGCCCGCGAACGAAAAAGCCGCCGGGGGAAAATCGGAGGGCAAGCACAACGCATTCGCCTCAGACCGCACCGAGGATTACGCGGTCGCGACGGTTTCCTTCGCGAAGCCGGATCCGGAGGATACTCAGGAGTTTATTCATCCGATCACTCCTGTCAGTAACAAGGTTTATCGGCGCAATGAAGCCGCCAGCTATCAATTGCTCGATCGCTTGATGGAAGACGATCTATTGGCAAACGCGACCATCAACATGCAGTGGGATGAGCGATACAACCCACCAAGCCCGCCAAAATCTTTTTCATCCCCCACGATACAATTCATCACGCTGATCTTTGTGTCCATATTGGCGGGCATCACCGGCGGAATCGGCAGTTATTATCTGTTCGATAGCAAGCCGGTTCAGATTTCCGTGGTCGCGCCGACGGGAACGGCGGTGGCTATCGACGCCAAGGCGGCGGTTGGAAACGGGGGCGTGGCTCAAGCCCGTCCGGAGCAGCTAAAGGCGGATTCAATCGCTGGAACCGACGCGGAAAAAACTGATCGAGCCCCGGCCGCGCCAGCCGCGAAAACCCCGAGCGCGGCGGTCGAAGCCCAAGCTCCAGCGGCAAAGCCGGTTGTGGCGGTCAACCGATCGGCAACGGCGGCGACAACGCCCGCGCGGGTCGCCACGCCGCTCATCGCATCTTATATGAGCAGGGGCGATGCCTTCATGGCGCGCGGGGATGTCGCCTCGGCGCGCTCGTTTTATCTGGAAGCGGCTAATGCCGGTTTTCCGGCCGGCATGGCGGCGGTCGGCAAAACCTACGATCCCATCGTTTTGAACGACTTACAGATCAAAGGTTTTTCGCCAGATCCCGTTAAAGCGATCGAATGGTACGGCAAGGCGGAGCGGGCGGGTAGCCCGGACAGCGCCGCCGCCTTGGAGGCGATCAGGCAGTTGATGGCGGACGGCTCTTATCCGATGCGGGCGACTGAGATCGGTCATCGAGAGTAATGCCGGCGAATCACGGTTTGCCAGGTTGAGCGTGAGAACGGCGCTGTTCGAACCCGACGGGCGATCAGGAGGCCAACCGCGCCCGGATGCGCTGGCGGATAACGGTTCGATAGAGGCGACGATCCGAGCGATGGTCTGCTGGCGCGTTTTGTCAGCCTCGCCCTCGGTCTTCTGACGGTCCACGGCCCTGAACCGCAAACGAACGCCGGCGTTCGCCTCCAGGCGCTTCACCCATTTGCTCGATCCGGCAAGCCAAGTCAGCGCCAGCGCTTGCGAATGATCCGTCAGATTTCACTCTTGCCAAACCAGACAAACGCTTCGCGCCGGTCGCCGGTTGGATCGGAACAGCGGTCGCCGCCGACGAATAAAAACTTCGGCAAGGCCATCAGAACGCGCGGCAAGCAGGCGGCGGATGGGCCGTCGGTCGGCGCGGCGATGGGTCGCCACTGTTCGCCGTCCACGGTTTGCCAGAGCTTAAAACCCGAAACCGCTTCCGGGGTGCGCGCCAGGGTTGCGGCATACAGAGCGTCGCCAGAACTGGCCAAGCACGACAGCACGGTCTGAGCGGGATCGTCGAAACCGGGGCCGCGCGTGGAAACCGGCACTTGCAGGCCGATGGGCGAAAAGCGCGGCTGGCCTGTCACCAATTCCCAGCGCCCGTCGGGCAGCACTCGGATCAGCTCGCAGCCCGCCGCGTCCTCCAGCAACGGCTCGCCCATCGGAACACCTGTTCCGATATAAAGCGCGTCCTGGAAAACCGCCATCGCTGGCGCGGCCGCGTTGAAACTATAGCGCTGCGCGCCCTGTTCGAGCACCCGGTCCCAGTCAAAGGGCGGTTCGCCGCGAGCTTGGGTCCGCCAGAGCTGGAAGCCGGCGAAGGGATTGCCGACCGCTGCGTACAGCCAGCCCTGGAAGACCTGAAAGCTGTGAATCACTTGATTGTGCGGGTCGCCGAAGCCAGGAACGTTCGCCGCGAGCCAGCCTCCAGCGCGAGGGTCGCGGCTAGCGTGAAGTATCGCCCCGCCTTCCGATTTTTCGGCGATGCCGTCGCTCATGGCGCCCGCCAGCGCGCCGAACAGCCAGCCTTGAAAGGCGTGCAGCGGGCCGAACGGCCGGGGCTCACCCCCGTCGGTCAGCGCTTCGAAACGTTCGCCGTCATCGGAGAGCAACAGGCGCGGCTGGCGGGCGCAAAGCAGGCTCAAGCACAAGGTTTCTCGACCCTGTTGGTCGGGCATCACGGTGATGGCGCGCCAACCCAGTTCCAGCGGAAACGGCCGCCGCCCGCGCTGGCGAGATCCGTCCGGGGTCGCGACAGACGTTTCAAAGACAGCCTCCCAGCGTTCCGCGCCGGGGTAATACCGCAACAGCCGAGCGATGCGGGAACGGTCGCCGCCGCCGTCTCCGAGCACGCCGACATACAACCGCTTGCGGAAAAAAGCGGCGGCTTGCAGGCGCTGTCCGCCGGCAACCCCCGGAATCGAGACGGCGAGCGTGTTGAAGGCAACGGCGTGGCTGGGAGTCATGGCCTCGGGCGATCTCAGTTCCGTCATCATTGGTAGCCCAACTGGCGGGCCAGCCGCAGCATTTTCGGGCCGAAGCCGCGCGGTTGCGGCAGCCATTCCAACGGTCCCGCCAGGCTGGCGGGACTAGGGCGGCCAGCTTTCAGAAACGGTTCTTCCAAAAAACCTCGGTTGTTGCCGTGGCGCGCGTTGACCGGGCCGAAGCGGGCATAAGGCGAGGTTTCAGGATGTTGCATGGCCTCAATCGCGTCGTCGTCGGTGCGGAGGTTCAGCCATTCGGCGATCTGGCGTAAATACAGCGCCGGTTCGGCCAGAAAGTCCTCGCCGAGCAGGCGCATGGCCTGACCGGGCGGCAGGCTAGCGGTGAAGCCCAAGATGTTGGCGTGAATCATGATCCAGTGATCTTCAATCAGGTTGGCCAGTCGGTTGAGATCGGGGTGACCCTGTAACAGCGCCCTGGCCGATTTAGCGCGGTAAAAGGAATTGCCGGTGGAACGCGGATGGCGGGTCAGATGCAGAAAAAAAGCCTGCGGGAACATCTTCAAAAGCCGCCTCAGATTCTCCGGCTTGCCCTGCGTCGGGCTTTTATCGACCAGTTGCCGGGGCGCGACCCGTTCGGCCAAATCGTGAAACAACCGTGTGGTGGTCCAGTGCCGGTGCTGGCGCAGCCACGCTCGGACTTCGCGCACCGTGTCCTCGGTCTGTTCGCCGTGCTGGAGTTCGGCCAGCACCCGCAACAGCCCTTGGTTCATGTGCTTGCGGCCGGGTTGAGACGGCAGCCGCAACCATTCGTCCACCGTATCGACGATCCCCAAGTAAATTTCCGGTAGGCCGTACAATTCCGGATGCTGGCCGATGGTCGTGCACACCACCGATGAAAAGGAGCGGCCGGGACAGAGGATGAACAACGGTTGCCGGTCGGTCATTGATAGCCCAACGCGCGGGCGGTTTTCAGCGTGGCTCGGGAAAAATGATCGGCGTCGGGCGCGGGCCAGTCGAACGGTCCTTCCAACCGCGCCGGCCGAGGCGCTCTTTTTTCAAAACGCGGGTTGTGCAAAAAGTTCGGGTCGTGGCCGAACGGCGCATTGGGCGGGCCGAGGCGGGCGTAAGGCGACCGTTCCGGGTGGAGCATGGCGTCCACCGCGTCGGGATCGGCGCGCAACTCCAACCATTCGGCGATCTGCGGCAGATACAGCTCCGGCCGCGACAGCAGCAGTTCGCCTTGCAGGCACAAGCTTTGGCCGGGCCGCAGCTGGCGGGTAAACCGCAAGATATTGCGGTGAGCGCGCAACCACAGGCTTTCGGGATTGGCCGGCGTTCCGGTCCGGCGCTCGGCCAGGATCGCGGTTTTCTGCTGGATTTCGTGAATGGATTTGCAGGTGGCGCGAGGGTGGCGGGTCAGATGCAGAAAATAGGCGTCGGGGAAATGGCGGCGCAGGCGGATCAGACGGGTTTCATCGAGCGCGGTGCTGGGGCTTTTTTCCACCAGCATCCGAGTGCCCACCCGCTGCGCGACAAAGCCAAAGACCTGTTGGATCGGCCATTGCCGGCGTTGCGCCAGCCACGCGCGGGCCTGGCGCACGGCCTCTTGGCTCTGCTCACGATACTCCAGTTCGGCGACGGTGCGCAGCAGGCCGTTCAAGCCTTGCGGGCGGTGGGTGTGCAGCCGGTCCATCACCTCGCCCAGGGTATCGGCCACGAACAAATTCAGTTCCGGCAATCCGTAGGCTTGCGGGTGTTGGCCCAGCATGGTGCTGACCACCGACGAAAACGACCGCATGCACGTCAAGATGAACAGCGGTTGCATCGCATCAGGGTTTGGCGTGGGCGGCGAAGAATTTCCAGATTTCCTCGCTGGCTTTGAATTGCTGGCTGGTGCGGATGCCTTGGGCTTGCTGCCTCGGCTTGAGTTCGGAACCGGGCCAGGCGTGACCGCCGTCGCGCACCAGGTAATAGCTGACCTCCCCGCCGGTTTTGCAGTCTTGATAGGTGTAGCGCTGGGTGTCGGAGGTCACGCGCGCCTGAACGGGTTTGGCGTCGCACTGATTCCGTTGCCGCCAGCGATCCAGATTCTGCAAGACCGAGGGATAGCGGGCCATCCGAGCGGAGTAGGCGCCGCGACCGCCTTCGAACGGCACGCTCTGATCGTTGCTGCCGTGGATGTGCAGCAGCGCCACCGGCCGCGCGGGCTGGCATTGCGCGTACGTCAGCGTGCCGCCCACCGGCGCGATCGCCGCGAATTGATCGGCCATTTCGCAGGCCAGCCGGTAGGCCAGCATCCCGCCCTTGGAAAAGCCGGTGGCGTAGATGCGGCGGGAGTCGATGGGGTAGGTCTGCTGGAGTTGGCGCAGGAGGGTTCTGACGAAACCGACATCGTCCACGTTCTGATGTTCGGCGTAGCCTTGGGGCGGCGAGGAACCGGCATTCCAGCTCAAGCGCCGGCCGCCTTGGGCGCCGGTGCCGTTCGGATAAACCGCGATAAAGCCTTGGCGGTCGGCGATCTGATGTAGATTGGTGGTTCGGGCGATGCCGGCGGCATGGCCGCCGCCGCCGTGAAAGACCAGGACCAAAGGCACCGGCTCGCGGTTTTGCAGCTTGGCTTGGAGGTTGGGCGGTAGGTAGACGACGTAGCTGCGCTCGCGGCCGCCGTGGGTCAACGCCACGGTTTTAAAGCTAGGAGGCAGTTCGGCTCTTTGGGATCGACCTCTAAAACTGCGTCCCGGCCCTTGGCCGAAGCGCCAGTCCTCATCCTCTGCGCTAGCGTAACGGGCGTTCCGCCGGGGGAAATCCATCATCGGTCCCTCCAGATCCTCGCGCGAGCCGCCGCGCTGGGGTAGGGCGGGGGTATCCAAGGGCGAGTCGGAATAGCGGGCGTCCTGTTGCGGGAATTCCATCATGGACTCCAGATCCTCGCGCGGGCCGCCGCGCTGGAACGAGAAGCGCGGATCGCCGGCGCGGGCGAAGGCCCGGCGCTCGCCGCGACGGCGGAATTCAACCGGACGTTCGTCCCCGTAGCGATCATCGGCTTGGGGCGGCAAGGGCGGGCCGGGATCCACATCGATTCCGCCGCCCGGATAGCGGGAAGGTCCGGCGGTTTTGTCGTTCCAAGCGGGCACATGGCGAGGTTCGGCCGTCGCCAGAATTTCCTGGGCGCGGTCGGCGGCCCGGCGTTCGCGGCGGCGTTCGTAAGCGGCTTGCAGGTTGTAGGGGTCCGATCGCCCGGCGGGCGTTTGGAATCCTGGAGGCGGCGGAGCGTTGCGCGCGGAACGCGGCGAGTCCTGACAGCCGGTTAAGAACAGGGCAAGCAAGATGGCGACCAGGGTTTTTTGCATGATGCGTCCTATTATTTCCTTCCCAACCAAATTTCCAGACCGCTTTTGGGATTGTCTCGATAAACCCAATCCTCGCCCTCGCGAACCGCCACGCGGGGGCCGAAGGGATTGGCGGCGCCGACAAACAGACCGTGCTCGGTCGAAACCAAGACCCTAAAGCCGTAATTGTAACGGTTGCCGAAGCCGTCGGTGGTGACCGGCAACCAGTTATCGCCGTCGCAGCTCCGATAAAGATCGCCGCCGGCCTGGTGCTCCATGATCTCATCGAGCCCGACGCGATGGACGATGTTGCGGAAGCGCTCGGCCCAATTTTGCTGGTTGGCGAAGTACAGCATCAGGCTCCAATCGAAGGTGCCGAGATACAACCAACCGTCGTGGGCCATCATCCGCCAGAAATAACCGTTGAAGGCGTTGCCGAAACCGGGCAGATAGCCGGAAGTCGCCGCTTTGCCCTCGCGGGGCGCGCCGACCACCACCTCCCAGTCGCCGTCCGGATAAAACCGGATCAGTTCGGGCGCGGCGGGTCCGATCTTGTTGACCAGATCGATGCCGCCGTTTTGGATGCCGCTGCCGATGTACAACGCGCCCTTGAACTCCTGAAAGCTCATCACCATCTGGTTGAACACGCCCCGGTTCGCGCCGTTTTTGAGCACCTGTTCCCAGCGGTAGGGGGGATTGCCCTCGGCCCGGGTGCGCCAGACCTGATAGCCCTGGCGGATGTTGCCGGTGCCGGCGTAGAGGTGATCGCCGAAGGCGGTCATCTCGAACACGACCACGTTGTCGGGGTCGCCGAAGCCGGGGGTGTTGACCGGACGCCAGTCGCCCTTGAGCGGATCGCGGCTTTCGTAAATGACCGCGATGCCGGAGGTGTTGGGCTGGCCCCCGGCCCGACCGGTCGGCGCGGTGAACAGCCGGCCCTTGAACGCCGTCAGGGTGCGGATGGAATTGGTCGGCAATGCCACCAGTCCCGGCTTGGACACGGGAATAAACTCCTCGCCGTCCAGGCTGCGCAAGATCATCGCGCCGGGGCCGCGCGCCGAGGCGTAGGTGGACACGTACAGCGCCGGTTCCGGATCGGAATCGCCCTGAAACAGCTCCATGCCGCGATAGCCCATGTCGCGCGGGATCGGCGAGCCGTCCGAACCGGCGATCATCGGCGAGCGATACGCTTCGCGCCAGTCCTCGCGGTGGGGATCGTACCGATAGATGCGGGCGCGCATGTCCAACTGATAAAGGTCATCCGGGCATTCCACCGGCCAAAACGGAAAGCGTTTGGGGACTTTGGATACTTTCAGCATGCACATGTTGGCGCGGGTCACGCCGACATAGAGGTGGCCGCGATGCCACGCCATCGAATGCGGGTAGGAGTTATGGCCGTCGCCGAAGCCGTTGGGGGCGATCTGGTGGAAATCGCTTCGGCACAGTCCGGCGGGCGGGCTGGGATCGCAAGCGCGCCGGTGGGTAACAGGGGTCGCTATCATGGTTGGCAATCAGTCCGTGGTTTCGGTGCTCGACACGCGGCCGTCCCGATAAACGGCGATGCTTTTTTTCGCGCCCGAAAGGCTGAGTTTCTTGATGACGATTTGCCGGCCGGTGATGGCAAGGCCGTTGGCGGTGTCCTCGGGGAAGCTGAAGGATGCACCCGCTTTGCCGCTGCCTGACAGCTCGATGCGATCCTTGGCGAGCAGGATCGGTTCGTGGCACGCGCCGCACAGCTTGATGGTGCCGTCTTCGGGAACGGCGTCGATCAAAGTTTGCAAGGGTTGGGCCAGCGTATCGCAGTCGATCTCGACGGCCGCGCCGAAGGTGAAGCCGGGCGCGATCAGCCCGAGCGCTAACGCGCAATGCTGGAGTGGCGACATCATCGCTATATCCCCCTCATCGGGAAGCCAAACCGACGGCGGTCGGAGAGCGGCTCAAAAATCGGGCAGCGCGGATTCGGTTTCCGCGTCCTCGTGCTGGAGTTCGGGCAAATCGACGGCGGCCGGCGCGAGCCGCGCCTGAGCGGCCAGAAACCGCAATGCCGGGCGCACCAGCCGACGCGGTTTGGACAGCGGAAAAAAGTGGCCGGCGTTCGGCACCAAGCGCAACCGGTAATTCGGACAAAGCCGCCTTAAGGCCACGCCGCTGCGGACGGCGGAAGATTGTTCGCCGTAGACGCCGAGGATAGGCTGGCGCAGCGTCGCCAGCCGGGCCGGCGTCAGGCCGTCGTGGGCGAGATATTCTTGCCGGATCGAGGTCGATTCTTGCAGCTGCAGCCAGCGGTGGGCGGTGCCGCCGCGCCGGGACTGGTTGCCCATCAGCCCGAACACGCGCGGCAGATGCTCGCCCGCCGCCGGGTTGTGCAAGTGCGAGCGCGCCATTTCCACCAGTAGTTGATAGCCGCTTTCTGGGGCGTCGTCGTCGAGGATGATGCCGGCTTGCTCGAAGCGCGGCCGCCAGTGCGGCCAGTGCGGCCAGTCGCGCAGGCGCAGGTGCGGTTGCACGGCCCGCAATCGGACATCGGCCAGAATCAAACTGATCACTCGTTCGGGAAACAGCACGGCGAACAACAGCGCCACCGCCCCGCCGTAGCTGTGCGCCAGCACATGCACCCGCTCCAGCTTGAGATAATCCAGCAGCCGGACCAGATCGTGGACCAGAACCTGCGGCGAATAGCCTTGGGCCGGAACGTCGCTGCGGCCGTGGCCGCGCAGATCGTAGGCGGTCAGCCGGCACAGGTGGCTCAACGGCCGGACGATGCCCAGATGCCAGAAGCCCAGATTGGCGGCCAGACCGTGGACCAACAGCAAATCGCCGCACGGCGGCGGGGCGTTGTCCAGCCGACAGGGAAATTGCAGGTAGTGCAGGCCGACGTCGGCCAATCGGACGACGGGCATCACTCTTCCAGATAGCCGAGCATCGCCAGTTGCGCCAGGATTTTTTCCTTTTCGCTGTCGGGCATGGCCTCCGGCGACGGGCCGCCTTGACCGACGGGCAGGGTGGCCGGGCCTTGCCGGGCCGGATGCGCGCCGAGCCAGCCGTCGCTGAAGCAGGCGCTCGCTACCCGGCCATCGAAATTGTCCGGTATCGGCAAATCCAAACTATGCAGCAGGGTGGCGGCCACGTCGGCGATGGGAAACCGCTCGCCGGTCGCGCCGGCGCGAATGCCGGGTCCCGCCGCCATGAAGACGCCATCCGGATGGTGGGTGCCGACCGGACGCGGCCGCTGGCCCACCGGCGGAGCGACGTTGCGGATCGACACGAAGCCGTGATCGGCCAGCACCAGGGTCAAATCCGGCGCGCTCGCGGTGGCTTGACCGGGGAAAGCCTCCTCGCGGATCAGAATATCGCGGATGGCCGGCTGGCCGGTGGCGGGGTCGATCAGCTGATAAAGCTGCTCGATCAACCGCTGGCGAAACGCGCGGTAATCACCGGGCGCGACACCGGGTTGGCCGGGCGCTCTCGCGACGCGGATGATGATGCCGTTGCTGGAGGGGGTCGGGCAGTAAGCGACGGTTCTTTGCCAGTTCAAATAGGCGAAGGGGCTGGCCTCGCGACGCTGGGCCGAGGCCGTGCCGTCGAGTTCCTGATAGACCAGGTGACCCAAATCCGCCAGATAACGGTTGATGCGGACGATGGCGGCCGAATCCCGGAAGCCGTGATCGGACGCCATGAACACCCGAGCGTCCGGGCCGGCCAGCGCCACCAGTTGTTCCAAATAGCCGTCCAGATTGCGGAAGTAGCTCAGGCACAACTCGCGAAGCTGTCGGTGCAAGGAGCTCGGTTCGGCGGGTTGCAACGCGGGATCGAGGTAATACCACGCCTGATGCTGGATCTTATCCACGCCGTCAAACAGCACCGCCAGCAGTTCGGGGCGATCCTCGGTCAAGAGCTTGCGGGCCACCTCGAACCACAGTTTTTCGCGCGGCAGGTGATAGCGCACCCAATCGGCCAGATACTCTTCTTCCATATCGTTGCCGACTTCATTTTCCCGCTCGAAATCCCAAGCCAATTCCTTGGGATGAAAGCCGGGAATGGCTTGCAGGCGTTCGTAGAGTGAATCGGGCGTCATGTTGCGGCGCAGGTGTCGCCAGGGGGTAAAACCGGGGATCAGGCTGCCGTTGATGGCGGGCGGCGGGGCCATGATCGGAAAGTTGAGCGAAATCACCCGGCGGTTCTGACGTCCGGCGATGCTCCAGAGCGTTTCGCAGCGGATGTCGCGAAAGTCGTAGAGGGTGAAGAAAACCTCGTGCTGGCGATCGTCCACCCGCATGAAATCATAGATGCCGTGTTCGCCGGGATTGCGTCCGGTCACCAGCGTGGTCCAGGCCGGCGGGGTGAGCGGGTGGGGAGTAGAGCGCAACGGCGCGCGAAAACCCTGTTCCATGAACCGTTTGAGAAACGGCATGACCACACCCTGGCCCGGTCGGTCTTGAATCAAATCGTCGAGCAGGTGGAAGGTGGCCCCATCCAGGCCGAGGAACAGGGTTTGGCTCACGATGGGCTCCGAAAGGGTCGAAGGCGGGCGGGACGAATCATCGGAAAATGCGCGGTGATGTGATTAGGGGCAGTGTGGTGGTGCATTCTTGAATAAAGCCTGAACGAACGGAGGCAACGGTACCGCATGAAGCGCATTCGGGCAATCCTCGCGCTATAGTGTTAAGGCGGAGCGATTAGAGAAATTATTTCATGCTCGTTAAAGTGATCGAGACCCTTCGCGCGGGTCTAAGTTGCCGCGATAACATCCCAAAGGTGTCCATTTTTAAGGAGAAGATCATGCAGCGTCGCGAGTTTATAAAAAAAGCCGGTCTGGGTTTGGCCACCGTCGCCGCCGGCGCGACGGTTCCCGCGCTCGGCCAATCGCCCGCGCCAGCCGCCGCCCCGGCCCCGGCCCCGGCCCCGGCCCCGGCGGCTCCCGAACCCGTGTCTCAGCCCCAAGGTCAGGGAACGCCTGTCGTTAAATGGCGGATCGCCTCCAGCTTCCCCAAGAGCCTGGATACGATTTACGGCGGCGCTGAAGTGCTGGCCAAGCGGATCGCGGAACTGACCGACGGTAAATTCGAGATTCGGGTGTTCGCCGGCGGCGAACTGGTGCCGCCGTTTGGGGTGTTGGACGCGGTCCAGCAGAACACGGTGGAATGCTGTCACACCTGCGGTTACTACTTTCACGGCAAAAACAAGACCTTTTCCATCGACACCGCGATTCCGTTCGGCTTGAACGCCCGGCAGATGAACGGCTGGTACTATTTTGGCGACGGACTGACGCTGACCCGCGAGTTCTTTGCCAAATACAACGTGGTCAACTTTCCCGGCGGCAACACCGGCACTCAGATGGGCGGCTGGTTTCGCAAGGAGGTCAAGTCGCTGGAGGATCTCAAGGGTTTGAAGATGCGCATTCCGGGCTTCGGCGCCGAGGTGTTTTCGACCCTGGGCGCGGTGCCGCAGGCGATTCCGGGCGGCGAGATTTATCCGGCCCTGGAGCGGGGCGCGATCGACGCGGCGGAATGGGTCGGCCCGTACGATGACGAGAAACTCGGCTTCTATAAAGTCGCGAAGTTTTATTACTATCCCGGCTGGTGGGAAACCGGCCCGCAAATCAGCTTCTACGTCAACAGGGAGCAGTGGGATAAGTTGCCCAAAACTTACCAGGCGGCGTTCGAGGCGGCGGCCATGGAAGCCAACCTCAAGATGATGGCCGCCTACGACGCCAAGAATCCCACCGCCATCCAACGCCTGGTGCAAAACGGCACGCAGTTGCGGCGCTATCCTGATGATGTTTTGAAAGCGGCTTACGATTCGGCGCAGAAAATCTACGCCGATGAATCGGCTAAAAATGCGGATTTCAAGAAGCTCTATGATTCGCTTCGCGCATTCCAGCAGATTTCCGATATTTGGATGGGCTTGCCGGAAGGGGCGCTGTCGAACTTCATGCAGGCGCAATTGCGGGTCAAGAAATAGCTTGTGCTTGTGGCCAAAGGCTAAAGGGTCTTCCGCCCCGGTGCTCGCGGGGCGGAAATTAGTATTAAATCACCCCGTAAAAAAGTCGCGCTCGGCGGCTTGCTCGATTGAGCGGGGGAATTTCCGTTTCGACGGATAATGCTCCGCTAACCAGTTAACGCCAGTAGAAATTCAACTGGGCCTGACTTTTACCGACTTGGGCGGCTTGCTTCTGGCTTTGATCCTTGGCGCTGACTTCCACGGTGTAGCTGCCGGGCGGGAGCTGAGCGAGGAAGTAAGGGCCTTTGGAGGTGGCGCTTAAAACCGTCGCGCCTTTCGAGTCCATGATTTTTATTCCGACATCCGCTAAATACTCGCCGCCGCCCTGCATGGCGGACATCACCTGCAGATTAAACTGATCCGACATGGCGCGAAGCTCGTCGCGCTCGCCCGCGCCCACCCCGCCGGATGCATAGCGAATCCCGTTGTCGGCGGTCTTGACTTGCACCGAGCCGCCGGCGGACCAGTCCTTACCGTCGGTATTTTTCTCGATCTCGGGAGGCGGCGGCGCGTCCTTGACTATCAGCTCCTTCTTCTCCATGGTTTGGACGGCTTGAGTCTTGCCATCCATCGGTGGGGGTTCCACGGTTCGGGTCGTTGCTGCGGGGCTAGGGGCTTGCTGGGCGTTTACCGACAGCGGCCAGCCGCCCATCGCCGCCAGCGACAGGACAACCAGGTTGATCTTGGGTCGTTTCACCATCGTTAGAGTCTCCTTGCTTGTCAGGATGTCGATGTTCGGGATCAGAGTTCCCGTGGCTTGAGTCTGCTGTTAGGCATTCCGCGCGGGTTTTGATTCCTCAACGGTTCAGCCTTGTTGGATCATTTTTTGATACTGATCTCGCATCAGCTTCTTATCGAGTTTGCCCACGCTGGTTTTCGGGATAGTGTCCACCAACAACACCCGGTCGGGAATCCCCCACTTGGAAAGAAGGCCCTTGTCGACAAAGGCTTTAAGCCAATCGCGCAGGGCGGCTTCATCGGTTTGGCTCGCTCGGTCGGGCTTGAGCACCACCAGCGCCACGGGCCGTTCGCCCCATTTGGCATCGGGCACGCCGATGACGGCGGTTTCCGCCACCCCTGGATGCTTGAGGATCAAATCTTCCAATTCCAGCGATGACAGCCATTCGCCGCCGGTTTTAATAACGTCTTTCAACCGGTCGGTGATCTTAAGATAGCCTTCCTGATCGATCGCGCCGATATCGCCGGTGTGCAGGTAGCCGCCGCGCCAGAGTTGTTCGGATGTTGATGGGTCCTTGAGGTAGCCCTGAGTGAGCCACGGCGCGCGGACCACCACTTCGCCCGGCGATTTGCCGTCGTGCGGCAAATCGTTCAGATCCTGATCGACGACCCGCAGCTCGACCAAGGGAATCGCTAAACCGGTTTTGCAACGGATTTCCAGTTGCCGTTCCTCGCTCCACGCCATCATGTGGGGTTTCAGTTGCGCCAGCGTCAAAATCGGGCAGGTTTCCGACATGCCGTAGGCGGCGAAGATGTCGATTCCCCGGGTGCGCGCCTGATTGGCCAGCGCTTGCGGCAAGGCCGCGCCGCCGATGATGACCTTCCAGCGCGACAGATCGACTTGATCCACGTACGGGCTCGCCAGCAGCATTTGCAGGATGGTCGGCACGCAGTGGGAGAAGGTAGCGCCTTCCCGCGCGATCAATTCCAGCAGTTTTTCCGGCACGTAACGGCCCGGATAAACCTGTTTGACCCCCAAGGTGGTGGCGACGTACGGTACGCCCCAAGCGTGTACGTGAAACATCGGCGTGATCGGCAGGTACACATCGTCGCGGTGGAAGCTGCCCTGACCGGGGCGCGCCAGGGCGGACAGCACGCCGAAGGTATGTAACACCAGTTGCCGGTGGCTGAAGTAGACGCCCTTGGGCAGGCCGGTGGTGCCCGTGGTGTAGAAGGTGGTGGCGCGGGTGTCTTCGGAAAAATCCGGGAACGGGTAGGCAGGGTCGCCGGCCGCCAGCAAGCTTTCGTAGTCGGTGGCGATGTCCAGGGCGGTGGTTGGCCTTTGGCCGGTGTCGTCAAGCAACACAATATGCTTGACCGGTTCGATGCGGTCGCGGATCGCTTCCAGAATCGGCAGGAATTCGGTGTTGACCAGCAGGATGTCGTCTTCGGCGTGGTTGATGGTGTAGAGAATTTGTTCGGGGGATAACCGAATGTTGACCGTGTGCAATACGGCTCCCATCATCGGCACCGCGAAGAAACATTCCAAGTAGCGGTGGCTGTCCCAGTCCATCACCGCCACGGTATCGCCGGGCTTGACGCCCAGACCCGCCAAGCCGCTCGCCAAGCGGCCGACCCGTTCGCCGAGGTCGCGATAGCTTTGGCGTTTGAAATCGCCGTAGACAATCTCCTGTTGGGGGAAGTGACGGACTGGGTTGCCGAGCAGGTGCTTGATCAGCAGAGGATAGCCGTAGGCGGAAGGCGTGCGGTCGATGAGCTTGGCGGACATGAGCGTTCTCCTGGGTGTCTCGGTAATTCCAGCGCGGCGTTTGAGCTGGGCGGCCGGGTCTCCGAGTTTTAAGATTCGCTCGATCAACTATAGTGGGTTCTGGTTCAGTCGGTGTGGTGGGCGATATAGTCCTTGATCCGTTCAACGTCGGCGTCCATCACCTCAAACCGTTGCGGTAGCGTCTCAAGACGCTCGTAACCGGCGGGCCGCTCCGGCGGATGGCCCAGGGCTTCGATGATCGAGTCCTCGAACTTGACCGGCAGCGCGGTTTCCAGACAGATTAACGGAACGCCTTCCTCACGGTATTCCAGCCCCACTTTAACGCCGTCGGCGGTGTGGGTGTCGATGATCCGGCCGGATTCTCGATAAATCCGACGGATGGTCTCCAGACGGTTTTGATGGGTGCTGGAACCGGAAACGAAACCCGACTCCCGAGCCCTCTGGAAGGCGTCGGTTCCAGTGAGATCGAAGTAGCCTCGGGTGTCGATTTGTCGCCACAGTTCGCGGACGCGCTCTGGATCTCGCTCGACGGCATCATAAATAAAACGCTCGAAGTTCGAAGCCTTGGAAATATCCATCGACGGGCTGCTGGTCTGCGCCACTTGCGCGGCCGTGCGCACCCGGTAGACGCCGGTGCGGAAAAATTCATCGAGCACATTGTTTTCGTTGGTGGCGAGGATCAGCCGGCGGATCGGCAACCCCATGCGTTTGGCGATGTAGCCCGCGCAAATGTTGCCGAAGTTGCCCGAAGGCACCGCGAAGGACACGGCCTGATCGTCGCTCGACGTCACCGCCAGCCAGCCCTTGAAGTAATAGACGATTTGCGCCGCAACCCGCGCCCAATTGATCGAATTCACCGTCCCGATGGAATGGGCGGCCTTAAACCGGGCGTCGTGGCTGACCGCCTTGACGATATCCTGACAATCGTCGAACACCCCGCGCACGGCGAGGTTGACGATATTGGCGTCTTGCAGCGAAAACATTTGCGCGGTTTGAAACCGGCTCATCTTTTGATGCGGCGAAAGCATGAACACCCGGATGCCCCGCTTGCCGCGCATGGCGTGCTCGGCGCTGGAGCCGGTATCGCCGGAGGTCGCGCCCAAAATATTGAGCTGGCCTCCGCTGGCTAGCAAGGCGTGTTCGAACAGGTTGCCGAGCAATTGCATGGCGATGTCCTTAAACGCCAGCGTCGGCCCGTTGGATAAGCCCAGCAGCCATACGCCGTCATCCAGGGGCGCGACCGGCGTGATGTCGGCGTCGCGGAAGATGGCGGCGGTATAGGTTTTGTCGATCAGCTGGCGCAACGTTTCCAGCGGCAAGTCGTCGATGAATTTCCTTAGGATGGCAAAAGCCAGTTCAGGGTAGGAAAGACCGCGCCAGCGCTTGAGTTCTGCTGTCGATACTAGTGGATAGACCTCGGGGATGGTCAGCCCCCCATCGGGCGCCAACCCGCCCAGCAGGATGTCCGAGAAGCTCGCGGGAGCCATGCCGCCTCGGGTGCTGATATAAGGCATCGAAGAATCCTCCGAAGTGACGATAAAACGGACGGTTGGCGGGAGCGATCCAACAAACCCTAAGAAGCGATTGGGTCGGCTAGGCGAACTCGGTGAGGGAAGATTGACGGATCTTTGAGAAGCCGGCAAACAGCCGGCTGGGAGTCAATCGAGCGGCATCGCCGTCGGCGGATCGCGAAAGACCGGAGCGGATCACGAAGCCGAGGAGAAGCTCAAGCGGTGTCTTCGGTTTGAACTGCAAGCAGCCTTCGGGTGATCTCCCGCGCCCAGGGATTGATTTCGCCGTAAACCTTAACCAACCGACCTTTCGAGGCTCGAAACAGCAACTTGGCTCGGGCATCATCCACGGAATTGTCGTATACGTAAGTCCGGTCAGCCAACCAAGCGACGACCGAGCAGTAAGCGAGCGACTTGGTGTAGCGGCCGATAATCTTGGGGATTGGGACATCGTGTCCCCCTTCCATGACCCGCATGGCGACCCGCTTGGCGTTGATCGAGGGATCGTCGGTGCCGACAAAAAACAATCGGGTGAAGAAGCCGGCGTCGCGGGCCTTGCGGATAAAATCCACTTTGTCCGGAGCGGACAAGACGGTTTCAAAAGCGAGGCTGCGGCCTTCGGCAAGACAGCCCTCCCGAATTTCAGCGGCGCGCTGTGCCGCCTGGATAACCGCATCGGGCGCATTCCAATCGCCGAATTCATCGCGGGCGATAAAATCGGGGTTGACGTAAACGCAACCATCCATCCATTCGTGCATGAGCAGTTGTTGGGTAATCGAGGTTTTGCCGGACCCGTTCGGTCCGGCCACCACGATCAACCGGGGTTTCTCCCCGTCAGTCATGCTTGAGGCCGCGGAAGGTTGACCGCCATAATTTCGGCTCGCAGGCGAACCATCAGTTGTTCTCGGATCGTTTTCGCGTGCCGGCGCGCCTCGCTGGCTACGGCTTCCATCAGGGCGTCAAGTTGCTCGTCGGAGGGTTCGTGGGTGATGTCGTTTAAATCGAATGGTTGTTGTTTCATCGCCTTCTCCAGAATCGATCAACATTGCTGAGTAGCCGATACACTTTTATTGGTGGCTGGTGCTTATTCTAACTCAAGCTGTTGCGGGAAGGGGGAAGTTTGTACGAATTTCTCGCCCCGATGGCATGAAACAAGCGCACTGTTTGAATGGGCGCCGCTCCATTGGTTTGGCGGCGAGCCGGCCGCGGCTCCAAAAAGATAAGGGGTTTGCCAATGTGGCTATGTGTTCCAGGCGGTTAAATGCACTATTTTGGTCTGGACAACCGCATAATAGACCGGTATTTCAGTATGATAATTCGAGTGATGGGCAGGGGTGTCTGGGACGCCCATCCTTGGAAACTAAAAATTAGCAGAAATTTGGCTTGAAAAGTGCATTAATCAACTCCGTTTCGGAAAGTTCGACAGCGGTCGTATACAGTTTACAGCGGCCTTGACGATTGCTGGCGGCTGAAGGTCGCTGTTGGGCGAAAGCGAGCGACTGAATTGTAGGCCTGGACGTTTTTGCGGGCACTGTTCGCGAAATTTTAACAAACGAGCTACTTTGTCCCTTCGCGCCACCCGCTTAATGTTATATAAATATAAAGATGACGCTAATTTTTGGATTGTCGGTCAGCCGCTATCGGCAAGATGGCGGCTAAAGCGCAAAAATACGTATTGAGTCACTCGATTAGTCGATTTTTATTGTGTTCTATTCCAGCAACATTATGTCGCTTTTTAATAACGTCCGTAGCGTGTCAAGGCTTAAAGGGTCCAGGTTGGCCGAAGGGCTAAAATAGTTTGCCCTTTGACTAGGGGGAGAATGAATGGAAAAAAAAACCTACATAGTGTCCATGATCGGCATTGCGAACGCCGAACGGAATGTGCTGCGGAATATTTTTAAACTTTCTCAATATCGGTCTTATGCTTATTCCGTCGCCGTGGCGGGTGAGGCTTGGGATATTTTGCTGGTCGACGCCGATGACCCGCACGCGATGGCGGAATGGCGGCAGAGTAAGGCGAGCGACCCCGCAACCGCGCCCGGCAGAAGTTATCGGCCGACGATCCCGACGGTTTTGGTCACCCGGGATTTACCGCCGGATTCCAGGCTGTATTACATCCGACGTCCTTTTGTCGCGACCCGGGTCATTAATATTCTTGATCAGGTCGTTCAGAAGGACTTGCAGAACGTTAAAAAACGAAGCATTGGCGAAGAGGCCGGTCACAAGGTTGCGGCCGATGCGAGTAAAACGCACGCCGAGGCGGCGAAGGACAATAAAAATGACAACGAAATTATCGCCCTGGTCGTCGATGATAGCAGCCCGGTCAGAAAGCAAATCGAACTGGAACTCAATTACTTTGGGATTAAAGTGGACACGGCGGCAACCGGCGAACAAGCGGTCGATTTCATCAACCACAAAAGCTACGATCTGATTTTTTTAGACGTGGTGCTGCCGGGCATTGACGGCTACCAGCTTTGCAAATCCCTGAAGCGGGGTAAAACCAAGCAAAAAACCCCGGTGATCATGTTGACCAGCAAATCATCGCCCTTTGACCGGGTTAAAGGAGCTTTGGCCGGTTGCGACTCCTATCTGACCAAACCGGTCAAACAAGAAACCTTCCAAAAAGTCGTTAAAAAGTATTTAAGATAGTTTTGAAAAGCGAGTCCAAGGCATTTAACCGCTCGCGCCCGAACGGCTCTGGACTATCGGGCTAGAGCACCGCCGAAGATTTGCGGTAAATCCAGAATCGGGGTGGCTTTACTCTCATGTTTAAAGCAGGAAATCGCGACGCTGCGCCACGTCGGCGGATTTTTTGGCAAACCGCAGGCCATGTCGTCGGTGACCTGGGTTCGAGTCGGAATGCCCGCCAGCACTAAAGCCCCGTAACCGGCTTTCGGGCTGCGGCGCACTTGATGGGCGAACACGCCCACCAGCGGTCGGGGTGCTTCCAAAGGCTGGTCGTGCAGCCAAAGCGATAGATCCATGACCGGTAACAGCAGGTTGTTCCAGGCCACGACATGGCGGCAGTGCGCCGGGCTCATCGGCACTTCGAACAGAGTGGGATTTTCGAGCAGGTGGACGAATTCGCGCTCGCTCACGGCCGCCCGCAACCGACCGCCCAACGCCAGCAGCCAAGCAACACTTTCGCTTGGATTCTCAGGCATTTTCAGCCTCCTCGACAAATCCGGCAATGTAGGCCGCCAGCCGCTCGGTGGTGGTCACACAACCGATTCCGTTTTCGAGCGCGATCAGCGCTTGAATCGGAGAACGGCCCGACCGCATGCAAGCCGGTAAGGGATGATACGGCGTTCGTCTGTTAAAGGACTCGATTTGATCGCAAACAATGCCGAAATTGTCAGCCCCGTTGCTCAATAGCAGGCAAATCCGACGGCTGGCCGTAAGGCGCGGCATGCACTGCATGTCGCCGGACAGACAATAAATTGGCCACCATTCGTCTGAAAAGCCGACCGCGCCGACGCTAAACGGCGCTCGAACGTCCGGATCGATATCCACAAGCGCGCCCAGCAAACGGGTTTCCGATTGCGGTAGCAACCATTTGCGGCCGTCCACGGTCAACAGGCTTAAAAAATGGACATTCTCAAGCTCGGCGAAAGCCGTTGGATCAGAGCCGGTCATGTCTTAACCAACAATCGATGGATGTAATCCAGCAATTCGTCTTCGACGAAAGGCTTGGTCAAATAAGCGTCCACGCCCATGGTTTGCGCCTCGCGCCGGTGTTTGTCGGTGGAACGCGAGGTGATCATGATAATGGGAAGCTTCTGAGTGGCGGTACTGCCGCGCAGATGCGCCGTCAGCTCCAAGCCGTTCATCCGCGGCATTTCCAGATCGACCAGGATCAAGTCCGGTACTTTGCGGTTGATGACTTCAATGGCTTCCAGGCCATCGCGCGCCGTACGGACCTCGAAGCCGGCGTCCTGGATAAATTGGGCGAGCGTGCGGCGCGCGCTGAGCGAGTCATCCACCGCCAGCACGACTTGACGCTGGGGAGTGTTGGGGTAGGCCGGCGCTTGCGCGGCGGCGAGCGAAGGCCGATACTCGGTTTTGCGAGCGCGCAACAGTTCTGGCAGATCCAGGACGGGAGCCACGCTGCCGTCACCCAGGATGGTGGCGCCGACAACGCCGTCGAGTTTGGGCAGATAACCTCCCAAGTTTTTGACCACCAAGTCGCGGCTGTCGATGATTTCATCCGCCAGAACCGCCCGAATGGTGCCGCGCTCGTCGCGCGCCAGGATGATCGGCGGCGTGGTGCGATGCTTTTCCCGGCGATCCGGTGGCAAATTGAGCAAGGCCGCGAAGTTGGTCAATTCGTAAATATCATTTTCCAGGCGGAAAGTGGTGGTGTTGCCCACGGTTTGAATGGTGCCGACACCGTAATAGAGAATTTGCTCGATGCCGCGATCCGACAGCGCGTAAATTTGATTGCGGATGCGCAACAGCAAGGCGTGAGTCGAGATCAAGGTCACCGGCAAGCGCAATTCCATCAAGCAACCTTGGCCGGCCTTGGTCTGAATCCGCAGCGTGCCTTTCATGTCCAACAGCCGGCTGTAGACGACATCCATGCCGATGCCGCGTCCGGAAGTCTGGGTGGTTTGGCTTTGGGTGGAGAACCCCGGCAGCAGAATCAACCGGATCAACTCCTCTTCCGCCAGCGATTTGTCGGGCGCGATCAGACCGCGCTCGATGGCGAGGCGTTGGATCGCCGGCAAGTTCAGGCCCGCGCCGTCGTCCTGACAGCGGATCACGATGTTGTTACCTTCCTGAACAAAGCTGAGATTGATTTTCCCGACCGGTGGCTTGCCCGAGCGTTTTCGCTGTTCCGGGGGCTCGATGCCGTGGTCGATCGCATTTCGCAGGATATGCATTAAAGGATCGACCATGCCGTTGAGGACGTTGCTGTCGACGAGGGTATCGATGCCGCTCATCACCAATTCGGCTTCCTTGTTCACCAAGCGGCAGGTCTGGCGCACGCTGCGCTGAAAACGCGGCGCGACAGTTTGCACGGGCACCATGCGGGTGCGCAAAACCGCTTGTTGGCTGTCGCGGTGCAGGCGGCTTTGATCCACCAGCAACGAATCCAAGGCGGCCAGATTGTCTTGAATGGTCCCGTTCAACTCGCGCGCGTCGGTTGAGGTTTCCAACAAGCGGTGGGTGACCGTGTAAAGCTCGTTGTATTGCTCCAGCTCCAAAGGATCGAAATCGCCGCGCTGCATCGATTTGGACAACGGCGAGGATACATTTCGGATATCGATCAGCTGTTCCAATTCGGTGGTCAGTTGCAGCAACGAGCGGTTTTGCGCCAGCATCGATTTGGTCTGCGCCAACGTCCTGCGGACTCGCTCTTGGACCTGACCGGTCAAGATGAAGCTTTCGCCCATCAGCCGCAGCAAGTCGTCGACCATGTGCGCGGGAACCCGCAACAGCGCCTCGGCTGCGGCCGCCGGAGCTGCTTGCGCGGCCGAGGGCGCTTCTTCCTCGCGCGGCATCGCTGCGCGAGCGGGCGCGGGCAAGCGTTCCTCACCGGTCGGAATGCCGGATTGGTCGATGCGGTTGGCCCAGTCCAACACCTCTTGCAACACGTCAAGGGCTTGCGGGGGAGGCTCGCTCATGCCGAGCAGGGCTTCGCTCATGATTTCCAGGCAGTCGGAGGCGTTGAGCAGGGTGTCGGCCAACGGCTGCGTGGGTAGCGCCCCTTCCTTGGACAGCGCTTGCAAAATGTCTTCGACGTGATGGGTGAGCGTCGCGATGCCGCGCACGCCGACGGTGTTGCCCGCGCCTTTCAAGGTATGAGCGATCCGCTGGGCGACTTCCACATCCTTGAGGTTGCCTTCTCCGGCGGCCAAGCGTTGGATGGCGGTGGAGAACTCGGCCGCTTGATGCGGGAGCTCCTGAAGTAGGCTATCCAGCAGTTGCTGGTTGCCATCGGCCGGGAAGGCCAGCGAGATATCTTCCGGTAGCGCTTGTTGCGGACGGACTTCCACTTCGGCTTCGAGGCTCACCAGCGCAGGGGCTGCCAGGAGTTCGGTCAGCGCGCCGGCGTCTTCCGCCTGCAAGGGTTGCGGCCAGCGGCGGTCCGCTAATAAATGAACCAACGCTTCGCTGGCCCCACGATCGTGCAATGCGCCGAGATAGGCCAGCGCGAGCTCCGGCCAAGTTTCGATCAAGCGCCGCTGTTCGGCGTTTAGAGGCGCCTCCTGGGCGGATAGCTTGCTAAGATTGGCGTGCAACCGGTTAAAGACATCTTGCAAGCCCATCAAGCCGATGGAGGCTGAGGCGTTGCCGAGCAACTCCAATTGTTCGGCATAGCTCGACAAGGCTTCGCTCCGGCTCTCGGGCGCGCCTTCCTCGGCCGAAGCCGCGTTGAGCAGTTCTTCGGCGGCTTCGGGAATCTGTGTGATTTCAGCGCTGATGAGCTCCAACATTTCCTGTTGGGCGGCGCTGGGTTCGCTCGAGACATCGGAATCGGTTTCGCTATCCTCTTCGTCGACCGCCGACTCCATTTCGAGGATTTCTTCAATGTCGTCTTCCGCCGCCGTTTCCGATTCGCTTTCGAGGTCGAGTTTAACCTCGGATGCGTCCTCAGATTCGATTTCAGCTTCTTCTTCAAGCTCCTCCTCGAAGGGTTCCTCTTCTAGCAGCGTTTCGTCTTCCGGCGTCTCCGGTTGGGGTTCTAGTGCTTGCTCCAATGCGAGGGACGGCGCGGTTTCGGCTGTCGCAATCGGTTGTTGCGCCGGTTCAAGTTGATCGGTCGTATCAGTTTCGGCGGCAAAGGCGGGCTCGGTTTCTGGCTCGCCAGCCGTTAGCGGTTTCTCGGCGGCTTCAATTTGAGCGACCGTGTCGGTAGCGGCGAATTCGGGCCTGGATTCGTCCGGGAGCAGGGTCGCGGCCGTTGCATCGGAATAGGGAATATCAGCGTGGGTGCGCTCCGAGGCTTCGGCGGCAGGTTCTGGATGATCGTCGGCCTTCTTCCAAGCGGTCTCGGCCGCAGACTCGGAAATCCAAGTCACGTCCTCGGTTTCTTCAGCACTCGAGGCCATCGAAAGGGGTTCGGAAACGAGTTCTACCATCTCCTCGGTGGTGGGGGATGGCGCGATTGCAACGCTTTCAACGTCCGCCTCCCCAATTTCGACGGGTTCTTGCGCGGCAATCCCTTCTTGGGGCGACTCCAGGGTTTCGTCAGAAGCGAGATCTTCCAGAACGGAGGAGGCTGCGGGCGGCTCTTCGACCCTGGAGGGCGCTTCGTCGGGAACGCCAAGCGTCGGAGAAGTCACAAGCTCGGTCGATTCCGGCAAAGAAGGTTCCCCGCCGCGAGCCTCCGCTTCCGGCGGCGCTTCGGTGGCTTCCGCGTCGATAAAATCGGGTTTCTCATCCAAAATGATCGCCGCCGGTTCGCTCGGTTCGAAGGCCGGTATTTCAGGCTCGATGACCGGCAGATCCCTCATCAATAGGCCGTGCAGCACCTTGGCCTCGTTAGCGGGCAGGTAAGTTTTCCAGATGGGATTTTGCAGATGGTCGATCAGCGCCTCGCCGGATTGGGCATCGCTCGGAGAGGTCAGATAGCCCATAACCAAGGCTGGCCACTCTTCCAGCAGCTCGCGCCCGGCATCGCTCAGGCCGTGATCGACAAGGCCGGAGTGGGTCAGTCCTTGCTGGAACAACAGGCAGATATCCCTCAACCCCGTGAACCCGAGAGCGCCGGCGGTGGAGCTGATGCGCCCCACTTGGCTGGCATACCGGCGAGCGCCTCCAGCGCCTCCCTCGCTGTCTAGCTGCTCCAGAATGCCAAGTAACTCGGCGACGTCGGCTTCCAATGCGGCCAGTTGGTCTTCCGATATGGACATGATTGCCAAAACCCTCCCTCGCAAGCAGCGATAATCCCTGCTCCACGTTCAAGTGTTGTCGCTTACGCCGGCAACCGAAAGACGCGCACGGAGTTCAGCAAGTTTTTCGCATAGTCCACCAAGTTGGTGGTTTGAATGGTTTGTTCCTGCAGCTGTTGGCTGGTCTTGCGGGTGCCTTCCTGAATTTGTTGAGCGCGTTCCAATAACTGATTGCTCATGCGGGCTTGGGCTTGCGAGCGCGCCGCGATTTCCTGGACCGCGTCCACCAGCTCGGCGGTGGTTTCCTGGGTGCGTTTCATCTGGTCGCCCGCCTGTTCGGCCAGCCGGCTGCCGTCCACAACTTGGGTGATGGCCGCGTTCATGGCGTTTACGGTATCGGCCGTTTCAGTCTGAATGTTGCTCACCAAGGTCGAGATTTGCGAGGTGGCTTCGCGCGCGTTTTCGGCCAAGCGCTGGACTTCGTCGGCCACTACCGCGAAACCGCGTCCCGCCTCGCCGGCCGAAGCCGCGTGCATGCTGGCGTTGAGCGCGAGGATGTGCGTGCGCTCGGCGATGGTGTTGATCAAATTGACCACGCCGCTAATTTCCTGGGACCGTTCGCCCAGTCGCTTGATCCGCTTTTCCGTCTCGCGGATGGTGTCGCGCGTGCTGTTGATGCCGTTGACTGTTCCTGTCACCGTCTTGAGCGCCGCTTGCGTGGTGTTGATGGCGGTTTCAGCGGCCGTGTTACAAGTCTGCGCCAGTTGGGCGATCTGTTGCATGGCGTCCACCGCGCTGGCGAGATCGGTCGCGGTTTGCTCCACCACTTTGCGCTCTTCCTCGGCGACGGCGATGACGGTGTCGGATTGCATTTTAACTTTGTCGGACGCGGTCGCGACTTCTTCCGAGATCCGATTGACGCCTTGTAACACCTTGGCGGTTTCGTCGGTCAGCAGATTGAGAGCGTCGGCCACGGGTCCGGTCATGTCTTCGGTCACTGGAACTCTGACCGTCAGGTCTCTCTGACTTAATTGCGATACGGCTTGCAGCAGATTGATGATGGAGTCGTTTAATTGTTCGTTTTCTTGTTCGACCGTGACCAAGGAGTTGACGCGCTCGTCCAACATTTGATCGAAGGCCTGGCCCAGTTCCGATAATTCATCATCGCCCGCCAACCCGGTGCGAGCTGAGTAATTGCCCTCGCTCACTTGCCGGATGGTTCCGGTCAATTGGTTGATCGGGCTCATGATGGCGCGGTACATGGCGCTGCCTAGGCCGAAAACGGCGGCCAGACTCAACAATCCCAAGATCGCGATCAGCACCAGAAAGGTATTGGTGGTTCTTCTAGCCGTCGCCAGGGCGCTTTCGGAGCGTTGGCCCAGCTCGGCTCCCATCGCCGCTTGGTTTTCCTTAAAAGGCTCGATCAGCGCATCCATGTCGTTGGCAATAAACAGATTGAGCTGGTTGCTATCCCGTCCGGCGAACAGTTTCTCCAATTCAGAGAAGGTGTCGCTAATATTACCCAGGCTATTTTTATACGTATTTTCGAAACGTCCCTTATCAGCGGGGCTCAAGGTGCTGAGTAATTCCTGCCAGTCTTTGTCAAATTCCGCCTTGATGCCCGGCAGGCCGTTGATGCCTTCTTCCCAGGTTTTGGTGCCGCGCGCCACGCCGTTGACCGTTCCCGTCAGTTTTTCATTGAGGAGCGAGGTAATGTTCCCCAGGTCAGCCTGGGTGTCCACGGTTTGATTGAGCTCGCCGACCACGTTGCTGACGCGGTTCATGCCGAAACCGGCAATGATGCCGATGATGAGCAAGATCAAAAGCTGAACGATAATTGTAAACGTCAAGCGAGAATTGATTTTCTGGCCACCCATGATCGTAGTTACCTCAATGTTGTCGTTGAATTCCGCTTTGTCCGATCAACCGGTTGGAGGAGGCCGATTGACGGTTGGCGGTTACCGTAGGTTGAGTAGTTTTGAATCGCTGGCTTTGATAGCGCATTGCCTTCACTGGATCTTTACTTAAACAGCGCGGCGAGTTCTTGAGAAGTTGTGGCGACAAACTGCCCGTCGCGCAGGGTGGTGAGCGCTACATAATCCGAACCTTGGTTATCCGTGGTGAAATCCACTTTGAAGCCGCCGATGTCATAGACTTGGCGGCGGGCGGCCTTGAGAAAATTTTCGCGCGTCAACGGCCCGTCGGCGGCTTGAAGGATAGCCAAAAGCAGCTTCCCATCGAGATAGCCTTCGAGTGAAATGGTATTGAGGTCCGCGCCCAACGCTTTGCGCGCTTCCGTCACCAAGGCGAGCTGCGAGTTGAGCGGCGGCACGATTTCCGTGGCGATCACCTTATGGGTGATGCCTTTTTCCTTGAGAGCGGCCAACAAAGGAGCGCCCGAGCCAAATGAAACCGTGCTGAAGATCCAGGGTTCATTCTTATAACGGGCATAGGCGATAAAGGCGCTGACAGCGTTGTAAGCGCCGGTGGTAATGACGAGCCGGCAGCGGTCTCCGGTCGCCGCTTCCCATTTTTTGAGGGATTCGTAGCCGTTGCGCGCATTGGTCGTTGAACGCTGGTAGACGCCGACCGGTCCAATGCCGTCACGCGCCGGATTGTCGCCGGTCAGCGCTAGAATCTGATCGAGCGTGGCGAGGGTTTTTTGAGTTTCGGGACGTTTGGCCAGCGCTTCTCGCAAGCCTTTGACGCCGCTCATTCCGTAAGCATCATTTTGAACGTAGGCGCAAATTTCTGTCGGTTTCACGGCCGCCGCCAGCGCCGCATCGACCACCTCGTCCACTTCATCGCTATAACTCGCCCGCAGGTTTAATACTTCGCCTGGACCGGTGAGAGCCGCGCCGGTAAAGGGCGCTAAAATCGGAACTTTATTTTCGGCCAATATCGGCAACACCGCTTTGAGAGTCGGTGTCCCATAGTGGCCCACAACGAGAAACACACCTTTTTGAAGTAATTGGGTGACGGCATCGAGTGTTTTAGTTGGATCGTAAAAATCATTGACGGCGACATAGTCGATGCGCAGACCCCGGACAGTCTGGTTGACCAAAGCGGCTTCAATGCCTTTTTTTAAGGCCAAGCCCGCTTGTTTATGATCCCCTTCCAAGGGCATGCCGGCTCCGACCGCAATGGATTTTTCGCTGAGGCCAGGCTCTGCCGTCCAACCGCGGGCGGCAAAGCAGGAGCCCGCGGCCAGCATCAGGCCGAGCGATGCCCCATGAAACTTAAATCGAGCCCGTTGACAGCTCGCTGAGCTTTTATTGTTCTTGAGTCCGTGTCGTATGCGCATGAATCCTTCTCCACGCTCTTTTGAACTATCGCGCCAACATGTTTACAACCTGTGGCGGCTTCCTTAGAAAGAATTGACTTTTAAAAATCGGCACTCACCGCAGTCAAACTCGGATGCGCTACAGCCAAGAAACTTGCGAGTTCCTTGGAAGGCCAGCGAGTTTCGCTAACATGAAGGCTCCCTGAAAGATAGGACCCCTGGTAAGCGGCTTCTTAAAAGGCAAAATCGAAGCCAATTTTAATAATTATTTGAAATTTATTTTAATTTCTTGATTTTTTAATCGTGATTACGTCATCTTTGGCGAAAATCATATGCTTTTTAAGAGGATTTTGCAGGTCCGCTAGGCAAACTCCGGCGAGGCGCCAAAAAATTGACATTTTAGTTATTTAAGTCATCGTGATTCTTTCAGACAATGACTGAAAAAATGCATGGTGATCGAATTCCAGCCAGATCAGCTCGTCTTGGGCGTAGGCTTTGGTGACGTGGGGCAGCAACTCCGCCGGCAACGGCGGCAGCCGGGAAAGGGGCTGGCTGATTGAAGCGGGTTGCGGCAGACTGTCGATCGTCATGCTGACCGCTTTATCCCCCTGATCCAGGACCAACAGCCGGTTTTTGTCTCGAACTTCGCCGGTTCCTAGATCGAAAAGTTGTTTGATGTCGTAGACCGGCACCAGATTGCCGCGCAGGTTGACCAGTCCCAACAGCCAAACTGGGGTGTTGGGAAGCCGGAAGATCGGCGGTTGTTCGATGACTTCGCTGGTGGTGTTTTCACGGATGAGCAAGCAAATGCCGCCCACTCGAAAGCCGTAGCGGGTCGTTTTTCGTTCGACCGGCGCCGTGGTCTGCATGCTGAGAGGAGGCGGTTTAAAGCGATTGAGCGCCGCGCTCGGCTTGAGCCAGCGGCGCGGGGGCGGCGATGTGGCTTTCTCGTTCATGGTAGCTCGTCCGTGGTCATCCAACTTAATGAAAGTCTATAAGAACGCTTTTAGTTGATCGATGATCGCATCGGCGTTGTAGGGTTTGGTGACGAAGGCCTTGGCGCCTTGCATCTGGGCCCACATGCGATCCGCCTTCTGGTTTTTGCTGGTGACGAAAACCACCGGGATTTCCTTGGTTGCGGCTTCCGTGCTCAGCGACCGGCAAGCGGCGTAGCCGTCCATGTCCGGCATGATAATGTCCATGAAGATGATGTCCGGTTTGTCCGATCTGGCCCTTTGGATGGCTTCATGGCCATTGGTGGCGGTAATCACGACACAGCCCGCTTCCGTCATAATGTCCTTGATATTTGCCAGATCGGTTGGAGAATCATCGACTACCAATACTTTACGAACCGCCATAAATGTCTCCTTTTTGAAAGGTTACACTCGCTTTATGTTTTGATTCTAGCCAATAATCAAGCTTTCCCCAAGATTTAATCACCGCCTGAAATCTCAGCTCAAAAGCCTTTTGCCTTAAGGGGTGCTTGGTTCGCAGTTATCTTCGAGGCTCAACTTTGTAACGCTGAATGATAGGCCGAGTTAAACGCTGTTGCTAGCAAATGATCGGCGCGCCTTACTGCTTTTACCGCTGATGCTCTGTTGTTGATCACCCCATAACACAATTTTGCGAGAGTGATCGACCTGGGGCCGCGCTCGTCTGGTGAAAACAGCTACAGGGCCCGCAGCGCTTCCCGATGATGGTTTGCTGTATTTTTTCAATACATCTTGGCGCACGTTTCGTAAAGTACGCTAAGCATATACTCTTTAATACACTGCGGGCAGAACGACTCCAAGCTATAATTTTAGACCAGCTTGCTTCAGACAGAGTATGCTTCGCTGGGTGTGGCTGCCTTTTCAGTGGTCTGGGCGCTGGAACCGCCGCCACCGCCACCGCTGAGAGCCAAAGCAGGGTATCATGCTTTTTAGTAAATGATCGTCTAATTATATAGCATTTTTGGCTATCTAGCCATTAGGTTCTAGGTTCTATATGTGGAAAGTTTGGCTTTTGATGGAGAGCATTTAAAAAATGTCCACGAAAAATTTGATAGACAATGATTGGGATGTGGAGGAAAGACGCGCGTACGAGCGTTACAGCGTTGAATTCTATCTGTGCGTTTACAACCAGGACGATGGTTCGCTGGTCGGGCATGTCGTGGACATCAGCTTGGGTGGATTGCAGCTTTTGAGCGAAAATCCTATCGCGAGCGGTGAAGAATTTCGCTTCCGCATGGAGCTGTCCCTGGAAAGCGGTCGAAAGGAAAGCATCAGCTTTCAGGCGCGGAATGTGTGGCAGGATGAGGATGTGAACCTCGGTTCCTTCAACGTTGGCTTCGAGTTCATCCATCTGACGCCCGCTGCCCAACAAAGCTTGGAAGCGGCCATTCAGGAGATGACCGACAGCCTCTAATCGCGGTTTGGGAAATGCGCGGATCGCCTGGCGAAACTGTTCGAACGTGTGGTGGGCAGAGCTATTCAACCGCAATCATCGGCCAGATTTTAGGAGGTGGGCAGGGCGACTCCCGTGCCCCCCAAGCCGCAGTAGCCTCCAGGATTCTTTGCCAAGTACTGTTGGTGATACCCCTCGGCGTAGTAGAAGGCTGGCGATTCGGTGATTTCGGTGGTGATCGGCCCGCGCCCCGCGGCGGTCAATGCGTGTTGATAGGCCGCAAGGCTAGCTTGGGCGATGGCTTGTTGGGCGGCGTCGCGAACATAAATTGCCGAACGGTATTGGGTTCCGACATCATTGCCTTGGCGCATGCCCTGAGTGGGATCGTGGGATTCCCAAAAAACCTTGATCAGTTGCTCGTAGCGGATGAGCGCGGGGTCGAAAACCACGAGCACCACTTCGGCGTGTCCGGTCAGCCCGCTGCAGACTTCCTCATAAGTGGGATTGGGGGTAAAGCCCCCGGCATAGCCCACGGCCGTGCTGTAGACGCCGGCTTGAGTCCAAAATTTTCGCTCCGCTCCCCAAAAACAGCCCAAGCCGAACACCGCTTGCGTCATCTGCGTTGGGAAAGGCGGTTGCAGCGGATGGCCGTTCACATAATGCCGCTCGGGCACGGGCAGGGGGGTCGCTCGACCCGGCAGGGCTTGTGCTGTCTCCGGAAGAAGCGGGTGCTTGCGTTTCGACCATAACATACTTGGCTTCACTCGGCGGTGAGGGGTTATGGAGTAGACCGCCAGTTGGCGGCGGAGGTTCGTTTGACCTTCGGGCGCATCCGCCGCTTGCCGTTTGGCGCCCCGAGCGGTCTTGCCTTATTCCCAACGAAACAGCCAAGCGCCGATCACCATCGCAACGGCGCTCATGGTCGCAAGGGCCAGCAAGTGGCCGGAAATGTCCATGAAACTGGCTCCATCGATCATGATGGCCCGCGCGGCGTCGATGATGTGGGTTAACGGAGCCAACTGGGCGGCTTTCTGCAAAAACGGATGCACGCCTTCCAGGGAGAACCAGACGCCGGATAAAAAGGTCATCGGCCAACTGAGGACGTTGAGCAGGCCCGCGGCAAATTCTTCACTGGTGGTTCTCGCCGCCACCGTCAGGCCCAAACTCATCAGACTGATCGCGCCGAGCGCGAACACGATAAACAGATTGAGGTAGGAGCCATGCATCGGAAAGCCGATCACCCAGTGAGTTCCGAGAAACACCAGGACCGTCGAGGAGAGGATCAACAACAAGCGCGACGCGATCTGCGCGGATAAAAACTCCAGAGGCGTCAGCGGAGTCGCTTTAAATCGTTTCAGCATGCCATTTTTTCGGTACCGCACGATCACGTAACCGACGCCAAACAGACAGCTGAACATCATATTCATCGCCAAAACACCGGGCATGACCCAATCGACGTAACGGATGACCCGCCCGCTTACGGTTTGTTTGCTGAAGTCGGGCGAGGCGGTCGCGCGCAACAGACGATCCAAAATGTAGCCTTGCGCGGACTCCTGGTTGATCCAATAGCGCCGGTTGGCGGGGTCGACCAACATATCGAGTTGGTGGCGCTCGACCTTGGTCAGGGCCGAGGGCAGATCGTGCAAGGGGATGAACCGAATATAACGGTTTTGCAAAAAATCCCCGCCGTTCCATTGCTCGACTGTTCCCAGCACGCCGACTTTGTAAAGCGTCAATCCCGGTCCGGAAAAAGCGAAAGCGAAACCGGCGATAAGCGATAGCGGAAAAAAAATATTCCAGGTTAGCGAGGACCGATCGCGCAGGAATTCATGGTTGCGGCAGATGAACAAGGTCCAGAAACGCCGAAAATTCAAGTCCGTAACTCCCGGCCGGTCAGTTCCAGAAACAAATCTTCCAGGGTGCGCGGGCGAATTTGCAAGCGCGTCAAGGACACTCCATGGGCGATCAGTTCCTGGATGGCCGCATTCACGTCGCGGGTCAAGATCTCCACGCTATCTCGGGCGCGCATGACCGTCAGCGCCGGCGAGAGCGAGGGGTTCGGGAAATCCGTTTCGGGCAGCTGCAGCACCACATCGTCGAAGTGAGTCGCCAGCAGCGCGCGCGGCGTGCCTTGGGCGATGATCCGACCGTGATCCATGATGGCGATCATATCGCACAGGTGGTAAGCCTCGTCCATGTAATGGGTGGTCAGCAGCAAGGTTTTGCCGCGCGCCTTGATCCGATGGACCAACTCCCAAAAATTGCGCCGCGCCTGCGGATCGAGACCCGTGGTCGGTTCGTCTAGAAACAGCAACACCGGATCGTTGACCAACGCCAGCGCCAACAGCAGCCGCTGGCGTTGGCCGCCGGACAATTTGCGGCTGTCGCGGTCGATGAAAGTGGCGAGCGCGCAATCTTCGATCAATTGTTCGATCGGCAAGGTGCGCCGGTAAAAACTGCCGAACAGCCGCAAATTTTCGCGGCCGGTAATGAAATCCGGCAGCGCCGTGGACTGAAACATGATGCCGATGTCCCGGCGGAAGCGCGGTCCCAGCGGCTCGCCCTGATAGCGGATCGAGCCGCTGGTCGGCTCCTGAATGCCTTCCAGCAGTTCGACCGTGGTGGTTTTGCCGGCCCCGTTTGGCCCGAGCAGGCCAAGGCAGCAGCCGGCCGGCAGCTTTAAATCGAGGCCGTCCACGGCTTTTACACCGCGGAAGTGTTTGACCAATTGACGGGCTTCGAGCAAAGCAGTCATGGCGGGCCGGGGTCGGAGGATGAAACGGTGGAGGGGGGCGAGGGAAAACCGAGACAAAAAAGAAAGGCGGGATACGCCGCGCGTTTCCCGCCTCTCCGCTCGCGCTAGGACCTAGGCCGTCATGTCCTTCGGATTGATCTCGGCGTCATCGCTTTTATCCCCTTCAGGCGCGGCTTTCAGCTCGGATTCGCTGCTTTCGAACACGTGGGCGTCGGTGCCGGTGGGGCGGCTGGGAATCCAGTTGCGCCGCCGTTGTAAATGATACGCCAGACCGGTGCCGGCCGGGATCAGCCGGCCGACGATCACGTTTTCCTTCAAACCGCGCAGATCGTCGCGCAAGCCGCGCACCGCCGCTTCGGTCAGCACTCGGGTGGTTTCCTGGAACGAGGCGGCCGAGATGAACGACTCGGTCGCCAGCGACGCCTTGGTGATGCCGAGCAGCATCGGCTGCCAGCGGGCGGGAACGCGATCCTCGGTCTGAGCGCGGTCGTTTTCCTCCAGCACCCGGGTCCGCTCGACCTGTTCGCCCTTGATGAAGGTGGTATCGCCCGGATCGAGAATTTCGACCTTGCGCAACATCTGGCGGATGATCACCTCAATGTGCTTGTCGTTGATCTTCACGCCTTGGACCCGGTAGACGTCCTGGATTTCCTTGACCAGATAGGCGGCCAGCTCCTGCACGCCGAGCAAGCGCAGGATGTCGTGCGGGTTGAGTTCGCCGTCGGCGATGATTTCGCCCTGTTCGACGTATTCGCCGTCGAAGACGCTGACGTGCCGCCATTTCGGAATCAGTTCTTCGTAGAGAATTTCGCCGTTTTTGTCGCGGATCACCAAGCGTTGCTTGCCCTTGGTTTCCTTGCCGAACTCGATGATGCCGGATTTTTCGGCCAGGATCGCCGGTTCCTTGGGGGTGCGGGCTTCAAACAAATCCGCCACCCGCGGCAGGCCGCCGGTGATGTCGCGGGTCTTGGAGGATTCCTGCGGGATGCGGGCGATCACATCGCCCACCGCCCCTTCGGCGTGATCGGCCAGGTTGACGATGGCGCCGGTCGGCAGCGGGTATTGGGCCAGGGTGCTGGTGCCGGGGATAAACAGATCGTTGCCGTATTCATCCACCAGCCGCACCATCGGCCGCTTGTCCTTGCCGAGCGCGCCGCGCTGCTTGGGGTCCATCACCACCAGGCTGGAAAGGCCGGTCATTTCGTCGGTGTGGCGCTGGACGGTGATCCCTTCGTCGAATTCGGCGAAGCGGACGAAGCCCGCCACCTCGGTGACGATCGGGTGGGTGTAGGGGTCCCAGCGGGCGATCACCTGACCGGCTTCGACCGGGCTGCCGTCATCGGCCGACAGCTCGGCCCCGTAAGGCACCTTGTAACGCTCGCGCTCGCGGCCTTGCTCGTCGACCAGGGTGATTTCGCCCGAACGCGAGACCGCCACCCAATGGCCGTCGCGGCGTTGCACGACTTTCATCTTATGCAGGCGCAGCAAACCCTTGGATTTAGTCTGGACGTTGTTGACCACCGTGGTGCGGGAGGCCGCGCCGCCGATGTGGAAGGTCCGCATGGTCAGCTGGGTGCCGGGTTCGCCGATGGATTGGGCGGCGATCACCCCGACCGCCTCGCCGCTGTTGACCCGGTGGCCGCGCGCCAGATCGCGGCCGTAGCACGCGGAACAGACGCCGTAGCGGGTCCGGCAGCTGATCGCCGAGCGCACCATGATGCTATCGATGCCCATCTCGTCCAGCCGCGCCACCCACTTTTCATCGAGCAAGGTGCCGGCGGGAATGGCGACGTCGTCGCCGCCCGGCTGGAACACCTCGCGCGCCACCGTCCGGCCGAGCACCCGGTCGCGCAGCGGGTCCTTGACATCGCCTTCCTCGACCACCGGGGTCATCCAGATGCCTTCGTGCGCGCCGCAGTCCGGTTCGGTCACCACCAGATCCTGGGCCACATCCACCAGCCGGCGGGTCAAATAACCGGAATTGGCCGTTTTTAGCGCGGTGTCGGCCAAGCCCTTGCGGGCGCCGTGGGTGGAGATGAAGTACTCCAGCACGCTCAAGCCTTCGCGGAAGTTGGCCTTGATCGGCGTTTCGATGATCGAGCCGTCCGGCTTGGCCATCAAGCCGCGCATGCCGGCCAGCTGCCGGATCTGGGCCGCCGAGCCGCGCGCGCCGGAGTCGGCCATCATGAACACCGAATTGAAGGAGTTCTGCTCGGCCAGCTCGCCGGCGCGGTCGAGAACTTTTTCCTTGCCCAGGTTGCGCATCATGGCGCCGGCCACCTGATCGTTGGTGCGCGACCAGATGTCCACCACCTTGTTGTAGCGCTCGCCCTTGGTCACCAGGCCCGAGGTGTACTGCGAGTCGATTTCCTTGACCTCCTGCTCGGCTTTTTCCAACAGGGCGGTTTTTTCGGTCGGAATCTTAAAATCCTCGAAACCGATGGAGGAGCCAGAGCGGGTAGCGTAATAAAAACCGGTATACATCAGTTGGTCGGCGAAGATCACCGTCTGCTTGAGGCCCAACCACCGATAGCATTCGTTGATCAGCCGCGACACCGTTTTCTTGGTCAATACCTGATTGACCAGCGAGAACGGCAAGCCTTCGGGCAGAATTTCGGCCAGCAACACCCGGCCGACCGTGGTTTTGACCCGGCTCGGGCCGTCGCCGTCGGCGTCCGCCGCGCCGATCTTCTCCGGCGGCAAGCGGACTTCGATCCGGGCGTGCAGTTCCACCCGCCGGCTTTCATAGGCGCGGTGGACCTCGCGCACGTCGGCGAAGGCCATGCCCTCGCCGCGGGCGTTGATCCGGTCGCGGGTCAGGTAGTACAAGCCGAGCACCACGTCTTGCGAGGGTACGATGATCGGCTCGCCGTTGGCCGGGCTCAGGATATTGTTGGTGGACATCATCAGCGCGCGGGCTTCCAGCTGCGCCTCGATGGACAGCGGCACGTGCACCGCCATCTGGTCGCCGTCGAAGTCCGCGTTAAAGGCGGTGCAGACCAGCGGGTGCAACTGGATCGCCTTGCCCTCGATCAGCACCGGCTCGAACGCCTGGATGCCCAAGCGGTGAAGGGTCGGCGCCCGGTTGAGCATCACCGGATGCTCGCGGATCACTTCCTCCAGAATGTCCCAAACCGCCGGCTCCTCGCGCTCGACCATCTTCTTGGCGGCCTTGATGGTGGTCGACATGTTACGGTATTGCAGCTTGCTGAAGATGAACGGCTTGAACAGCTCCAGGGCCATCTTCTTGGGCAGGCCGCACTGGTGCAGGCGCAGGGTGGGGCCGACCACGATCACCG
>ERZ761607.620-NODE-620-length-57787-cov-17.367474_pt1 | contig 57787 bp, 46 predicted proteins | sample MGYA00511164_ERZ761607 | MGnify/ENA primary metagenome ERZ761607 (study PRJEB28899, sample SAMN02445080) | bioreactor sludge metagenome | biome: EBPR sludge | place: Australia: Brisbane, Thorneside Wastewater Treatment Plant | collected 2011-06-22 ...
TACCTGTGCGAACTCAAGGAGGCGCAGATCCGCGACGGCCTGCACGTGTTCGGCCATTCGCCCACCGGCCGCCTTCGCCGCGACACGCTGCTCGCCCTGGCACGCCATCCCGCTGGCGACGGGCAGGGCGCGCGCCAGGGGCTGACGCGCGCGCTCGCAGCCGATCTCGAACTCGGTACGGGCTTCGATCCGCTCGATGCCGACTGGGCCGCAGCCTGGGAGGGGCCGCGCCCGGCGGCGCTGGCGCAAGTGGATGCAGGCGCATGGCGCACCACCGGCGATACGCGCGAACGTCTCGAATTGCTGGCCTTGCAGGTGCTCGATCACGGCCTGCCCGCTGCAGACGACATGGCCTGGCCGGCGACGCGTGCCGTGCTTGCGCGCATCGACGCCGAGCTCAAGCCGCGTCTCGATGCCTGCGGCGAGCAGGAGCTGTACCAGCTCATGCGCGGCCTGTGCGGGCGCTTCGTGCCGGCCGGGCCGAGCGGGGCACCGACCCGCGGCCGGCCCGACGTGTTGCCCACCGGGCGAAACTTCTATTCGGTCGATACCCGCGCCGTACCCACCCAGACAAGCTGGACCCTGGGCCTGCGCTCGGCCGAGCGCCTGGTCGAGCGCCATGTGCAGGAGCATGGCGATTTCCCGCGTGCCATCGGGCTGTCGGTGTGGGGCACGGCAACCATGCGCACCGGTGGTGACGACATTGCCCAGGCCTTCGCCCTCATCGGCGTGCGTCCGAAATGGGCCGACGGCAGCCATCGCGTGAGCGACTTCGAGATCCTGCCGATGTCGCTGTTCGACCGCCCGCGCATCGACGTCACGCTGCGCGTGTCGGGCTTTTTCCGAGACGCCTTTGCCAACCTCATCCGCCTGTTCGATGCCGCGGTGCAGGCGGTCGCCGCGCTCGACGAACCCGCCGATGTGAATCCGATCCGCGCCCGCATCCTGGGCGAGGCGAGCGCGCTCGAGGGGCGCGGTTTTGCCTCCGCCGAGGCTCGCCGTCAGGCTGGTCACCGTGTCTTCGGTGCCAAGCCCGGGGCCTATGGTGCGGGACTTCAGGGCCTGATCGAAGGCCGTAACTGGGATAGCGATGCCGACCTGGCCGCCGCCTACCTCACCTGGGGTGGGCACGCCTACGGCCAGGACGACTATGGCACCCCCGCAAGCGACAGCTTTGCGAAGCGGCTGGCCGGAATCGACCTGGTCATGCAGAACCAGGACAACCGCGAGCATGACCTGCTCGATTCCGATGACTACTACCAGTTCCAGGGCGGCATGAGCGCGGCGGTACGCCACCTCTCGGGCAAGCAGCCGGCACTGTACTTCGGCGACCACAGCAACCCCGGCTCGCCGGCGATCCGCTCGCTTGCCGAGGAGATCAGCCGCGTCGTGCGCAGTCGCGCGACCAACCCGAAGTGGATCGAGGGCGTGATGCGCCACGGCTACAAGGGCGCGTTCGAGATGGCGGCGACGGTGGACTTTCTGTTTGCCTTCGATGCCACCGCGCGTGTCGTCCGCGACGACCAGTACGCCCGTGTCACCGACGCCTATCTAGAGGATGCCACTGCCCGCGACTTCCTCCAGCGCCACAACCCCGAGGCGCTCGCCGGCATCTGCGAGCGCCTGCTCGAAGCCATGGACCGAGGCCTGTGGCAGTCGCCCGGCGACTACCGTGGGCGTGTCGAGCAGCACTTGCTCGCTGCCGAACAGCGTGTGGAGGAACGATGAGCCCTGGTGCCAGCGTCGGCCTGCCGCCTGCCTTTCCCTTCGTCGCCCTGCATGGCCAGTCTGCGCTGCAGACGGCCTTGCTGCTGTCTACAGTCGATCCGCTGATCGGCGGCGTGCTGGTGGAGGGGCCGCGCGGCACCGCCAAGTCGACCGCCGCACGCGCGCTGGCAGCCCTGCTGCCGGGCGGGCGCTTCGTCAATCTGCCACTGTCGGCCAGTGAGGAACAGCTGGTGGGTACGCTCGACCTCGAGGCTGCCCTCAAGGCCGGCGACGTACGCTTCCGTCCCGGCCTGCTGGCGCGCGCGCACGAGGGCGTGCTCTATGTAGACGAGGTCAATCTGCTCGCCGACGGTTTGGTGGATCTGCTGCTCGACGTGTGTGCGAGCGGCATCAATCACGTCGAGCGCGACGGCATCAGCCACGTGCATCCGGCGCGCATCACGCTCGTTGGCACGATGAACCCGGAGGAGGGCGAGCTGAGGCCGCAACTGCTCGACCGCTTCGGCCTCTTCGTACGTATCGGCAACGCCCTGGCGCCGGCTGCGCGCGAGGCCATCGTGCGTGCCCGCCTCGCCTTCGACGCCGATCCGGCGGGCTTCGTCGCCAGCCACGACGAAGCCCAGCGCATGCTCGGCGCACGTATCGTCGCGGCGCGTGCCGCGCTGCCGGCCATCGGTTTCGATGACCAGACCCATGCTGCCGTGGCGGCACGCTGCCATGCCGCGGCAGTGGAGGGGGTCCGCGCCGACCTGGTGATGTTGCGTGCGGCCCGCGCCCACGCCGCGCTCGAGGGGCGCACGCGCATCGAGGTCGCCGATGTCGATGCGGTCGCCGAACTGGTGCTCGCCCATCGACGCCAGGACGACGCCGAGCGCGCAGCACAGCCGCCGGCGCCTGCACCGGCCACTGATCAGCCGCCGCCCGCCAGCGGCGAGGACTGGGGGGCGCTGCCTGCGCAGGACGTACCCATTGCTGCAGTCAAGAACGTGAGGCCGCTCAATGCAAAAAAGCCCTGACGCGTCTCGCAGCGCCCGGCAAGGGGGCGGCGGGACGCGCGCCGAACGCGCCGCGGCGCGCACGCGGGTGGCGCGTTGCCGGTGGCCGCATCGACTGGCCGCGCAGCCTTGCCGCCAAGGGGGTCGGCGCGCTCGAGCCTGCCCACCTGCGTCGTCGACCGCGCCCCGTGGGCAGCGCGTGCCTGCACTGCCTGGTGCTCGATTGCTCGGGCTCGATGCTGAAGGGGCGCCGTCTGGCGCTCGCCAAGGGTTTGCTGCTGGCGTGGACCGCTCAGCTCTACCGGCGGCGCGAGTCGCTCGCTGTGATCGGCTTCTCGGGCACTGCGGCGCGCGTGCTGCAGCCGCCGCGCAAGGCGGTCGCCTTCAACACGCGCTGGATCGCGCCCGTCGCCGGCGGCGGTGGCTCACCCGCCGCTTCGGCGGTGGTGCTCGCCGATCGCATGCTCGCCAGGCGTCGGCGCGCACAGGCAGGCGAGACAGTCCATCTCTGGCTGCTGTCGGACGTGCGCTTTGCCAGCCTGCCGCCGCGCCCGCTACATGCCACGCACTGCAGCGTCATCGATTTCGACGAGGGGCCGTTCGCCCTCGGTCGTGCGCGCCAGCTCGCGCAGCTTTGGGGTGCGGAGCATCTGTCCGCATCCGCTTTCGCGTCGGCCCTCGGCTGACGTTTCGTTCCACCACCCGTGCCTGAATCAGGAGAAAACACCATGCATATCGAACCGGGTATCGTCGAGGGCAGCAAGATCCTGCTCAGTTATGGCACCGCTGCGGCGGCCATCGGTTTTGCCGGCAAGCTCGTCGTGGATGCCGTCAAGCGCGACGGGGCAGCGGCAATCATGCTGCGCGCCGTGCTTGCCACCGCCCTGGTCTTCGCCTTCTTCGAGATCCTGCCCACGCAGGAAGTCGGCGTTTCCGAGGTCCACCTCATCCTTGGCTCTACGCTGCTGCTGCTCTTCGGCGCGGCGCCCACGGCGATCGGCCTGGCGCTCGGGCTGCTCGCCCAGGGGCTGTTCTTCGCTCCCGACGACCTGCCGCAGTACACGATGAACGTCACCACCTTGCTGGTGCCGCTGTTTGCCATCGCTGCGCTCGCACGCCGCATCATCCCAGCGAACACGCCCTACGTGGACCTGAGCTATGGCCAGGTGTTCAGGCTGTCGCTGGCCTACCAGGGCGGCATCGTCGCCTGGGTGGCGTTCTGGGCGCTCTATGGCCAGGGCGTGGGCGCGGACAACCTGAGCAATGTGTTCAGCTTTGGTGCTGCCTACATGCTGGTGGTCGTGCTCGAGCCGCTCGTTGACCTTGGCGTGCTCGCCGCGGCGAAGGCGCTTCATCAGCTCAAGGGCAGCATGGCTGTCGACAAGCGCCTGTACGAAGGCGCGCGCTGAGCTCGGGCACAGCCTCCGGCGGCGTGACGATTCGGCGCTGGAGGCGTGCCGCCTCTGAACTGGCAGACTGAAGATGACAGATAACGCGACCGCGCTGGCAGGAGCCCGCGTCGGGACGATGGCTGCGCCGCGCGTGCAGGGCTGGTGCCCGGGCGCGCTGCGGCCGATGATGTCGGGCGATGGCCTGGTACTGCGGCTGCGTCCGCGGCTCGCCCGCTTCACCCGCGACCAGATCCTCGGCATCTGCGCGGCAGCTCGCAGGCATGGCGCCGGCCTGGTTGACCTTACCAGCCGCGCCAACCTGCAGGTACGCGGCGTGCCCGAAGCGGCCTGGCCTCAGCTGCTCGACGCCTTCGGCGAGCTCGGCCTGCTCGACGCCGATGCTCGCCTGGAGGGGCGGCGGAACCTGCTGGTGGCGCCCGATTGGGTGGCGGGCGACGACACCGAGCGCCTTGCCATCGAGTTGGCGGGGCGCCTGGATGAACTCCCCGACCTGCCGGCCAAGGTCGGCTTCGTGATCGATGCCGGCGACGCGCCCCGGCTGCTCGGCGACCCGGGCGACTTCCGCATCGAGCGTGGCGAACAGGGTGGCTTGATCCTGCGCGCCGCAGGGAGGGTGCAAGGCGTTGAGGTCACTGCCGATGCGGCGGTTGACGCACTTATCGCCCTCGCTAACTGGTTCGCGGCAAGTGGCGGCGCTGCCGCCGGGCGCATGGTACGCCACCGGGCACCCCTGCCAGCCTGGGCCTGCGGAGCGCTGTTGCCTGCTGCTGCGGCAGCCCGCCTTGCCCCGGGCGCGCATCCGCTGGGGTGGGTATGCAGCCTGCCGTTCGGCCAGGCCGATGCGGCTGCGCTGGCCGATGCCGTGGTCGCGAGCGGCGCCAAGGCCGTGCGGATCACGCCTTGGCGGCAGCTGCTGCTCGAGGCGGCCCGGTCCGGTGTTTCTCACAAGCTCGACAGCGCCTGTACCGACAGCGACGCGTTGGCGGCAGCCGGCTGGCAGGTCGAAGCCTGCGCAGGCGCGCCGTATTGCGTGCAGGCGGGCGTCGACACCCGCGCGCTCGCGCTGCGCCTGGCGGCAGCAGCTGCGCAGGGTGGCCTGTCTCTGCCTGCGGTACTGGCGGATGCGCCGCGCCTGATCCACGTCTCCGGCTGCGCCAAGGGGTGCGCACACGCGGGCCCTGCGGCCATCTGCCTGACCGGTCGCGGCACGGCCTTCGATCTTGCCTTCGATGCCCGTCCGGGCGAGCCCGTGCACGCGGCGGGGCTGAGCCCGGCTGCCGTGCTCGAGCGTCTTGGAGTTCATTGATGCCCCATGTATTCGAAACCGACGGTGCGGCGATCTACCGCCAGTCCTTCGCCATGATCCGCGCCGAGGCCGAGCTCGGCCGTTTCGATGCCGAGGAAGAGCCGGTGGCCGTGCGCATGATCCACGCTGCGGGCATGGTCGGGCTCGCGCCGTTCATCGAATTCTCGCCCGGCTTCGCCGTCCGTGCCCGGGCCGCACTCGTCGCCGGAGCACCGATCCTGTGCGATGCGCGCATGGTGTCGGAGGGCATCACCCGTGCGCGCCTGCCGGCGGACAACGTCGTGCTGTGCACGCTGTCCGATCCGGCCGTGGCCGGCATGGCGCAGGCCATGAGAACAACCCGCTCGGCCGCTGCGCTGGAGTTGTGGCGGCCTCATCTGGAAGGCGCCGTGGTGGCCATCGGTAACGCGCCCACCGCGCTCTTCCATCTGCTCAACATGCTCGAGGACACCGCCTGCCCGCGCCCGGCGGCCATCATCGGCTGTCCGGTCGGCTTCGTCGGCGCGGTCGAGTCCAAGGATGCGCTGTGGGATGCACTGCCAGTGCCGAGCTGCATCGTGCGTGGCCGGCTGGGCGGCAGCGCGATCACCGTCGCGGCCGTCAATGCGCTCGCGAGTCGCAAGGAATGACAATGTTGAAGATCACCCCTTCCGTGATGGAACGCGTGCCGGCCGACACCCTGGGCGGCGCGCAGGCTGCGGCCACCGCGCTAGGCACCATCCATGGCGTTGGCCTCGGGCCTGGTGCGCAGGACCTGCTGAGCGTCCGCGCCGACCGTCTCGTGCGCGGCACTCGGCATGTAGCGTATTTCCGCAAGGCCGGGCGTGCCGGGCGTGCGCGGCGCATCGTCGAGGGTATGCTGCGTGACGACGTGGTCGAGTTTGCGATGGAGTACCCGGTCACCACCGAGATCCCCTTCAGCGACCCGCGCTACAACGCCTTGCTCGCCGAGTTCTACGCGGCATGCATCGAGCGCCTGCACGCCATTGCCCGCAGCGGCGAGGACGTGGTCGTGCTGTGCGAAGGCGATCCCTTCTTCTACGGCTCCTTCATGCACCTGTACGCACGTCTGCAGGGCGTGGTGCCGGTGCGCGTGGTGCCGGGCATCACCGGCATGTCGGGGGCATGGACGGTGAGTGGCACGCCGATCACCTGGGGCGACGACATGCTCACCGTGCTGATGGCCACGCTGCCGGAGGAGGATCTCGCGCGCCGTATCCGCGACACCGATGCGCTCGCGGTGATGAAGGTCGGACGCAACCTGCCCAAGCTGCGCCGCGCAGTGGCTGCGGCCGGGCGCGAGGACGAGGCCTGGCTGGTCGAGTACGCGACCATGCCCGAGGAGCGCGTGACGCGCCTGCGCGACGCCAGCGATGCCACGCCGTATTTCTCGATCCTGCTCATCCACGGCCAGGGGCGGCGTCCATGAGCGGCTGGCTGGCAATCGCCGGGCTCGGCCCGGGCGGGCAGGCGCTGGTGACACCGCAGGTGGCCGCCGCCCTCGAGGCCGCCAGCGACGTGGTGGGCTACTTCCCCTATGTGGACCGGGTGCCGGTGCGCGCCGGCCAGGCCCGCCATGCCTCGGACAATCGCGAGGAGCTGGCGCGCGCCCGGCACGCGCTGGCCTTGGCCGCATCCGGTCGTGGGGTGGTGGTCGTGTCCTCGGGCGACCCTGGCGTGTTCGCCATGGCGTCCGCGGTGTGCGAGGCGCTCGAGCATGGGCCGGCCGCCTGGGGCGATGTCGAGGTACAGGTGCTGCCCGGCATCACTGCGATGCTGGCTGCCAGTGCGCGTGCCGGCGCCCCGCTTGGGCATGACTTCTGCGCCATCAACCTGTCCGACAACCTCAAGCCGTGGACGCTGATCGAGCGCCGCCTGCGCCTTGCGGTCGAGGCCGACTTTGCCATCGCGCTCTACAACCCGCGCTCGCGGTCGAGGCCCGAGGGCTTCGCGCGCACGCTCGCGGTGTTGCGCGAGGTGTGCACGGACGATCGCCTGATTCTCTTCGCGCGCGCAGTGAGCACACCGGACGAGCACCTCGAGGTGGTCCCGCTCGGCGCTGCGCACGCCGAGATGGCCGACATGCGCACCGTGGTGATCATCGGCTCCAGCCTGACGCGGCTGCTGCAGCGTCCGGCCGGCGCCTTGCTCTACACCCCGCGCGCCACCCCGAGGGTAGCGCCGTGACCCAGCCAGGCGAGTACCGCGGCCACCTCGTGCACCTCTGTGCGCGCGGGCAGGACAGGGCGCTGCACCATCAGCACCGGCACGCCGAGTTGGCGTGCCGCGGCGAGCTTGGCGCTCGCGCCCTCACCGCCGGCGTTCTTGCTGACGACGAGTTCGATACGGTGGCGCTGCAGCAGCGCGAGGTCGCCGGCGACATCGAAGGGACCGCGGTCGACCACCACGTGGTGGTCGGGCAGCGGGATCGGCGCGGCCGGCGGGTCGACCAGGCGCAGCACGTAATGATGCTGGGGCTGCGCGGCGAATTCGGCCAGATGCATGCGGCCGAGCGCGAGCAGCACCCGGCGGGGCGCACCGCCAAGCGCAGCGACGGCGGACGGCATGTCGGCGACCGTTTGCCAGCGGTCTCCAGCCTGCGCGGTCCATGCCGGGCGGGTGAGGGCGATCAGCGGCACGCCCGCCTGGCGGGCTGCAACGATCGCATTGGCGCTCATGCGCGCGGCGAAGGGGTGGGTGGCGTCAATGAGATGGGTGATGCGTTCGTCCGCCAGGTAGCGCACCAGGCCGGCGACGCCACCGAAGCCGCCGACGCGCGTCGGCAAGGGCTGCGGGCGGGGCGTCTGCACGCGCCCGGCGTAGCTGTAGCAGGCCCGTATGCCGCTTGCGGCAAGCGCTTGAGCGAGCGCGCCGGCCTCGGTGGTACCGCCGAGGACAAGGACATTGGGAGCGTGCTTGGGGGAGACTCTGGGGAGGAGCTTGTGGTGGAGATCGGGCATGGATGAATCGCGCAGCCCTGCGTGGCTGACCATCGTCGGAGTCGGCGAGGATGGCATGGCGGGGCTTGCCGAGGCAAGCCGCGCTGCGCTCGCCGGTGCCGAGTTCGTGATCGGGGCGCAGCGCCATCTCGGCCTCGTGCCCGCGGTCGCCAGCCCCGATGCCGAACGCATCGAGTGGCCGGTGCCGTTTGCTGACGGCATCGAGCGGCTGCTCGCGCTGCGTGGCCGGCGGGTGGTGATGCTGGCCTCGGGCGACCCCTTCTGCCTGGGTGGCGGCAGCGTGGTTGCGCGCCATCTCGCCGTTGGCGAGTGGACCGCGCTGCCTGCGCCTTCGGTGTTCAGCCTTGCTGCGGCTCGCCTGGGCTGGCCGTTGGAGCGCACCGTCTGCGTGGGCCTGCATGCGGCGCCGCTCGGCCGGCTGCGCGCGCAGTTGGCGCCGAGGCTGCGCATGCTCGTCACCCTGCGCGATGGCGCGGCCGTCGCCAGCCTGGCGCACTGGCTGGTGGCGCAAGGCTTTGGTGCCAGCACGCTGCATGTGCTCGAAGCCCTCGGCGGCGTGCGTGAGCGCACGCGTACCACCCTTGCCGCAGGCTACGCATTCGCCGATGTGGCGCATCCCGTGGTGGTGGGTATCGAGGCCGCGGCCGAGGCGCACGCTGTGGTGCCGCGCGCGTGCGGCCTGCCTGATGGCTTGTTCGAGCATGACGGCCAGATCACCAAGCGGCCGATGCGCGCGCTCACCCTGTCGGCCTTGGCGCCGCGGCCCGGCGAGCATTTGTGGGACATCGGCACCGGGTCGGGATCGATCGCGATCGAGTGGCTGCTTGCCCACCCTGCGAATGCGGCCACAGCCTTCGAGGCCGACCCGCGGCGTGCGCAGCGCGCGCGCAGCAATGCATGCGCGCTTGGCGTCGACTGCCTGCAGGTCATCGAGGGGCGCGCGCCGGCCGTGCTCGATGGCCAGCCCTTGCCCGATGCCGTATTCGTTGGCGGCGGGCTGTCGGCGGCGTTGCTCGAGGCCTTGTGGGCCAGGCTACGGCCGGGCACGCGCGTGGTCTGCAACGCGGTGACCCTGGAGTCGGAGGCCTTGCTCGCACAGTGGCAGGCTGTCCATGGCGGTACGCTGCTGCGCATCGAGCTGGCCGAGGCGGCGGCGCTCGGCAGTCGCCAGGGCTGGAAGTCGGCCTACCCGGTCGTGCAGTGGAGCACCTGCCGATGATCGTCGCTGGCTTCGGCTGCCGGGCAGGGGCGTCTGCTGCCGCCTTGCAGGCCGCGCTCGACGCGGCACTGGTCACGGTGCGTGCACGCCGCCCCGGTCTGCCGGGCCCCGATGTGCTGGCGGCGCCGCTCGACCGCCTTGCCATGCTCGAGCCGCTGGCTGATGCGCTCGGGGCCCGACTCGTCGGTGTCGATGAAGTTGCCTTGTGCGGGCAGCATACTCCGACGCGCTCGCTTCGCATCCTCGCCGTACGCGGCTGTGGCAGTGTCGCCGAGGCCGCGGCGCTGGCCACGGCCGGACCGCTATCGCGCTTGCTTGTCGCGCGGCACATTTCCCCCGACCGCAGCGCCACATGTGCGCTCGCCCAAGGATCCCAGACATGACCATTCACTTCATCGGCGCCGGACCCGGCGCCCCCGACCTGCTTACCCTGCGCGGACGCGACCTCATTGCCGCATGTCCGGTCTGCCTGTACGCCGGCTCGCTGATTCCCGAGGCCGTGCTCGGCCATTGCCCGCCGGGCGCGCGCATCATCAATACCGCCCCGCTGTCGCTCGACGACATCGTGGCCGAGATGCAGGCCGCGCATGCGCGCGGGCAGGACGTTGCCCGCCTGCATTCTGGCGATCTGTCGGTGTGGTCGGCGATGGGCGAGCAGTTGCGCAGGCTGCGTGCGCTCGGCATCCCGTACACGGTGACGCCAGGCGTGCCTTCGTTTGCGGCTGCGGCTGCCAGCCTGGGGACCGAGCTGACCCTGCCGGGGATTGCGCAGTCGGTCGTGCTCACGCGCACGCCCGGGCGCGCGAGCGCGATGCCGGCCAGCGAGAGCCTTGGCCATTTCGCCGCCACCGGCGCCACGCTGGCCATCCACCTCTCGATCCACAACCTGGCGGGGGTCGTCGCCAGCTTGCTGCCGCACTACGGCCCGGCCTGCCCGGTGGCGGTGGTGTGGCGGGCGAGCTGGCCGGAGCAGCGTATCGTGCGTGCGACGCTGGAGAGCATCGCTGCTGCCGTGGATGAGGGCATGGAGCGTACCGCGCTGATCCTGGTCGGCCCCGCGCTGGCAGCCGAGGGCTTCGACGAGAGCCGGCTGTACGCGCCGGACTACGAACGCCGCTTCCGGCCGCAGTCGGCGCTTGCCAACAGCCCGACGGCAGCGCCGGCGGATGAAGGCCGGGGCGAGAGGCAGCATGCGGGCTGTTGAGGACGTTGACGCGGCGCTCGAGCTGCAGCTGGTCGGCATCGGGACCGGCAATCCGGCACACCTGACACTGGCGGCGATCGAGGCGCTCAACCAGGCCGCGTTGATCCTGCTGCCGCGCAAGGGCGAGGACAAGCTCGAACTGCTCGACCTGCGTCGCCATATCTGCGCCCGCGTGCTCGACGGGCCGATGCGGATCGTCGAGTTCGACCTGCCGCAGCGCGCTGCAGACGGCGATTACCTGGCAGCGGTGGCGGACTGGCACGAGGCGATCGCCGCAGAGTGGCTGCGTCAGATCGATGTGCACCTGCCAACCGGCGGCGGCAAAGTGGCGCTGTTGGTATGGGGCGATCCCTCGCTCTACGACAGCACGCTGCGCATCGCCGCTCACGTGCAGCACGAGCGCCCGCTGCATGTGTCGGTGGTGCCCGGCATCACCAGCCTTCAGGTGCTCACCGCGGCGCATCGTATCCCGCTCAATGACGTCGCTGCCCCGGTCATGATCACAACCGGCCGCCGCCTGCGCGAACAGGGCTGGCCGGTCGGCGTCGATACCGTGGCGGTGATGCTCGATGGCAACTGTGCCTTCACGACCCTGGAGGGCGCTGGCATCGAGATCTGGTGGGGTGCCTACGTCGGCATGGCGCAGCAGGCCCTGGTCGCGGGCCCGCTCGGCGAGGTCGCGGACCAGATCGTGCGCCTGCGTGCGCAGCTGCGCGCCCGCCACGGCTGGATCATGGATATTTACCTGCTGCGCCGCCGCAGTCGGGGCTGAGCGCCCAGCCTTCGGCACGCCGGTGCTGTGTGGGAGGCTTGCTTCTTTCGACTTCGCGGGAACGAGTGGGCTCGTGGCGAATGGGGAGCCCAGACATCGGCGCCGACTACGGCCCGGTTGCCGTCTGTCGTGTCCCCAAATAGATGGAGACTGGGTTACGCTTCCAATCCCGCCAGGATATGCAAAGGAGCTAAGGATGGTCTTACCCCCCTCCGCAACACGGCACGGCAGTACGCCGCGGCCTCAACACCTCTTCCTCGCCCGCGCAGCGGCACCGGCGCGGTCGCAACGCGGTACCTTGGCCCGCGCGGCAGCCAGCATCGCACTCGGCGTCGCCTTGTTCGCAGTTGCGCCGCTGAGCGGCGTTCCGCTTGGCGGGGCGAGCGCTCTTGCCGCGCCTCCAGCCCAGATCAAGACACAGGTGCCCGGCTACTATCGCCTTGGGCTTGGCAGCTTCGAAGTCACCGCCTTGTACGACGGCTTCGTCGATCTGCATGTCGGATTGCTCAAGGGCATGGGGGTCGAGCAGATCCAGTCCTTGCTGGCGCGCATGTTCCTTGAACACACTGACGGCGTGCAGACGGCCGTCAACGCTTACCTGGTGCATACCGGCGAGCGTCTGATCCTGGTCGATGCAGGTTCTGCGGCCTGCTTCGGTCCCACCCTGGGACAGGTCGTCGCCAACATACGTGCCGCCGGTTACGCCCCGGAGGCGGTGGATACCGTCCTGCTTACCCACCTCCATCCCGATCATGTGTGTGGCCTGCTGAGTGCCGATGGCAGCGTCGCCTTCCCGAATGCGACCGTGTGGGCTGCACAGGAGGATGTCGACTACTGGCTGAGCGAAGCCGTCGCGGAGGCGGCGCCGGAGGGCAACCGACCATTCTTTACCATGGCGCGACAGGCGGTCGAGCCTTACCAGGCCGCTGGTCGCTTTCGTAGCTTTGGGCGGAATGACGCGCTGTTGCCGGGTGTGACGGTGATACCGACCCCCGGGCATACGCCGGGGCATACCTCGTACCTATTCGATTCGGGCGGTCAGAAGCTGCTGGTGTGGGGCGACGTCGTGCACAGCCACTCGGTGCAGTTCCGCCATCCGGAAGTGGCGCTGGAGTTCGACACCGACCAGGACGCGGCGATCACTGCCCGGCGTGCGGTGTTTGCCCGAGCGGTCGAAGAGGGCTGGCGTATTGCCGGGGCGCATCTGCCATTCCCGGGGTTGGGGCGTATGCGCGCGGAGGCCGAAGGGTTCGCCTGGGTGCCGGTGGAGTTCGGCCCGATCCGCGATAGCCGCTGAGCACACCCAGCAGAGCTCCCCGCTATGAGGGCTGCTCTGCTGGCTCCGGGTTTGGGCAACCGGGCAGCAAGGGAGGCTCTTTAGTCCACTGCGCGCTGCAGGATTCCGATCGGCGGCGCCCAGTCGCTCGCCGGCTGTTTCTTGCGCGTCACCAGCGTGAGCTGCGCGGGTGCGAACACGTTGGCGTTGTGGGTCACCGGCGTTGTGATCAGGTACTGCGCACGGGTGGCGCGCAGGAAGGTACCGACGCGGTCGATGTTGGCGACGTCCAGATGCGCGAAGGGTTCGTCGATGAACACGAAGCCGCCAGGGCGCGCTTCGTCCATGAGCAGGCCGATGAGCAGGATCAGCGACTTCATGACCTGCTGGCCACCCGAGGCCTCGCCGTCGTTGAGGCCCACTGCGCCCTTGCGGTCGAAGTCGAAACGCACCTCGAGGCCGGCCTGGGCGAGCGAGAGGTCGTCGTTTTCCAGGTGCGGCGTGGGGCAGTCGACGTTGACGTTGGCGAGTTCGCCGAGCGCCTTCAGGTTCTTCGCGTACTGGCGCACCGTGGCGCGCAGTTTGGCGATGTAGGCGGCGCGCGCATTGTCGGTGTGCAGGCGTGCGGTGGTGCAGTAGCCCTGGCGGTTGAGGTAGTCGCGCTCGCGCAGTGCGACGTCGGCGCCGAGGCGGTCGCGCACGACCAGTACGGCAGGGTCGGTGATCCAGTCGCCTTCGTCGAGGTGGCGGCGCAGGCGATCGAGCTGGAGTCGCGCGCCGCGTGCGTCGCCGTACTTGTCGGCAAGCAGGGCGAGTTCGTTGGGCTCCAACCAGTGTGCGGCCATACCGTGCCGGCGGTGGCGCAGCTTGACGATGCGCTCGGCCTGGGCGTGGCGGCGCGGGCCGTGCTCGCGGGCGATGTCCGCCAGGCGCAGATCGACTGCCTTGAGCTCGCGGGTGCGGCGTTCGAGCTCGATCTGGATGCCGTTGAGCTTGTCCGAGAGACGGTCCATCTCGCCGCGTGTGTCGCTGCGTGCGGCGATGGCTTCGGTGAGCGCCTTGCGTGCGGCAGGCAGCTCGGCCTCGGCGCTGGCGTAGGCCTCGCTGCGGGCGGCGAGCAGTTGTGCCGACTGCAGGCCGAGCAGGCCCTGGCGGATGGTGGTGAGGCGCGCGGCGGCGGCGTCGAGCTTGGGGCGCAGGGCCTGGAGCTGTTTGTCGAGCGCGCTGATCTCGTCCTGCAGCGCGGCGATGCGCGACTGGCGGGCGAGCTCGCCGAAGTGGAACTCCTGCGGCCGGCCGAGGTGGCGGGCGCCGCGGCGCTCGCGGTGGTAGCCGTCGCGGGTGATCCACTCCTGCTCGCGCGGCAACTCGCGCGCGGCCTCGGCGTCGTCGACGCGGCGGATGCGGTTGAGCAGGTCGGTGAGCCAGCGCGGCACCGGCGCGCCGAACTCCACCACCTCGGCCAGGCTCATCGGGCGCGGCGGCGGGGCGGACTCGCGCTCGGCCACGATGAAGTGGCGGAAGCGCTCGCGCTCGCCGAGCGCCCAGGCGGCGTGGCGGTCGGCTTCGCGTTCGAGCAGGATGAGGTGGCGGTAGGGGCGCAGGATGGCTTCGAGCGCGGCCTGCCAGGCGGGGTCGGTGACCTCCACCACCTCGGCGAGGCTGCGGTGGGCGATGCCCTCGGCGCTCAGCCTGACGCGAAAGCGCGCGACCTCGGCGTCCCCCGGCGCGCCGGCGCGGTTACGCTCGCCGCGCAGGGTCTCGCTGCGCTCCTCGAAGGCGGCGACCAGCTCGCGCTCCTTGCGGCGCAGCGCGGCGAGCGCGGCGTCGGCCTCCTCGTGCTCCTTTTCCAGCGCCACGGCGTCGGCGCCATGCTCGCTGGCGAGCTGGGCGCGCAGCATGTCGCGCTCCTCCAGCAGGCGCTCGAGGTCGCGCACGCGGTCGTGGGCGGCCAGGTAGCGCTGCTCGGAGGCGCGGTCGTCGTCCTTCAGGCGCTTGCGCTCGGCCTGCGCGGCCTCCTGCTCCGCGCGCACGATCTCCAGACGCTGGCGCGATTCGCGCTGCTCGACGAGCTTGTCGGCACGCTCGTGGCCGAAGCGGAACAAGGCTTCGCGCTCGGCGGCGAGCGCGCGCTCGAGCTCGGCGATCTCCAGGCGTGGCACGACCTCGGCTTCGAGCGCCTGGATCTCGTCGGTCAACTGTTTCCACTCCAGGAAGCGGTTGGCCTCGGCCTTCTTCTCCTCGGCCTGGGTCTTCAGCCGGTCGAGGTCGATGCCGAGCTCGCCGAGCTCGCGCTCGGCGGACTTCTGCTCCTCGCGCGCGGCCTGGTAGTTGTCCAGCACCTCCTTGTCGCCGAAGACGTCGAAGACGAGCTCGAGCAGCGCCTTGGGCGAGTATTCGCACAGCTTGTCGGTGTCGCCCTGCTCGAGCGCCAGCACCTTGGTGATCGCCGGGGTCAGGCCGCCCCAGGCGAGGCGGTGCTGGTAGTCGCGCAGGCCGATCCAGTCGTTCGAGCCCTCCAGCGCCTCGATCGGCAGGTTGCCATCGACGATGGTGTAGTCGCGGATCCAGTCGCCGCCGGCCTTGCGGATGCGGCAGGCGAGGGTGACCTCGTCGGCCAGGCAGGGGAAGAAGGGCCGCTTGCCGGTGTGGCCGGGCAGGTTGGCGACCACCGCGCGGATCCACGCGAAGCTGCGGTCGGCGCGGCGCACGTAGCGGCGGAAGTCGCGCTTGCCCGAGCAGCGCAGCGCGAACAGCGTGCGCAGGGCGTCGAGCAGCGTGGTCTTGCCCGAGCCGTTGGGGCCGACGATGGTGATGATCTGCGCGTCCAGCGGCAGCGCGAAGCGCCGCCAGAAGTCCCAGTGGACGAGCTCGAGGGTCTTGATGTGGAACATGGGCCGGGGTCGCGGTGAGGCTCAGCGCCGCTGCAGCAGCAGCCCGCACTCGAGGTGGTGGGTGTAGGGGAACTGGTCGAATGCCGCCGCCGCCGCGATGCGGTGGGTGGCGGCGAGCGCAGCCACGTTGGCGCGCAGCGTCTCGGGGTTGCAGGAGATGTAGAGGATGCTGTCGAAACGCTTCGCCAGCGCGATCGTGCCGTCATCGAGGCCGGCACGCGGCGGGTCGACGAAAAGGGTGGAGAAGCGGTAGCCGGCGAGATCGACGCCCTGCATGCGGCGGTATTCGCGGCCACCGGCCAGCGCGTCGCTGATCTCCTCGCTCGCCATGCGCACCATGGTGACGTTGCCGATGTCATTGTCGGCGAGGTTGGTGTGGGCGGCGCGCACCGAAGTCTTGCTCATCTCGGTGGCGAGCACGCGGTCGAACAGCGGCGCCAGCGCCACGGTGAAGTTGCCGTTGCCGCAGTAGAGTTCGAGCAGGTCGCCACCCAGGCCCCTGGCCTGCGCACGCGCCCATGACAGCATGTGCTGGTTAACCCCAGCGTTCGGCTGGGTGAAGCTGCCCTCGAACTGCTGGTAGCGCAGGCGCTGGCCGTCGACAACGAGCGCTTCCTGAACCCAGTCGCGCTCGAGCACGATCTTCTGCTTGCGGCTGCGGCCGATCACCTGAATGCCCAGCGCGGCGGCGAGCGCGCGCGCAGCGGCCTCCCAGGCCTCGTCGAGCGGACGGTGATAGACAAGGCTCACCAGGCATTCACCGCTCAGGGTGGCGAGGAACTCGACCTGGAAGATCTTGCGGCGCAAGGCCTCGCTGGCCTGGATGGCGTCGCGCAGGCGCGGCATGAGGCCGGCGATGGGTTCGGCGGCAGCAGGAAAGCTGTCGATCAGGATGGGCTGCCTAGGATCGGCGCTGTCGAACATCGCATAGTCGATGCGGCCGTCGTGGTGCCACAGGCGGAATTCGGCACGCAGGCGATAGTGCAGCGGCGCTGAGCGGAAGACTGTGGGTTCGGGCAGTGCAAACTCGGCGAAGTCGGCGCTGTAGCGCGCGAGCTTGGCGGCGAGCTGCGCTTCGTAGTGCGCGGGGTCGATGACGGGCAGGGGCATGGGTTCAGCGCGCCTCCTCGGCAACCTCGTCGTCGGGCAGGGCGTCGGCGAGGCGATCGGCATGGGCGAAGGCGTTGGCCTCGGGCATGGGATGGCCGGCGGCGGCGAGTACCTCGCCGAGCGTGCCGTGGATGATGCGATCGGCCATCACGCGGTAGTCGAGCGCGAGGTCGAGCAGCGGACCTTCGCTGATGAGGCCGTTGCGGCGTTCGATGAAGCCGAGGCGGGCGAGTTTGCCGAGCATGAAGTTGCGCACCTTGGTGCGTCCGCCGAGGCGGGGGCCGAAGTCGGCGATCAGCGAGGCCTCTGTGAGCGTGCCCGAGACGGCGTCTCCATGCGCGACCGGTTTGTCGCCACCGAACATGTCGGTCTGGCCGTCGTCCACCCGCTCGCGGCGGGTGACCTGGCGCTCGCGCTTGGGCAGCACGATCAGCGACCAGATGATGACGAGCAGGGCGATCTCGTCGCGCGTGAGGCCCATGTTGCTGGCGGCGTACTCGCGGCCGGCGCCGAACACCGGTTCGGCGAGTTCGGGTTGCAGGGCAACACCGACGTGGGCGGCATAGGGGTTGTCGAGCAGGCGCAGGCCGACATCGGCGAGGCGGCGGTCGAGTTCATGGCGGAAGGTCTCATCGACCAGGGCGCGCCGCACCAGCTTGTCGTTGCGCGGAAGCCAGCGCTGCGCGAGCAGCCGCGTGGTGAGGGTCTTGAGTTCGTGTTCCATGGAAATCCTGGGGGCTCAGGCCGGGGTGGTGGCGCGCGGACGCACCTCGCCGAGCGTCATCGCCGCGATTTCGTCTTCACCGACTGCAGTCAGGGTGTCGCTGAATGCGACCTCGATCGGCAGGCGCATGAAGCTGCCGACCGGGCCGTCTTCCGGGCCGGCCTCGGCGCCGTCGGCCAGCAGGGCAAGCAGCGACAGGCGATAGCTCGCCGGCGCGAAGCCGCCGCCGGCGATGACCTGGTGCAGCGGCTGCGGCACTGGCAGGGTGCCGAGGCGGTGGGTGAAGTGCTCGAGCAGGCGCAGGTCTTCGGCTTGCAGCGTGACGCCTGCGGGCTCGGCATCGGGCGGCGGCAGTGCCGCTTGCGTATCGGTAGCGGCGGACTCGCCTTCGAGCATGGCCTCGGCGCGGTCGAGCAACTCGTGGCCACCCGCCAGCAGGGCGAGTTCGGGCACGGCCGCGCAGGCGTCGGCTGCGAGCCCGGCAATGCGGTGGGCATCCAGGCTGCGTAGCCAGGCGGCGACATCGGAGGACGAGATGCCCGAGCCACCCAGGGTGACGCGCTGGGCTTCGATCTTGTTGAGTGCGCGCTGGAAGGAGGCGTCCACCCGCGCCAGGCGCGACTGCGCCAGGCCGATGCGCTGCGCGATGCGGGCGATGTCGAAGTCGACCTCGGGGTCGGCGAGCAGCCTGTTGAGCAGCTCGGTGCCGCGCTCCAGCCAGCGCCCGTTGGCCGACAGGCGGCGACGGGCGTCGAGGATGCGGAACTCGGAGCCGGAGGCGATCGCCTCCTCGAAGTGCCAGGTGAGGTCGTTGAGCTTCGAGAGCAGGTGGCCGAGCGACTCGGCGGTGATGCCGCCCACCGCCTGCAGGCCGGCGAGCTGGGCGGTGAGGAAGCCGAGCTCGGCGTCCTCCTCCTCGCCGAAGCGCAGCAGCATCGCGATCGCCGCCACCGCGTTGCGGCCATGGTCGGAGAGCGCGTAGTGGCCGTCCTCGCCGATCGCGAGCAGGCCGTTGTCGCGCAGGCGCTTCAACACCGTCTCGAGCTTGACTGCGTCGAGGTAGGTGAAGCGCGCGCGCAGCGCCTCGGGCGCCCAGCGCGGCGCGTCGGCCTCGCGGCCGATCTCGCGCAGCACCAAAAGGCGCATCAGCACCTCGGCCTCGGTGCCGCGGAACAGCGTGATGAAGGCGTCGAGCAGCGGGCGCGCGGCATTCAGCGCCGCAAGCTCGGGCACTTCGTCTGCGTCCACGCCCGCGGCGAGGAAGTCGGAGAGGAAGGGATCGGTCATCGGTGGAGACAAGGCGCGATCACCGGCCGGACCCGGCCGGTGTCGAGCGCTCAGACACCCTGCTTGAGGCTGGCGCCGATGAAGTCGTCGAGGTCGCCGTCGAGCACGGCCTGGGTGTTGCCGACCTCGTAGTTGGTGCGCAGGTCCTTGATGCGCGACTGGTCGAGCACGTAGCTGCGGATCTGGTGGCCCCAGCCGATGTCGCTCTTGGAGTCTTCCAGCTTCTGCTGCTCGGACTGGCGCTTGCGCAGCTCGGCCTCGTACAGGCGCGCCTTCAGCATCGACATGGCCTCGGCCTTGTTCTTGTGCTGCGAGCGGTCGTTCTGGCACTGCACGACGATGCCGGTGGGCTCGTGGGTGATGCGCACCGCGGAGTCGGTCTTGTTGATGTGCTGGCCGCCCGCGCCCGAGGCGCGATAGGTGTCGATGCGCAGGTCGGCGGGGTTGATCTCGATCTCGATCGAGTCGTCGACCTCGGGGAACACGAACACCGAGGTGAAGCTGGTGTGGCGACGCGCGTTGGAGTCGAAGGGCGACTTGCGCACCAGGCGGTGGATGCCGGTCTCGGTGCGCAGGTAGCCGTAGGCGTACTCGCCGGAGAACTTGATCGTGCAGTTCTTGATGCCGGCGACCTCGCCCTCGGTCTCTTCCATGAGCTCGACGGTGAAGCCCTTCTTCTCGCCGTAGCGCAGGTACATGCGCTCGAGCATGCCCGCCCAGTCCTGCGCCTCGGTGCCGCCGGCGCCGGCCTGGATCTCGATGAAGCAGTTGTTGGGGTCCATCGGGTTGCTGAACATGCGGCGGAACTCGAGCGTCTCGATCGCGCCCTGCAGCTCGACGAGGTCGGCCTCGACCGCCTCGAAGGTGTCGTCGTCGTCCTCGGCCTCGGCGAGCTCGAAGAGATCCTTGAGGTCGCGCGACTGCGCGTCGATCTTCTGCAGCGTCAGTACCACGTCTTCGAGCTGGCGCTTTTCCTTGCCGAGCTCCTGCGCGCGCTCGGCGTTGTTCCAGACGGCAGGGTCTTCCAGCGCGCGGTTAACCTCTTCGAGCTTCGATGCTTTCACATCGTAGTCAAAGATACCTCCGTAGTTCGCGACCGCGGGCGGCGAGGTCGGCGAGTTTTTCGGCGATGGCGTTCTGGCGTTCGGCTTCCATGGCTGCGGCTCCGGCTCAATCTGGGAAACCGCGCATTATAGCCGGAGCGCGCGCCTGCCTGCAGGCCTCGCTGTCACTGCCATGACCCCTGAACGACGTGTCATGAACCTGGCGCAGCGCGGGGACCGGCGGTCAGGCACCGGGTTCCTCCGACGCTCGCCGCCAAGCCGGACTGGAACCCGCAGCGCCTGCCCGATAACATGCGCTCAGGTGTGCTGCGGCCCTGTCCTGGCCGGGCGCCTCCTTTACTTGCAACTGGGTGCCATGCAGCGGAACAAGAGAACGATCCATATCGCACTGGTTGCGACGGTGCTGGCGCTGAACCTGTTCATTGCCGGCTTGCTTGCATACACCCTTGAGGTGGCGAAGGAGCGCAAGGAGGAAGAAGTCCGGGTGACCGTGGAGAATCTGTCGCTGCTCCTTGACCAGAGCGTAAGTTCGTCCATCCGCGAGATCGACCTCAGCCTGCGCGAAGTGCAGGGTGATCTCGAACGTTCGCTGCTCGAACACGGCAGGCTTGACCACGCACTGCTGAGCGAGCGTATCGCGCGTTTCCACGACTGGCTGGCGCCGATTGCCGAGTTCAAGGTCACCGACGCCGAGGGCAGGGTGATCCTCGGGCACGCGGTGACGTCCGATACCCGGGTCAGCTATGCCGACCGCAGCTATTTTTACGAGCATCGGAGCGCGGATGATGGCGTCACACGCGCCAGCAAGCTCGTCTATGGCCGTGTTGCGGGCACCTGGGGCAATGTCTTCTCGCGGCGCTACAACGACGCCTCGGGGCAGTTTGCGGGGGTGGTGACCGCGGTGGTGCCGGTGGCGTACTTCGAGCGCTTGCTGTCCGGCCTCAGCCTCGGCAGCCGAGGCATTGCGCTGATGCGCGACCTGGACATGAGCCTGATCGCGCGCTTTCCTCCCCTTGAGACCGATGCCGGCGGAGTAGGCTCGCGTGGCGGTTCGCTGGAACTGCGCGACATCGTCGCGGCGGGCGTGCAGGCACAATCCTTTTACAGTGCGCAGACCGCAGACGGCATCAACCGCATCAATGCCTACCGCAAGCTCGCCTCCATGCCGGCCTTCGTGGTCGTGGGCTGGGGCGAGGACGACTACCTTGCCCAGTGGCATTACGACCGCTGGAAGGCGATCGTGTTCTTTCTGACGTTCTGCGCCGTGACGCTGGTCGCAGGCGGCTTGTTGTGGCGCTTGGTCAGGGCCACCGAGCGCGCCAATCAGCGCAGCCGCATTCTGTTGCAGAACGCGAGCGATGGCATTCACATCACCGATGCCGCGGGCACCGTGGTGGAGGCCAGCGATGCCTTTTGCCGCATGATCGGGCACCCCCGTGCCGACGTGATCGGGATGAACGTGACGCAGTGGGATGCAGGTTTCTCGGCCGATGGGTTGCGGGAGATCATCGAGCGCTTGCTGGAGTCGTCGGAGGTGCTGACCTTCGAGACCGTTTACCGCCGTCGCGATGGCGGCACGTTTCCCGTGGAGATCACCGCGTTTGCGCTCGAGGTTGACGGTCGGCGGGTGCTGTTCTGTTCCGCGCGGGACATCAGCGCGCGCAAGTCGGCCGAGGCCGAAGTGCGGCAGCTTGCCTATTACGATGCACTCACCGGACTGCCCAACCGGCGCCTGCTGCTCGAACGGCTGGAGGCAGCCCAGGCGGCCGGTGCGAAGCTCGGCAGCCGTGGTGCCCTGTTGTTCATCGACCTCGACAACTTCAAGACGATCAACGACACGGTCGGGCACCAGCAGGGCGATGCCCTGTTGAAGGAGGTGGCGAGCGTACTGGGTCGATGCGTGCGCAAGGAGGATACGGTGGCTCGGCTCGGCGGAGACGAGTTCGTGGTCATGCTGGAGAACCTCGACGAACGCGAGGACGCGGCGGCCCGCGTCGCAGAGGCCATTGGTGGCAAGATCCTGCAGGCGTTGCGCAAGACCTTCGCGGTGGGCAACTGCGAACGCCGTGTGTCGGCCAGCATCGGCGTCACGCTGTTTGGCGGTGAGGCCGGCGAGGCGTTGGAGGCGCCGTTGATGCGGGCCGACCTCGCCATGTACCAGGCCAAGTATGCCGGCCGTGATGCGATGCGCTTCTTCAACCCGCAGATGCAAGCCGATGCCCAGATCCGTGCAGAGCTCGAGGCCGGGCTGTGGAGCGCGCTCGAGAAGGGGCAGTTCGTGCTCGAGTATCAGCCCCAGGTGAGGGGCAGCGCAAAGGTGATCGGGGTGGAGGCGCTGGTGCGTTGGCGGCATCCCGAGCGTGGTCTGGTGTCGCCGGCCGAGTTCATCCCGATCGCTGAGGAGAACGGCCTGATCGTGCCGCTCGGTCGCTGGGTCATCGAGACTGCGTGTGTCCAACTGGCGGCGTGGGCATCGGTGCCCGGGCGCGCGGAATTGTCGATCGCAGTGAATGTGAGTGCGCGTCAGTTCCTGCAGCCGGATTTCGTGGCCGATGTGCTCGGAGCCCTGGAACGCAGCGGCGCTTGCGCGCAGCGGCTGGAGATCGAACTGACCGAAAGCACGCTGATCACTGACATCGAGCAGATCATCGCCCGCATGGAGGTGCTGAGAGCGCATGGGCTGCGCTTTTCCCTCGACGATTTCGGCACGGGCTACTCTTCGTTGGCCTACCTCAAGCGCTTGCCGCTGGATCAGGTCAAGATCGACCGCAGTTTCGTACGTGACATCCTGGTCGATCCGAACGATGCAGCCATTGCGACCATGATCACGGTGCTGGGCGAGACACTGGGCCTCGTGGTGGTCGCCGAAGGTGTCGAGACCGAAGCCCAGCGCGACTGCCTGCTGCAGATCGGTTGCCGGGCCTATCAAGGTTTCCTGTTCAGCCGTCCGCTTGGCGCGGTGCAGCTGGAGGCGTTCCTGGACGCGATGTCACCACAGGCGGCGGCTCAGTCCCCACGTTGAAGATCGTCGATCACTGCCCTCAGGAAGCGCGCCGCTTCCCCGCCGGTGACCACCCGGTGGTCGAAGGACAGGCTGAGCGGTAGCACGCGGCGCACCGCAGGCTTGCCATCGACCGGGCGCAGCTGTTCGTGCACCCGTCCGGCGCCCAGGATGGCTACGGTGGGCGGCAGTACGATCGGCGAGGCGTACTTGCCGCCGATCATGCCGAAGTTGGACAGCGTGATGGTGTTGCCGCGCAACTCCTCGGCCGGGATCCGGCGCGCCTGCACGTCCGCCCGCATGCGGTCCAGCCCGGCGCGCAGGTCGGCCGGGTCACGGTTGGCGACGTCGCCCATCACCGGCACGAACAGGCCCTCGGGCAAGTCGAGCGCGATGCCGACGTCGATCCTGCTCACCAGCCGGCGGGCCATGGTGTGGCTTTCGTACCATGCGTTCAGCGCGGGCTCGGCCCGGCAGCCGGCAACCAGTGCGCGAAGCAGGCGTACGGTGACATCGGCGTCCGCAGCCCAGGCGTGGATGTCGGCATCGTCGATGACGGTGGCGGCGGCCACCTCGCTCTGGGCCAGCGCCATGTTCTGCGCCATTGCGCGCCGTACGCCGCGCAGGGGCTCGGCAGGGCCGACCTCGGCGAGGATCTTCGCCACGCGCTGCACGTCTGCAGTGGTGATGACCCCGTCGGGCCCGGACGGCGTGACCATCTCGAGTTCGACCTTGAGCTGGCGGGCGAGCGCGCGCACCGCGGGTGTGGCCCGGATGGCCCCGCCCGCGTGGGCGACGGGGGCGGGTGCTTCGGCCCTGACCTCGCGGCCGACCTGCACTTCGCCCACCACCGTACCAGCGTCCTCTTCCTCGGCTGCGCCCTCGAAGCCGACGAGCGGTGCGCCCACATGCACGACCTTGCCGGCCTCGCAGTAGAGCTTCTGCACGCGCCCGGCGAAAGGCGAGGGGATGTCGACGATGGCCTTGGCGGTCTCGACCGAGACCAGGGGCTGGTCTGCGGCGATTTCGTCACCGACACTGACGTGCCATTCGACGACCTCGGCTTCCTGCAGGCCTTCGCCGAGGTCGGGCAGCTTGAAGATCTTCATGATGCCTCCAGGGTCTTGCGCGCCGCTGCGACGATGCGCTCGACGCTGGGCAGGTACTGGTTCTCGAGCCGCGACAGCGGCATCACGGTGTCGTAGCCGGTGACGCGCTGTACCGGCGCCAGCAGCGAGTACAGGCCCTCGTCCGCGAGGCAGGCGGCGATCTCTGCACCCAGGCCTGCTGTGCGTGCAGCCTCGTGCACGATCACGCAGCGCCCTGTGCGTGCCACCGACTCGAGGATGGTGGCGGTGTCGAGCGGCTTCAGCGTGGCGACGTCGATGACCTCGGTCGATACGCCCTCGGCGGCGAGCGCATCGGCGGCGGCCTGGGTTTCGTGCAGCATCGCGCCCCAGCTCACCAGGGTGAGGTCGCTGCCGCTGCGCAGGGTGAAACATACGTCGAGCGGCAGCGCCTCGCCGTCGTCGGCGACCTCCTGGCGGAACAGGCGGTACATCCGCGTCGGCTCGAGGAACATCACCGGGTCGGGGTCGCGGATCGCCGCCAGCAGCAGGCCGTAGGCGCGTGCGGGCGAGGAGGGCATGACCACGCGCAGGCCGGGGGTGTGGGCGAGCATCGCCTCCGGGCTCTCGGAGTGGTGCTCGGGCGCATGGATGCCGCCGCCGCAGGGCGTGCGCACCACCAGCGGGCAGCTGAGGCGGCCGCGGGTGCGGTTGCGCAGGCGCGCGGCGTGGTTGACCAGGTGGTCGATCGCCGGATACAGGAAGCCGGAGAACTGGATCTCCGCCACCGGCCGCAGGCCCATCGCCGCCATGCCGATCGCGGTGCCGACGATCGCGGTCTCGGCGAGCGGGGTGTCGACCACCCGCCCGGCGCCGAAGCGCTGCTGCAGCCCGGCCGTGGCGCGGAAGACGCCGCCGTTGGCGCCGATGTCCTCGCCGAGCAGCACGACCGCTTCGTCGCGCGCCAGCTCGTGGGCGAGGGCCAGGTTGACCGCCTCGACAAGGTTGAGCTCAGCCATGATCGCCTCCCGGTTGTCCGCCCGCGGTGCGGGGCGCGAAGCGCAGGGCCTCGTCGCGCTGGGCCGCGAGCGCGGCGGGCAGGGTCGCGAAGAGGTGCTCGAACATCGCCGCGGTGGTGGGCGGCGGGGTGCTCAGGTAGGCCTCGACCGCGGCGTTCACCGTCTCGGCGCATTCGCGCGCGAGCGCCTCTTCCTTCTCCGGCCCCCAGGCGCCGAGCTTGACCAGGTGGTTGCGCAGGCGGGTGAGCGGCTCGAAGGACCACTGCTCCTGCACCACCGCGGGGTCGCGGTAGCGCGAGGCGTCGTCGGCGGTGGTGTGGTCGCCGAGGCGGTAGGTGACCGCCTCGATCAGGGTCGGGCCACCGCCGGCGCGCGCCTTGGCGAGCGCCTCGCGGGCGACGTGGTGCACCGCGACGAGGTCGTTGCCGTCGACCTGCACCCCCTCGACGCCGGCGGCGATCGCCTTCTGCGCCAGCGTGGCGGTGGCGCTCTGCGCGCTGCGCGGCACCGAGATCGCCCACTGGTTGTTGCTGAGCACGATCAGCAGCGGCGCCTTCCACACCGCGGCGAAGTTGAGCCCCTCGTAGAAGTCGCCCTTGGAGCTGCCACCGTCGCCGAGGAAGCACACCGCCGCGCGCGCCTCGCCGCGCAGCCGGAAGGCGTAGGCCGCCCCTGCGGCGTGGCAGACCTGGGTGCCGATCGGCACGCAGTTGGGGAAGTCGTGGCGGGCCTCGGCGAAGTCGCTGCCGCGCTCGTCGCCGCCCCAGTAGCGCAGGCTCTCCTCGATGCGCACCCCGCGCACGAGCTGGGCCGCGTGCTCGCGGTAGGAGGGAAAGAGCGCGTCCTCCGGGCGCATCGCGCTCGCCACGCCGACCCCGATCGCCTCCTGGCCGAGCGCGGACGCGAAGGTGCCGAGCTTGCCGGTGCGCTGCAGCGCGATCGCCTTGGCGTCGAAGCTGCGCGTGAGGTACATCGCGCGGTACATCGGGATCAGCCGCGCGGGGTCGCGCGCGAAGTCGGGCAGCGGCCCGAGCGCCTCGCCCTGCGGGTCGAGGAAACGGATGTGGTCGATGTCGAACCGAGCAACTGTACTCACTGTGGGCCTCCGTTTCTATCGGGTGCGGCTTTGGCCGGAGTCGGGACGATGCTGAACGGCACGGGGCGCGCCTGTGCGGGAGGGGCACGATGCGGCCTGGTTGGCATGCGGGGTTCGCCTGTGCTCATCATGACCATTTGCCGATTTGAGCTCATTGCTTTGGTGATGTTCCCAAAACAGCCGGCATCGTCGCACTTGTTGCTGAGCTCCGGACTCGGTGGCACTGCTGCGTAGGTGATCTCTCTGTGTCGCGTGACGCGAGTACCTTATGTGCGGCAGCAGACAGATGGCCTCGATACCCACTGGCAGTCTAAAGGCATTGGAGCAGACAGTCGCACGGCACTTACCAGCGCTCAGTGTTCGGCACCAACTGCAGGTGAAGCGCGGTGCATTAGCAGTGAAGGTCGCGTGGTCTCGCTTGCCGCTCCATCAACCTTTGGAGTAAGTCATGAGAAAGATGCAGAGATTGGTCTTCGGGTCCCTCGTAGCAACTGTGATGCTCGGCCTCGCGGGGTGTGCAGGCATGTCGGAGCGGGACAAGAGCACTGCCGTGGGCGCCGGTGTCGGCGCTGTCGGCGGTGCGGTGCTTACGGGAGGTAGCGCGGTGGGCACCGTTGGTGGGGCTGCGGTCGGCGGCATCATCGGTCACGAAGTCGGTAAGTAGGGGCGCGGATCATGACGAAACAGATGAACGCCGGACCCGGTGCTGTCATCGAGATGCGCGGTCAGGTAGTGCAGGACCTCAAAAGCCTCGTCGCTGACTCCGAGAGCTTGCTCAAAGAGGTGATGAATGCGAGCGGCGAGGAGTTAAGCGCAGTGGGTGCGCGCATTGATGATCGCCTGGGCGAGGCCAAGGGCAGGTTGATTGCGGCACGCGTAGCGACTGGCAGGAGCATGGGTGATGCCGCAGACTTCACACGGGCGTACGTGGTCGACAACCCCTGGAGAGTCCTCGGGCTTACCGCTCTGGCGGGCTTGGTCATCGGAGCGATGTTGCGGGGCCGGTGATCCGTAGTCCAGCAGCTTGGTACTGCTGCCCGCATGAAGCAGCTTCATGAAGTTCTGCCTCGACAACCTTTGGAGAAGTTGATCATGAATAAATTCGGCAAATACCTGTCCGCGCTCTTTCTGTCGCTCACCCTGATCACTGCAGTGGGCTGCGCCTCGACCTCGACCCAGGAGGGGATGGGCGAGTATGTCGACGACAGCGTCATTACGGCCAAGGTAAAGGCTGCTATCTTTGAGCACGCCAGCCTCAAGTCGGCTGAGATAAACGTCGAGACCTTCAAGGGTGTCGTTCAACTCAGTGGTTTCGTCAACTCGCAGTCCGACATCAACACCGCCGTTACCGTGGCACGTGGCGTGAAGGGTGTGCAGGCGGTGAAGAACGACATGCGGCTCAAGTAAGTGAAATCGCTCTCGTGGCTACCGCTGGAACGCATCATCGACGGCGGCCGCGAGGCGCTTCTCATACTATGCTCCGCGCTGGGCGTCAGAGTTGGCACACACTCCCCCGCTGATCCTCCTCTGCGTGCAGAGCTGTTCAGCAGTGAGCAGATGGTGCAGCACGGCAAGGCACTTGCCGCCGCGCATCGGCTTGCCCGTAGCCCCAGCCCGGATCAGTTGCTCGCCCGCCTGGAGTCGAACGAGCATGCGCTTGTGGCAGCCTCACGACAGCTTACCGTCGCTATCACGCATAACCGGCAGGTAACGCCCGCGGGCGAATGGTTGCTAGACAACTTCTACCTGATCGAAGAGCAGATCCGCACTGCTCGGCGCCACCTGCCGCGAGGCTACAGCGTCGGCCTTCCGCGCCTGGAAAGCGGCGCCTCGGCGGGACAGCCGCGGGTCTATGACCTGATGCTGGAGATCGTATCCCATGGCGATGGCCGGGTGGATGCCGAGGAGTTGCGTCGCTTCATCGCTGCGTACCAGAGCGTAAGTGCCTTGAAGCTGGGCGAGTTGTGGGCCGTCCCGATCATGCTGCGCCTGGCCTTGGTCGAGAGCCTGCGCCGAATCGGCGTGCGCATTGCGGATGCCTGTACCGAGCGGGAACTGGCGGATACCTGGGCCGACCGCATCATCGACGCCGCCGACAACGACCCCAAGAGCCTGATTCTGGTGGTGTCGGACATGGCGCGCTCGAATCCTCCTATGACCTGCACTTTTGTTGCGGGGCTCGTGCGCCGCTTCCAGCACCGCGGCCCCGCGCTTGCCTTGCCGTTGTCGTGGATCGAGCAGCAGCTTGCCGAGCGTGGCCTGACGTCGGAGCAGTCGATCCAGATCGAGAATCAGCAGCAGGCAGCGGATCAAGTGTCGATCAGTAACGGCATCGGTAGCCTGCGCTTGTTGGGTGCGCTTGACTGGCGCGCTTTCGTGGAGGCCATGAGCGTGGTCGATCGTGCTCTGTCGCGGGACCCTTGCGGTGCCTACCCGGGGATGGATTTCGCAACCCGCGACCGCTACCGTCATGTGGTTGAGGCAATTGCGAAAAAGAGTGCCTGTAGCGAGGGCGAGGTGGCGGACAAGGCTGTGGCGCTGGCATCCGCCAGTGCTGCCGCAGGCGGTGCCGAGGGGTGTGCGGATCACGTCGGCTTCTACCTAATCGGCAAGGGGCGGCCGGCACTCGAACGTGCGGCCGCCTTTCGCCCCAGCAGCAGGGACGCGCTGCAGACCTGGGCGGCACGACGTCAGCTGGCGCTCTACGTGGGTGCCATTGCGCTGCTGAGCATCGCCATGACGGTAGGCCTGCTCGCCACGTTGAGCGCGCAGCTCGGGGTGGAAGCTGCGTCCACTTGGTGGTTGCTGCCGCCAGCAGCTCTTCTTGCGATGCTGGGGGCGAGCAGGCTGGGCGCGGCCTTGACGAATTGGCTGGTCACCTTGATGGCGACGCCGCATCCGCTGCCGCGCATGGACTTCTCCGCCGGCGTTCCGCCTCTGTGGCGCACACTGGTGGTAGTGCCGACCATGCTTGGCCGCGTGGACTGCGTCGATGAACTGCTCGAGGCCCTGGAGGTCCGCTTTCTGGCCAACCGTGACGACAGCCTGCATTTTGGCTTGCTCACCGATTTGCTCGACGCGCCCCAGGAAATACTTGAGGGAGATGCCGCGCTGGTCGCGCGCGCGCGCCGGGGCATCGAGGCGCTAAACCGCAAGTACGCGCGCGATGGGCGCCGCGGTGAGGGTGACATTTTCTTCCTTTTTCACCGGTCCCGGCGCTGGAATCCGCAGCAGGGTGTGTGGATGGGGTATGAGCGCAAGCGCGGCAAGCTTGCGGCCTTGAATGCGCTGCTGCTTGGTAGTCCTGCAGCCCCCGGCGCTGGTTTTTCCTGCGTGGTCGGTGATGTCGGTGCATTGTCCGGCGTGAAGTTCGTCATCACGCTCGACACCGATACCCAGCTGCCGCGCGATACAGCATCGGCGCTGGTCGGTGCGATGGCACACCCGTTGAACCGCCCGCGCTACGACCGGCTCGTGCGTCGCATCAGGGAAGGATACGGTGTTCTGCAGCCTGCCGTTGCGGTGAGCCTGCCCGGGGCACACCGGTCGCGTTATGCACGCCTCCACGCTGGTGAGCCAGGCATCGACCCATATACGCGGGCGGTGTCGGACGTGTACCAGGACCTGTTCGCAGAGGGCTCGTTCGTCGGTAAGGGCATTTATGATGTCGAGGCGTTCGAACAATGTCTCGGTGACCGCTTTCCCGAGAACCGTATCCTCAGCCACGACCTGCTCGAAGGCTGCTACTTGCGTTCGGGACTGCTCAGCGATGTGCCTCTCTACGAGGATCATCCGGCGAGCTATGGCACAGATGTGAGCCGGCGTCACCGCTGGATTCGAGGTGACTGGCAGCTTTTGGCCTGGCTGCGGCCGCAGGTGCCGGTTCCAAGGACAGACTCGGTACCCGGCAAGCCGGACCCTTGTCGGGAGCCAAATCCGCTGTCCGCGCTGTCGCGCTGGAAGCTGTGTGACAATCTTCGTCGCAGCCTCGTCCCCTTTGCGCTGGTGTCGCTGCTTGTGCTCGGCTGGATGGCACCGGGTGTGACGTGGTCATGGACCTTGATGGTGACTGCCATAGTGCTGGTGCCGCCGGTATTGGCGACACTGGTCGAGTTCTTGCGCAAACCGCAGGAGGTGACTTGGCGGCTGCAGGCGGTCGCGGCGAGGCGTACGTTGGCACGCAGGGGAGGGCAATTGGCTTTCGAGTTGGCCTGCCTGCCGCATGAAGCCTGGTTCAGTCTCGACGCGATCGTGCGAAGCGTCTGGCGGACCTCGGTATCGCGCACAAAACTGCTGGAGTGGACGCCCTCAGGCGAGCAGGAGCGTGCTTCCGCCTGGCGTGGCGCCCATGATCTCACCAGGATGATGCGTGTCATGTGGATGGGGCCGACGCTCGCCACTGTGGTGGCGACACTGCTTGTGTCTCTGAGTCCGGCTTCGTTGGGCGCGGCACTACCCGTATTGCTGCTGTGGTTTCTGTCGCCCGTTCTGGCGTGGTGGGTCAGTCAGCCGCTTGCACGTCCGGCGGTCCAGTTGTCGGTCGAGCAGACTCGATTCCTGCGGATGTTGTCGCGCCGGACCTGGGCCTTTTTCGATACCTTCGTCGGCCCTGTTGATCACTGGCTGCCACCAGACAACTTCCAGGAATATCGCGTAGGTCTGGTTGCACACCGCAGTTCCCCCACCAACATCGGCATGGCCTTGCTGGCAAACGTCACCGCCTATGACATGGGCTACCTTACCGCTGGTGGCGTGGTGCAGCGCACGGCGGAGACCCTGCACACCCTGGCCGGGCTTGAGCGCCACCGCGGGCATTTCTATAATTGGTATGACACTCGCACGCTGCTGCCATTGCCGCCGCTCTACGTATCGACCGTGGATAGCGGTAATCTTGCCGGTCATTTGATGACGCTACGCGCAGGCCTGCTCGCACTCGGCGCCGATCCGATCGTTTCCGCAAGGGTCTTCGAGGGCATCCGTGACACCTTTGCGATTGTCGAGTCAGAGTCCGATCTGTCGTTGGAGGTTCTGGCGGCCTTCAGCCGGGAGTTGGCGACTGCGGCTGATCGCTCGACAGGCTCGCTCGTAGGGGTGAGGGCCGGTCTGGCGGCGCTGGTCGGCATTGCCGATGAGCTTCTTTCGCGGCCGAGCAGTACCGAGCAGGGCCCTGCCGTGGTGCTGGACAGCGCGCTGGTACGGGCGCGGCGTGTACCCAACGGTGCGGGGGGGGAATGGCCTCAGGCGCTTGCATGCCAGTGCCGCGCGGCATTGAAGGAAGTCGACTTCCTCGCCCCCTGGTTGAGGCTGGCCTCGCCGCCGAGCGGACTGGACGTCGTGCTGGTCAGTGAGCTTGGCTGCGTCGGGCCGGATGCGCCGATCCCCAGTCTGCTGGAACTCGCAACCCTGGATGCCCGATGTGCCCCATCGATTGCGCGCCGGTTGGCTGCTGGAGCGCCGGAGTCCGCTGCCCTGACATTGGATCAGCGCGCCTGGCTGATCGAGTTGCAGCACGAGGTCGAGTGCGGCAGTGCGCGTGCCCGTGAACGCCTGACGGTGATGGACGACCTGGCGCGGCGGACGGGCGAATTCGGGCGCATGGAGTTCGGCTTCCTCTACGACAAATCCCGCCATCTGTTCACCATTGGCTACAACGTCTCGGAGGGACGCGTCGACCCGAGCTACTACGACCTGCTGGCGTCCGAGGCTCGCCTCAGCACCTTCGTCGCCATTGCCCAAGGGCAGATCCCGCAGGAGAGTTGGTTTGCCCTCGGTCGCCTTCTCACCCGGACAGCGGATGAGCAGGCGCTGCTGTCATGGAGCGGGTCGATGTTCGAGTACCTGATGCCCTTGCTGGTGATGCCGAACTACGACGATACCCTGCTTGACCAGACCTGCAGGGCTGCCGTGGCGCGACAGATCGAGTATGGCCACCAGCGCGGTGTGCCTTGGGGCATCTCGGAGTCCGGCTACAACACGGTGGATGTGCATCTCAACTACCAGTACCGAGCTTTTGGCGTGCCCGGGCTGGGACTCAAACGCCACCTTGGCGACGACCTTGTGGTCGCACCTTACGCCTCGGCGCTGGCGCTGATGGTCGCGCCCGTTGATGCATGCAGGAACCTCCAGCGCCTGGCTGCCGCGGGCTTAGTGGGCCAGTTTGGCTTCTTCGAAGCTATCGACTACACCCCGGCGCGTCAGCGACGTGGTCAGGAATCCGCGGTGGTGCGGTCGTTCATGGCACACCACCAGGGAATGACATTTCTTGCAATTGCGCATCTCATGCTTGAGCGCCCGATGCAGCGCCGCTTCGAGGCCGATCGCGAGTTCCAGTCTGTGCTTTTGTTGCTGCAGGAACGCATACCGCGCGCCACCGAGCTGTTTCCGCATACCGCCCAGCTCGTCGAGATGCACGCCGCATCGACCGCTGACGAGCCGCCGATCCGCTTCTTCGATACGCCGCACACGCCGATGCCGGAGGTCCAGCTGCTGTCCAACGGGCGCTATCACGTCATGCTCAGCAACGCGGGCAGCGGCTACAGCCGCTGGAAAGAACTCGCAGTCACGCGCTGGCGTGAGGACGGTACCTGCGACAACCGTGGCGCTTACTGCTACTTGCGTGACTTGGGTAGCGGGCAGGTGTGGTCGACGACCTTTCAGCCCACGCTGAAGCTGCCAACGTCCTACGAAGCGATCTTTTCCGATGGGCGCGCCGAGTTCCGCCGCCACGACGCGCTCGATGCCAGAGCGGATCGAGGCAGCAAGGATGAGATTGAGACCTACACCGAGATCGTCGTTTCTCCTGAGGATGACATCGAGCTGCGCCGCGTGCGCCTCACCAACAAGTCTGGCCAGCGCCGCGAGATCGAGATCACCAGCTACGCTGAGGTGGTGATCGCACCCCCTGCCTCCGACGCGTCCCATCCTGCGTTCTCGAACCTGTTCGTACAGACCGAGATCGTACGTGCCCGCCAGGCGATCCTGTGCACTCGCCGGCCGCGCTCGTGCGCCGAGGAGCCGCCGTGGATGTTCCATCTGATGGTGGTGCGGCCAGTGCTCTGTGGGGGTGTGTCCGAAGATAGGTCGAATGCGGTTTCATATGAGACCGACCGTGCCCGCTTCATCGGCCGCAACGCCACCACGGCTGATCCACTGGCGATGCGTACCGCAGGGCCGCTGTCAGGCAGCGAGGGGTCGGTGCTCGACCCGATCGTGGCGATCCGCTGCACGGTTACACTAGAGCCTGAGCAGGCCGCCATGATCGACATCGTCACTGGTATCGCCGAGCGCCGCGAGGTGGCGGAGTGCCTGATCGACAAGTACCAGGACCGACATCTCGCCGACCGTGTCTTCGAGCTTTCGTGGACACACAGCCAGGTCGTGCTGCGTCAGCTCGACCTGAATGACGCTGAGGCCCAGCTGCACGCCCGCCTGGCAAGCGCGGTGCTATACGCAAACGCGGCGCGGCGTGCGGATGCAAGCGTGCTCGTTCGCAATCATCGCGGGCAGCCAGGCTTATGGGGGTACGCGATTTCGGGCGACCTCCCGATCGTGCTGTTGCAGATCGCCGACACCGCCAATCTCGAGCTCGTCCGTCAGCTCGTGCAGGCCCACGCCCACTGGCGGCTCAAGGGGCTGCTGGTGGATCTGGTGATCTGGAACGAGGAGCGCGTGGGCTACCGTCAACGCTTGCAGGACGGGATCATGGGGCTGATTGCATCTGGCATAGGTGCAAGCGTCATCGATCGGCCTGGCGGGATTTTTGTGCGCATGGCCGAGCAGATTGCCCCCGAGGACCGCATCCTCCTGCAGTCGGTTGCTCGGGTCGTGTTGCCGGATGCACACGGCTCACTTGCCGAGCAACTCGACCGGCCGCCGCCAATGAAGGTGCGTGAGCCCCCCTTTACGCCTCGACTTGGCGAGGTCGCATCGCATCCGCTCGAAAGAGTGGATCCGGTGGCGTCATCGGCGCAGGGGCGCGGCGGTTTGATGCTGTGCAATGGGCTCGGTGGTTTTACCGCCGATGGTCGCGAGTATGTCATCAGGCTTGCGCCTGGGCGGGTCACGCCTGCACCGTGGGTGAACGTGCTGTCGAATCCTTTCTTTGGCACTGTGGTGTCGGAAAGCGGAACCGCCTACACATGGGGCGAGAATGCGCACGAGTTCCGCCTAACGCCATGGGACAACGACGCGGTGGGCGATAGCGGCGGCGAGGCGATGTACCTGCGCGACGAAGACAGCGGCCTGGTCTGGTCACCGACACCGCTGCCGGCGCGGGCGGAGGCGACGTACGTGATCCGTCATGGGTTCGGCTACAGCGTATTCGAGACTCGGGCGCATGGCATTGTCTCCGAGTTGTGGGTGTATGTGGCGACCGACGCAGCGATCAAGTTCTCGGTGCTGAAGTTGCGCAACGTGTCGGACCGCCCACGCCGGCTTTCGGCGACGACCTACGTCGAATGGGTGCTGGGCGACTTGCGCGCAAAGTCGGCCATGCATGTCAGCACCGCGATTGACCCCGAGAGCGGCGCACTGTTCGCGCGCAATCCCTTCAATGCCGAATTCGCTGAGCGCGTCGCTTTCCTTGACGTCGACGACGCAGCGCGCACGGTGAGCGGCGACCGTGACGAATTCCTCGGTCGTAACGGCAGCCTTCAGGCGCCCGCAGCGCTACGCCGGTCGCGTCTGTCGGGAACGGTGGGTGCGGGGCTGGATCCCTGCGGTGCGCTTCAGGTCCAGGTCGTGCTGGCCGCTGGGCAGGCACGCGAACTCGTATTTCGCCTCGGCTTCGGTCGAAATGCGGATGAAGCCGCAGCGCTCGTGCGCCGCTTGCGCACTGTCGATGCCGCGCAGACAGCGCTTGATGCCGTGCACCAGTATTGGAAGCACACGCTGGGCGCGGTGCAGGTCGAGACCCCCGAACCCGCGTTGGATGTGCTCGCCAATGGCTGGCTGATGTATCAGACTCTGGCGTGCCGGATGTGGGCCCGCAGCGGTTTTTACCAGTCGGGTGGCGCCTTCGGTTTCCGTGATCAGCTACAGGATGCAATGGCGCTGGTCCACGCCGAACCTGCGTTGGTGCGCGCCCACTTGCTGCTGTGTGCGAGCCGCCAGTTCAAGGAGGGAGACGTCCAGCACTGGTGGCATCCTCCCGCGGGCCGCGGCGTGCGCACCCAGTGCTCGGATGACTACCTGTGGCTGCCGTTGGCCGTGTGCCGCTACGTGAACGTCACCGCCGACACCAGCGTGCTCGACGAACGCGAGCCCTTCCTAGAGGGGCGACAGGTTGTGCCCGAGGAGGATTCGTACTACGACCTGCCTACGCGCTCGGTCGACGAAGCCAGCCTCTACGAGCACTGTGTGCGCGCCATCCGCCACGGCCTGCGCTTTGGCGAGCGCGGCCTGCCCTTGATGGGCTCAGGCGACTGGAATGACGGGATGAGCCGCGTCGGTATCGAGGGGCGGGGGGAAAGCGTGTGGCTGGGCTTCTTCCTGTGCGAGGTGCTGGGGCGCTTCGCCGATCTGGCGGACAGCCGGGGCGATCACGTGTTCGCCGCGTTCTGCCGCGGCGAGGCGGGTAAGCTGCGCGAGCGCATCGAGCAGCACGCCTGGGACGGCGACTGGTACCGCCGCGCCTGGTTCGACGACGGAACAGTGCTGGGGTCGGCACAGAGCACAGCGTGCCGCATCGATTCGATCGCGCAGAGCTGGTCCGTGCTGTCCGGCATGGCTGACGAAGCGCGTTCGCGGCGGGCGATGCAGTCGCTCGATGAGCACCTCGTGCGGCGCCAGGACGGTCTCATCCAGTTGCTCGATCCTCCCTTCGACAGTCCTAGCCTCGACCCGGGATACATCCGCGGCTACGTGCCGGGGGTGCGCGAGAACGGTGGTCAATACACCCACGGTGCGATCTGGGCAGCCATGGCTTTTGCGTCCCTAGGCGAGGGTGAACGGGCGTGGGAACTGCTGCGCATCATCAATCCGGTGAGCCATGGGTGTTCGCCGCAGGCAATCGAGCGCTACAAGGCCGAGCCCTACGTTGTGGCTGCAGACGTCTATGCGTGTGAGCCACACACAGGACGCGGCGGCTGGAGTTGGTACACCGGCTCGGCGGGCTGGATGTACCGCTTGGTGGTGGAGTCGCTGCTTGGCTTGCGGGTTGAAGGCAACCGGCTATGGCTTACGCCGAACCTTCCCGCCGATTGGTCTGAGTTCAGGCTGCGCTACCGTTATCGGGAGACGCTGTACCACATCCATGTCCTGCAGAGCTCTGCTTGTCACGACTCAGAGGGCATTTCTCGCAGGGTGACTCTGGATGGCGTTGAACTGCCTGAAGGCGCGATTGTGCTGAGTAACGATCAACGCGACCATCAGGTTGAGCTTGTTTGCTGGCGTAGGGCCGAGGCAGGAAGTGAAGGCGCCGGCATGTAGCCTGTTCGCAGTTGGATAGCTTGTGTTGCCGGCTTGGAGGAGAGAATGGGCATGGGCTGCCCATAGTGAAGATGTCGCTTGAAAAACCGGGTGTCGTCGATATTCGGTGGTGAACGACCAAGCTCTGAGAGACGATCAATGTCGAGGAACCCTGTCCCGCTTTCTGCACGGGAACTAAGCAGCATCGATGCCTGGTGGCGTGCGGCCAACTACCTCTCGGTTGGGCAGATCTACCTGCTCGACAACCCCTTGCTGAAGGAGCCCCTGGGGCTCGAGCACATCAAGCCACGCCTGCTCGGGCACTGGGGCACCACCCCCGGTCTCAACTTCATCTACGCCCACATGAACCGGGTCATCTGCCGCGACGACCTCAACATGATCTACCTTGCCGGGCCGGGGCATGGCGGGCCGGCGCTGGTAGCGAGCACCTGGCTCGAGGGCAGCTACACCGAGTTCTATCCCAACGTGTCCCGTGACGAGGAGGGCATGCGCGAGTTGTTCCGCCAGTTCTCCTTCCCCGGTGGCATTCCCAGCCATGTCGCCCCGGAAACCCCGGGCTCCATTCACGAAGGCGGCGAGCTCGGCTATGCGGTGGTGCACGCCTACGGCGCCGTGTTCGACAACCCCGATCTCATTGCCTGCTGCGTGGTCGGCGACGGTGAGGCCGAGACCGGACCGTTGGCCGCGGCCTGGCATTCGAACAAATTCCTCAACCCGGTCACCGATGGCGCGGTGCTGCCCATCCTGCACCTGAACGGCTACAAGATCGCCAATCCGGCCGTGCTGGCGCGCATCAGCCATGATGAGCTGGAACAACTCTTCCGCGGTTACGGCTACACCCCGTATTTCGTTGAGGGCGATGACCCCGTGCAGATGCACCAGGACATGGCTGCCGCGGTCGACACCGTGGTGGCCGAGATCCGTGCTATCCAGCGCAGGGCACGAGAGCGGAGCAGGGAGGGGCTGGAACGCCCGCGCTGGCCGATGATCATCCTGCGCAGCCCCAAGGGCTGGACCGGGCCGCGCGTGGTGGACGGCAAGCAGACTGAAGGTTCGTGGCGCTCGCATCAGGTGCCGCTGGCGGACATGGCGACCAAGCCCGAGCACGTGCGCCTGCTGCAGGACTGGATGGCAAGCTATCGTCCCGAGGAATTGTTCGACGCCGCGGGTGCCCCTGTTGCAGAGATTGCCGCGCTGGCGCCGGTGGGCGAGCGCCGCATGGGTGCCAACCCGCATGCCAATGGCGGCCTGCGCCTGCGCGAGCTGCGCCTGCCCGATTACCGCGACTACGCGGTGGCGGTGACGCGTCCCGGTGCGGACGACGCTGAAGCGACGCGGGTGCTGGGCACCTTCCTGCGCGACGTCATCGTACGCAACCCGGACAACTTCCGCGTGTTCGGCCCGGATGAGACCGCCTCCAACCGCCTGGGTGCGCTGTTCGAGGTCACCGACCGCAGCTGGATGGCCGAGCACCTCGACGGCGACGATCATCTCGCCCCCGACGGGCGGGTCATGGAGGTGCTGTCCGAGCACATGTGCCAGGGCTGGCTCGAGGGCTACCTGCTCACCGGCCGCCATGGCTTTTTCTCGTGCTACGAGGCCTTCATCCACATCATTGACTCGATGTTCAACCAGCATGCCAAGTGGCTGAAGGTCACCAGCATGGAGATCCCTTGGCGGCGGCCGATTGCCTCGCTCAATTACCTGCTCACCTCGCACGTGTGGCGGCAGGATCACAACGGCTTCTCGCACCAGGACCCCGGCTTCATCGACCATGTGGTGAACAAGAAGGCCGACATCATCCGCGTCTATCTGCCGCCCGATGCCAACACCTTGCTGGCGGTGGCCGACCATTGCCTCAAGAGCCGAGACGACATCAACGTCATCGTCGCCGGCAAGCAGCCGGCGCCGCAGTGGCTATCGATGGATGCGGCGGTCAAGCACTGCAGTACCGGCATCGGCATCTGGGAATGGGCCAGCAACGACTGGCAGGGTGGTGAGGCAGCGGCCGGCGTCGATCAGGCCGGGGAACCCGATGTGGTCATGGCCTGCTGCGGTGACGTGCCCACGCTCGAGACCCTGGCGGCGGTGGCCTTGCTGCGCGAACTCGCGCCCGATCTGCGCGTGCGTGTGATCAACGTCGTTGACCTGATGACGCTGCAGCCGAAAGAAGAGCATCCCCACGGCCTGACCGACAAGGACTTCGATGCCTTGTTCACCCGCGACCGGCCGGTCCTGTTCGCGTACCACGGCTACCCGTGGCTGATCCACCGCCTGGCGTATCGCCGCAGCAACCACGCCAACCTGCATGTGCGCGGCTACAAGGAGGAGGGCACTACCACCACGCCCTTCGACATGGTGGTGCTCAACGACCTCGACCGCTTTCACCTCGTGTCCGACGTCATGGACCGGGTGCCGAAGATGCGCGCGCGTGCGCCGCACATCAAGCAGGCGATGCGCGACCGCCTGGTGGAGCACAAGAACTACATCCATCGCTACGGTGAAGACATGCCCGAGATCCGCGACTGGAAGTGGCCCTGGTGAGTCGCGGTCCTGGCGTTGGAGCAGGCGCCTGAGCGAGCGCTGGCGTCGGCCGCCTTGGCGGGTAGGCGCTGGCGGGTAGGCGCGGGGGAGGCGTTTGGTCGGCAGGACAGTTCTGTGACTGCATTCATGGCTGCATTCGATGCGTGGCGCCGCGTGCTACCGCGTACCCTGCAGTGTCGATCCGGCAATCACATCGAACAGTTCCGCATCGATTGAATGCTGGCGCAGACGGTGAAAGCTGTCACCGAGGTCCGCCAGCAATTCGTCGATGTTTCTGTCCGCGCGCTCCATGGCCGCAAGGCGGCTGGCGTTCTCGCTAGCGAGAGACTCCGCGCAGGCGCGAAACAGCGAGATGAACAGATATTCGCGGATCAGCGCCCGCAGCGTGGCGCCGCTGCTGTCCATCAGTTCGGGCAGGACATGGGTGGGCCAGCGCACCGCTTGGAGATCGTGTCGCCATTGCGCATCGAGCGGCAACAGGCGCAGGGCGAATGGCGCGTAGAGTGCGCCGGCCTGCGGGCGATTGTGAAAAACGTACACCTGCGTTGCGTCTCCTGCGGCCTGCCAGCGTTCGATCTCGATCTGGATCCGGCCAACGAGCGGGGCGATCGCATCGACGGAGCCCGGCACCTTGAGGCCGCCGACCAGCGTCGGGGCGGCGTCCGCGAGGCGCTCATGGACGCGTTCGCCAACCGCCCACAGCAGCGACCGGCCAGGCAGTGCCGACAGGGTCTCGAGGGCGAACTCGGCGATGACGTCATTGAACTGGCCGACCAGCCCCTGATCCGAGCCGAACACGATCGCGCCGGTCGTAAGCGTGTGCGTGGCCGGCGTCGTTTCCGTGCCTGGGGCCGAGCGATCGCCTTCTCGAAGGCACGCACCGAGGCCCAGCTCCACGCTGCGCGTATAGTCGGCCAGCGCGCGCACCGATTGCTCGTACTGGCCGACGCTCGCCGCCGCCAGTGCCTTCATGGTCCGCACGACCGACTGTAGATCTCCGGCGCTGCCGATCTTGCGCCGCAGGCCGGTCAGGGTGTCGCTCATGGTTCGTCCGCTGCTGGTTTTGCGGCCGCGGGTGCGAGCGGCGTCTCGCCATGCGGCTCATGGGGGCGTTCAAGCGCCGCGTCAGCATCGGTCCCAGCGTGTGCGCCGGATGCGCCCTCGGGCAGATGCTGCTCGAGCGCTTCGCGAGCGATGTCGATGATCGCTTCGCGTTCTGCCTCGCTCAGCCTGTCGGTCGCCTCGAAGCGTGCCAGCAGCGCATCGGGAATGCGGGCGACCGCGGCCTGAACCGCGCCCTCGGCCGCGGTCATCCGCTCGAGCGGTACGCGGTCGAAGAGACCGGCGCCGAGGGCCAGGAGTACGGTGATCTGTGCTGCCACCGACACCGGCGCGAGTTCGGCTTGCTTGAGGCAGGCGCGGATGCGACGTCCGTGCTCGAGGGTCTTGCGGGTGTCCGCATCCAGGCGGGCGCCGAAGCGGGCGAAGGTCTCGAGTTCCTCGAACTGCGCATAGCCGAGCTTGAGGTCGCCCGCCACGGCGCGATACGAGGCCCGTTGCGCTTTGCCGCCGACGCGCGACACCGACTGGCCGACGTCGACTGCCGGCAGCACCCCCAGCGCGAACAGCGATGGGGAAAGGACGATCTGGCCGTCGGTGATCGAGATCAGGTTGGTCGGGATGTAGGCGGAAATGTTCTGTGCCTCGGTCTCGATGATCGGTAGGGCAGTGAGCGAACCGCCGCCTCGGCCCTCGATCAGATGGGTCGCGCGCTCCAGCAGTCGCGAGTGGATGTAGAAGATGTCGCCCGGAAAAGCCTCCCGCCCGGGGGGACGGCGCAGCAGCAGGGACAGTTCACGATAGGCGCGGGCGTGCTTGGTGAGATCGTCATACACGATCAGCACATCGCGGCCCGCCTCCATGAAATACTCGGCGACGCTGGTTGCAGCGTAAGGTGCGATGTAGGCGAGGCCCGGTGGCTGATTACCATCGGTCACCACCACCACGGTATAGGCCAGTGCGCCCTGGTCGCGCAGCACGGCCACCACGCGGGCCACGGCCGAGGCGCGCTGGCCAATGGCGCAATACACGCAGACCACATTCTGGTCGCGCTGATTGACGATGGTGTCGAGCGCAATCGCGGTTTTGCCGGTCTGGCGGTCGCCCAGGATCAGTTCGCGCTGGCCGCGGCCGATGGGAATCAACGCATCGACCACCTTGAGGCCGGTCTGCAAGGGCATGCTCACCGGCGCGCGGTCCATGATCGCGGCAGCGTCACGTTCGATGGGTATTCGCTTGCGGGCCGCAACCGGCCCCTTGCCATCGAGGGGCTGGCCAAGCGGGTCGATGACCCGCCCGAGCAGCCCCTCGCCGACCACGACGTCCATCACGCGGCCGGTGCGTTCGACTTCGTCGCCCGCATGCAGATGCCAGTATTCCCCAAGCAGCACCACGCCGACCTCGTCCGCGTCCACGTTGAAGGCGATGCCGGACACGCCGCCCGGAAACGCCAGCAACTCCTCGAAGGCAACGCCGGGCAAGCCGGAGACCATCGCGATACCGGTGGACACACGGGTGATGATGCCCACCTCGCGCGGTGTGAACTGCGGCGCGACCGCGTGCCGTGCCGCGCGCAGGTCTTCGAAAGTGCGCTCGACGGTAGTCAGCATGCTCTCCGGGACCGTGCTCATGGCGGCGGTTTCCCGGGGTCGGCGTCTTCCTCGGGCTCCGGTTGCGCGCCCGCGCCGGGTGCTTCCCTGGCCTCAAGCAGGGTATCGGCACGCTTGCCGATTGAATCCAGGTAGTCCGTGATGCTCCAGGCCAGTTTCTGCCCGTTGGCGACGAGCTCGATGCCGCTGACCAGATCTGGCACGGTCTCGAAGCGGATTGGGATCGACGTCGCGAAGCCTTCGTGGAGCGCGGTTTCGATCGCCACGCGCTGCGCCGCAGGCAACGCGAATGCGCTGCGCAACTGCGCCGGCTCGGATGCTGTGTCGATGGCGTGGGCAAGCGCGGCCTTTGCTTCAGCGTTCATCTCGCGCAAGCGCCGGATGAACACCTCGGTCAGGCGCTCCTGCAGGTCGGTTCCGGCCAGATCCGTCAGCACCTTGTGCGCAATCGCAAACACCTCCTCACGTGTGCGAAGGCTCAGCGCCTGGCTCAGGCTCTCGCGTTCATTGCGCAAGGCCTGCTGCCATCGGGTCCGCTGCGCGTTCGCATCTTCGCGGGCCTCGTCGGTGAGTCGTTCGAGTTCGGTCTTTGCCGCGGCCTTCGCCTCGGCAAGCAAGTCGGCGCGCTGCGCGTCGAAGGTCGCGTTCTTGTCCTCGAAGCGGCTGCGCGCCTGCTCGGCTTCAGTCCTGGTCGCCGCTGCGTCGGCGATCTCGGCAGCAATACGCTGCTCGCGTGCGTCGATCGCATCGAGAATCGGCTGGTACAGGAAGCGCTTCAGCAACCACACGAGTACGAGGAAGTTGAGCACCTGCGCCGCCACGGTGAACCAGTCGATCAGCATCGACTCACTCTCCCGCGGCGAGCGCGATGGCCTGGTTCCAGAACGGGTTGGCGAAGATCAGGATCATCGACACCACGAAGCAGTAGATGGCCGTCGATTCGATCATCGCCAGGCCCACGAACAGGGTCCGGGTGATGGTGGCGGAAGCGTCGGGCTGCTGGGCCAGCGAGGTCAACGCGGTTGCCACTGCGCGCCCTTCGCCCAGCGCCGGTCCCAGTGCGCCGAAGCCGGTGGTGAAGCCAGCGGTAACGATCGAGGCCACCGCGATGAGGGTCAGGCTGTCCATATGGGCTCCAGGGGTGTGTTGAGAGGGTCGGTCATAAGGGCCGATCAATGGCGCAGCCCGGCATTGCCTGCGTGTTCCGGTGCAGGTATTCCGCTGCGGGTCGCGGCCGCGATGTAGACCGTGGCCAGAATGCTGAAGATGTAGGCCTGCACCATGCCGGTGAGCAGCCCGAGCAAACTCATCACGATCGGGAACAGGAAGGGCGTGATGCTCAGCAGGATGCCGACGATGATGGCGCCGCTCATCATGTTGCCGAACAGGCGAACCGCCAGGGCCAGCGTGCGCGAGAGCTCGCTGATGATGTTGAATGGCAGCATGATGACGTTCGGTTGCATATAGGCCATCAGGTAACGGTGCAGGCCTTGCTCTCCGATGCCGAACAGCGGGACCGCGACAAACACGCACAGTGCGAGTGCCACCGTGGTCGACAGCGAACTCGTCGGTGGCACGTATCCGGGAATGAGGGTGGCCAGGCTTGCCGTCGCCACGAACAGGAAGATGGTGCCCAGAAAGCCCAGGTATTTGCGCGGCTGACTCAGGCCCACTTCCTCGATCTGTTTCTCGATGGTGGTGACGACGATTTCCAAAAGGTTCTGCCAGCGCGAGCGCTGCAGATCCTGCGACAGCCTGCGCGTGACCAGCATCGATCCGGCCACCAATGCCAGCATCAGTGCCCAGGTGAACACGATGGTGGCATTGAGCCGGAAGAACGCTCCGGCCTGCCAGAAAATGATCTCGTCAGGGCTCAGGCGCATGGTGGACCTCGCGTTGGGAACGCACGCGCGTCAATGATCGCTCAGGCGCCCGAGGGCACTGTCGAGCAGTGACTTCAACTTGTTTGCGGCACCGTCCACGGCTTCGCTGACGCTGCCCGCCTGGTGCGTCACGGCCACCGGCTGACGTCCCTCGAGTCGGGCTTCCATCAGGCAGCGCTTGTCGTCCCTTCCTGACTTTCCCGCGTTCTCGTCGCTGAGGTGGACCTCGATCCGCGTGATCTGATCATCGAAGCGATGCAGGGCGCGCTTGACCGCCGCTTCGACCTGTGAGGCCAGAGCCTCCTTGCCCTCGATGTTCTTGTCGGTGTTGAGCTGGATATCCATGATTCGTCCTTAAAGGGCGGAAGTGGTAGTCGGTCAGGAGCAAGAGACGTGGTGGCGACGCCGGTCCCTACAGTCACGGACTTGGCCGGCACAGCCAGCATTTGCCCCCATTTTCTGCAAGCATCTCGCTCTTGCCGTCAGGGTCGTGAGTGCAACGCCATCATCGTGCGCAAGGCAGCTCATTTGCTGTTTCCTTTCAGTGAATCGGAGATTGAACCTCGCTCGGCGTGAGCCGCATCCAGGCGGTGCTCGTGAGGAGGATCGTCGCCCGTGGCGATGCGTTCGGTCAGCCGCATCACCAACATCCGGGCGATCAGAAATCCGGCCAGACACAGCAGCATCCGCCCCCAGTGACCGGCGGCAACGTAGTAGAAGCCTGTCAGGACGACACCCGTGCGCAGCAACAGGCTGACCAGGACCCACAGCGCCGCATGCCTTGACGACAGTGACTTGCGCACTGTCCACAGCAGGCCGCCGAAGAAGAACCCACCGAGCAGCACGCCGGCTGCCAGTGCCGCCAACAGGATGGCGCCTTCACTCATCGTCGTTCTCCTGTTCGGCGCGTATCGCCTTGTCTTCGCGGCTCACCCAGTGCCACGCGTTCAAGCAGCCGGTCACGAGGCCGACGAAGAGCAGGGTGAGTGTCCATGAGTGCGAAGCGGGATGGTGCTGGTCCAGCCACACGCCCAGTGCCGCCCCCAGCAGCGTCGGCACGGCAACCGACCAGCCGACCAGCCCCATCATCCCGAGGCCGAACCAGACGGTTCGGGTGACGTGGCGCTGTGCCCGGAGTTTGCGCGCGGCCTTGGTGCCGATCTGCCCTGCCAGAGAGGGAAGAGGCCCGGCGGTGGACTTGCGCGGTTCGCGTTCGTCATTCATCGCGAAAGCTCGCAAACCGACGCAGGAAGCCGGTTTCCAGTCTGGCCATCGCCAGGTATGCGCTCTGCTCATGCTCGTCGAGGGTGAGAAATGCCCGCTCGACGGTATCGCGCAACTGGCCGAGCTCCGTGCCGGCAATCGCTCGCCGCACCGACACCCGAACCTCCGATCCTGTCTTCACCAGCACGCCCTGATCGACGGCCAGGTAAACCTCGCCTTCTTCCCGGGTTTCGAAGCTCAGGATGCCTGGCGGCAGCGCAGCGACGCAGTCGCGCCGGTTCGGAAGCAGGCCGAACGAGCCCGCGCGCGTCTCCGCCACGATCCGGATCACGCCGGTCTTTTCGGCGAAGGTCCGGAAGGGCAGCAGCACCTTAAGCGTCATGCTGTTGACCGGCACGCTCGACCTCCTTTTCGGTTCCGGATACGGGGGCGGGATTTCCTTTTCTCTTGACCTGGTCGATCGTCCCGATCATGTACAGGGCCCGTTCCGGGGTGTCCTTGAACTCGTCGCGCAGGATGCGCTCACAGCCGTCGAGCGCGTCCTCGAGGCTGACGAACTGGCCGTCGAGGCCAGTGAACTGCTCGGTGGTGAAGAAGGGCTGCGTCATGAATCGCTCGAGCCGGCGGGCGCGACCGACCACCTTGCGGTCCTCGGGGGAGAGCTGTTCGAGGCCGAGCATGGCGATGATGTCCTTGAGCTCGGTGTACTGCGCGAGGGTGCGGCGGACCTCCTGCGCCAGTCGGTAATGGCGTTCGCCGACCACCCCGGGGGTGGCCATTCTGGAGTTCGATTGCAGCGGGTCGATGGCCGGGTACAAGCCCTCGCTCGCGCGCTTGCGCGACAACACGATCGATGCCGAAAGGTGCGAGAAGGTATGCACGGCCGCCGGGTCGGTGAAGTCATCGGCCGGCACATACACCGCCTGGATCGAGGTGATGGCGCCGCTGGCGGTGCTCGCGATGCGCTCTTCCAGCCCCGCCAGCTCGGTGCCCATGGTCGGCTGATAGCCCAGCCTCGACGGCATCTGCCCCATCAGGCCGGACACCTCGGAGCCGGCCTGAATGAAGCGGAAGATGTTGTCGATCAGCAACAGCACGTCCTGATGCGCGTCGTCGCGAAAGTACTCGGCCATGGTCAGGGCCGCCTGGCCCACCCGGAAGCGCGCTCCCGGTGGCTCGTTCATCTGGCCGAACACCATCACCATGTTGGGCAGCACACCGGCCTCGCTCATCTCGCGGTACAGCTCCTCGCCTTCGCGGCAGCGTTCGCCGATGCCGCAGAAGATGCTCATGCCTTTGTGATGACCAACCATGTTGTGAATCATCTCGGTCAGCAGAACGGTTTTGCCAACCCCTGCGCCGCCGAACAGGCCGGCCTTGCCGCCGCGTTCCAGCGGCACCAGGACATCGATGAGCTTGATGCCGGTTTCGAAGATCTCGGACCGGGTCGAGCGCTGCGTCAGCGCGGGCGGTGCCCGATGCACCGAGCGCCATTCGACATCGGTGGGTGCGGGAAGGCCGTCGATGGGGTGGCCGAACACGTCGAACATGCGCGCCAGGACTGCCTTGCCGACCGGCGTGCGCAAGGGCCCGCCGCTGTCGCTCACCACCATCCCGCGTGCCAACCCCTGAGTGGGGGTGAGCGCGATGCAGCGTACCTGGTGGGCGTCGAGCTGAGCGAGCACTTCCAGGGCGATATGCCCGTCCGTGCCCGCCCTGAGCAGGGTATGGATGGCCGGCAGCTGCGTGTCGAAGTGAACGTCGACAACGCTGCCGCGTACGGCCACCACCTTGCCTTGTGCGGCCTGGCTCGGGTGGGGGTTGCCGTCCTCGCCCGCAAGCGACAGCCGTCGGTCGGCATTGGCGTTCATCGTCCCGTCGCAGATGACCGGAACGGGGTGTTAAGGTTCATGAACGTCATCGGCTAGGTCATGCGTCCATGCAGCGCCAGGTTCCGGTCGACGGCGAGGCAGTGTGAGTTCTTCAAACAGTCGACGTCGACCTGCGCGGGCTCCCCGGATTCATACGTGGGCACCTTGATCAGATCGGTGAACCGCTCCACCGCCTTCATGCCCTTCAAGACCGTAAGCCGCCCATTGTTGGAGTACAACCAGCGCCCATCGACCGTAATTCCGTAGTAACCCTGCCGCCGAAGCGTCTGCGGTACCTCATCGGCGGCCTGCACAAGTGAATGAACACGCAGGCTCGGGCGCTTGTCACGCCAGTGTGCAGCGGCTGCGATTTCCAGCCAGGTTGCGACCTTTCCAGTCGTTCTCATGACATCTCCTCCCCGCTTTTTGAAATGTGCGACACGCGCTTGCGGCAGACAGGTCTGGTAATCGAGGCCGGAGCCGAAGCGAGCGCGATCAGCGCATGTTCATCATCGGCGGGGCTTTCGTTCTGTTCTGTCTGCTGGCGCACATTTGCAGTGCGGCAAGGCTTTTGCGACAGCCTGGGCTTGCTGTGCAGTGCTCCGGCACCTGCTTCACCTGTGCTCAGATGGCCGATGACTCAGCCTCGAGTCTGGCGATGTCCTCGGCCAGCATCAGCGCCCGGCGGGCGCGCTCGAGACCAAGCCGGGACTGATGTCGTGCCGCAGCAAGAAACGCCGGATGGCCGAACGCCGACAATGCACGCAGGGTCTTCTGCAGCCGGATACCGACGGCGAGTGTGCTGGCGCCAGACTCCGAAATCGGCGAGAAGGCATCATTGAACAGATCATCGACTGCCAGCGCCGGGATGAAGACGTGGGGGTAGAAGATCTCGCTGTCCGCTTCGCGCGGCTCGGCCAGGATGGCGAGCACGCGAACGAGGGCGGCCATTGTTGCGATTGCCGTGCCGGGGTCGTTGATCGCGGGGGAGAGCGCCTTCGACGCAATCTCCGACAACACGATGAGACCGAAGCGCGGATCCTGGTCGAACGAGCGCCGGGCGCCGACATTGAAGGCGTCGTGTACCGCCTTGATTGCGGCCTGGTCCGGGGTGAAATCGAGCCATGCAATCGGATTTGCCGTGTCCACGAATGCACCGGGCAGGGCAACGACGTGGATGTCGCCACCGGCCATCGCCGCCAGCCGCTCCAGTGCCTCGACGTTGATGTGCCGCACGTAACCGATCCGGGCGCTGGTGACCGCCGCAACCGTCGGTGCTGGCCCGACCCGCATGCGTGCGCCGATACAGGGGTGCTTCCAGCGCGCGCGCATGGCATGAATGGCCACAGCTTCGACACGATCGATGGCGTCGCCCACCCGGCCGAAGCGCGCAAGCAGATCGATCCAGCGCAGCAGGGTGATGACGATGACCGCGATGACGCCGATGGTGCCGACGAACAGCACCACGCGACCGCTGTCGCCATACACGCCGGCGTTGAGCGCGATGATGCCGACCAGGCTGAACAGAAAGCTGCCGACGAAGGTGGCGAGCGCGTTCTGCGCACTGCTGTCCTGGATCAACAGTTCGGCAACCCGCGGCGTGGTCGCGCTCGACGCGGTGGCGTAGGCCGACACCATGGTCGCCAGCGAGAAGGTGGTCACCGCCAGCATGCTCGATGCCAGGATCTGCAGGACGTTGCCGACCGAGGCCGCGCCGATCTTGCCTGACCAATCGGTGGGAATCAGCGGTGCGAGGGCAATGCCGATGATGGCGGTGAAGATGCCAGCCAAGGCGAAGACGCTCGCCCGTGCCCAAAGGTGACGGGCGAGTTCGGTGATCAACCAGCGCAGATTTGGCACGCTCGACGCCCCCGAGGCACGCCAAGTCCCGCCAGTAACGCAGGGATCATCACTTGTGAAGCTTGGCTTCCGCTGCTTTGGGCTGAGCCTTCCCGGTCAACGGCGGCGTCCGTTGATGACCTGGAGCAGGACGACGATGACCGCAATCACGAGCAGGACGTGGATGAATCCACCCACGGTGGTCGAGGTAACCAGCCCGAGCAGCCATAGGACAAGCAGTACGACGGCGATGGTGTAGAGCATGGAGCCCTCCGTTCTCAGATGTGCAGAGTTCACTATCGACGTCGTCACCGCGGGCGTCGGTATGCTGTCGCACATAGCGGCTGGGGGGCGGGGTTGGACTTCTGGTTTCAGGTGGGTGTGTCGAGCAGGGTGGCGCCGGGAGTGCTCGACCATCGCCGCTGCCACAGTGCGATCCAGGCGGGCACCTCGGCAGCCGGCATCGGCCGGGCAATGCCGTAGCCCTGCGCCAGTTCGCAACCCAGCTTGAGCAAGAGGTCGCCGTGGGCGCTCGTTTCCACGCCTTCGGCAATGACTTCGCGGTGGAACGCTTGCACCAGCCCGATCACGCTTTCCACGATCGCGCGGTCATCGGCGTCTGCGAGCATCCCGGAGACGAAGCTCTGGTCGATCTTGAGGAGGCTGGCAGGAAGGTGCTTGAGGTAGGCCAGCGAGGAATAGCCGGTGCCAAAGTCATCGAGCGCGAAGCTCACGCCCAGTTCGTGACAGGCACGCATTATGTCGGAGACCTGGGCAATGTTCTGGAGCGCGCTGGTTTCCAGCACCTCGAGTTGAAGCAAACCATGCTCGAGGTCGGGGTGGATGGCCATCATCGCCGCCAGGCGAGAGACGAAGTTGGCGTCTTGCAGATGATGAGCGGCGATGTTTACGCTGACCGCCAGGTCTCGTCCGCTGACATGCCAGGCGCTCATTTGCGCCAGCGCCGTCTTCAGGACCCATTCGCCGATTTCCACGCTCAGCGGATGGCTCTCTGTGACCGGCAGGAAGTCGGCAGGCAGCAGCAGCCCACGCTCGGGGTGGTGCCAGCGGATGAGCGCCTCGAGTCCGATCACCTCCCCCGTGCGTATGTTGATCTTGGGCTGGTAGAGCAGCGCGAATTCGTTCCGCTTCAGGGCAAGTTGAATGTGTGTGATGTTCTCGTGGCGGTTTTGCTGTTCCACGTCGTGGTGCACATCGAATAGGTGATACCGGTTGCGGCCGGCCTGTTTGGCCTGGTACATGGCCTGATCGGCATGACGCATCAGGCGTTCGGCGCTTGAGGCGTCCTCCGGATAGATCGTCACGCCGATGCTGGCGGATACTTGCAGCGTGGCGCCAGCCATGCCGACCGGTGCCGACGCGGACTGCAGCAGGCGCATGAGCACCGGTCTGGAGTCCTGCATGTGCTCGAGGTCGACCAGCACGGCGACAAACTCGTCGCCACCGATTCGAGCCAGCGTGTCTCCTTCGCGCAGGGCGAGCTTCATGCGGTTTGAAAGGATGACCAGCAGGTCGTCTCCCGCGCTGTGCCCGTGTCGGTCGTTGACTTCCTTGAAGCCGTCTAGGTCGAGGTAGGCCACGGCGAGCGACCGCCCGCGGCGCTGACACTGGGCCATGGCATGCTGCAGGCGGTCGGCGAGCAGTACGCGGTTGGGCAGGTTGGTGAGCAGATCGTAGTGAGCGATGCGTTCGAGTTGCTGTTGCTGCGCCTTGAGCGTGGAGATGTCGGTGACGACCGCGTTGCAGCCGAGCCCGTCGCGGGCCAGAGTGGCTTCGATGGTAACGATGCGCGGAGGTTCGTGGTCGCCGGCCAGGCGTAGCTCGCGGGCGGGCACGGGCTGGGCGTCAAATACCCGGCCCAGAAACGCATCCAGGCCGGGCAGGTCGTGTGCGGCGATGAAGGCTCCAAGGCGCGCTTGGGTGAGGCGGGCACGCTCGACGCCGAGCAGCCTGGCTCCGGCGAGATTGGTCTGGAGGATCATCCCCTGGCGATCGAGGGTGAAGTAGGCGAGCGGAGAGAAGTCGTAGAGCTCGGTGTAGCGCGCAAGCGCGGCCTCGACCTCTGCGCGTGAATTGCGCAAGTCGTCGTTCTGCATCTCGAGCTCGATCTGATGGACCTGGAGCTCATGCAGCAGGCGCTCGTTGCCGCATGCCGTCCGGTTCGTGTAGGCGGTCGCGCCGCTGCGTGTGAGGCGTTTGAGCCGCCGCTCCGCGTCCAGGCGTAGCTGCAGCGCGGGGTCGCTATTTTTTGGTGCCGGCAAGTCGCAGCTCCAGAATTTCCTGGGCCCTTGTCAGTGCGGCCTCGAGCGCCCTTGAGCGATCGAGTTCTTGGCCCTGCTCGGTAAAGCGGCCCTGCAGCGCAGCGAGCGCCTCGCGCAGGGTTTCTTCCTGGACGTGAGCGGCGCTCACGTCTACGAACGTGATTACCACGCCGTCGATACGGTTGTCCTGGGTGCGGTAGGGCATGATGCGCACGGAGAACCAGCGTCCGTCACGCGCCGGAACACGGCATTCACGAAAGATGAGCGAGCGCAGCACCTCGCGCACGTCATCGGCCAATTGCGGGTAGTCCAGCTCAGTGACGAGGTCGGTAATGGGGCGGCCGGCGTCGCACGGGATCAGCTTGATGATGCTGGTGGTCTGGTCAGTGAAGCGGCGTACCCGGAGGTCGTCGTCGAGGAACAGGGTGGCTATGTCGGTGCTATTGAGCAGGTTCTTCATGTCGTCGCTGGCCTGCGACAGCTCGTCCAGCTTGGCCTGCAACTCGTGGTTCACCGTCTGCAGTTCCTCGTTCATCGACTGCATCTCTTCCTTGGAGGTGGTCAGCTCCTCGTTGGTGCTCTGCAACTCCTCGTTGGTGCTCTGCAACTCCTCGTTCGCAGCCCTGAGCTCCTCCTGCGAGCTTTGCATCTCCTCGCGGGTGATGTGCAACTCGTCGCGGCACTGCGCAAGTTCCTTCTCAGCTGCGCTCAGCCGGGCGCGATGGGCGCCGATGGGGTCGGGTGCGGCCACTGCGGGTATCGTGACGGGCGGGGCGACATCGCGGAACACGACGAGCACCATGGCGCGCGCGGCATCCGCGGCGGCGATCGCCTGTACAGTGACGTCGACGTATTGGGTTCCGCCGTTGGTGCCTACCCGCAGGGCGTCCAGGGTCACGGTCTTCTGCTGGCGCAGCGCCTTGGCGAAGGCCGAATGCACGGCGCCGCTCAGGCCGTTGCGCGCCATGGCGAAGATGTTGAGGTTGGCTTTGCCTGCGGCCGGCTCCAGGTACTTTCCGGTTTTACCGTTGATGTAGACGATGTCGCCCTTATCGTTGGTGAGGACCGCGGCCGGGCAATGGTGCAGGAGCAGCTCGGCCTCGGTGAGGGCCTGCAGATTGGGAGCCGACAGCGAAGAGGGCTCGGCGGCCGTTGCGGCAGAGGCCAGGGCTGCAGCAGATGCACGATGGCGCGAGAAGGCCGTTGAGAAAGCCATGAGCTCACTGCGGGTGTCCTGGTCGCGTCGCAGGTAAAGTCGGGTGCGTCCCGGCAGGGGGGCAAACAGATCGGTCGCGTCGCCGATCGTCTCGGCACTCCCGAGCATCAGGACGCCGCCGGGGTTGAGGCTGTAGTGGAACAGCGGCAGTAGCTTCTTCTGCAGTTCAGCCTCTAGATAGATCAGCAGGTTCCGGCAACTCAGCAAGTCGAGACGGGTGAAGGGCGGGTCCATCGCGAGGTTCTGCGGCGCGAAGATGACCATCTCGCGGATCTCGTTGCTCACCCGATAGCCGTGCTCGTCCTGCACGAAATACCGCTTCAGGCGCTCCTCGCCTACGTCGGCGGCGATGTTGGCGGGATAGATCCCGGTGCGCGCCTTGTCGATGGCGTCATGGTCGAGGTCGGTGGCGAAGATCTGCAGGCTGAAGCGGGCCGTGGGCGTGAGCGCCTGCAGTACCTCCCGAAAGACGATGGCGAGCGAGTAGGCCTCTTCGCCGGTGGAGCAGCCGGCCGTCCATGCCCGCAGTACGCTACCCTCCGGGCGTGCCGCCAGCAGTGCAGGCAGAATCTCGGTGCGCAACTGCTTCCAGACCTCGGGGTCGCGGAAGAAGCGGGTGACGCCGATGAGCAGCTCCTTGAACAGGAGGTCGGCCTCCTGAGGGTTGTCGCGCAGGTAGCGTACGTAGTCGCCGATATGGCTGAGCTGGTGCAGCCCCATGCGGCGCTCGATGCGGCGGTAGAGCGTGCTCTTCTTGTAGAGCGAGAAGTCGTGGCCGGTGCGCGCGCGCAGCAGTACCAGCACCTTCTCTAGCCCGCTCTGGTTAGTGTCCGTCGCCTTGGGGGCGAGCGGCGCGCCGAGTGTCGGCAGGTGCTGCCGGTAGCCGATGATGCGCGCCGGCAGATCTGCGGCGTCGGCCACCACGTCGGCCTGGCCGTCATCGACCGCACTGCGCGGCATGCCGTCGAACTTGGCCGAGGCTGGGGTCTGGACGAACACCGCGCCCGCCTTCTCTTTGATGGCGCGCAGGCCCAGCATGCCGTCCGAGCCCATGCCCGACAGGATTACGCCGATGCCCTGCGCCTGCTGATCGTCGGCGAGCGCGCGGAAGAAGAAGTCGATCGGCAGGCGCAGGCCGCGCGGGGCGGCCGGCTCGAGCAGGTAGAGGACCCCGTGCAGGATCGACAGGTCGCGGTTGGGTGGGATCACATAGACATGGTCGGGTTCGACCCTCATGCCGTCCGCGGCCTGTGAGACCGGAATGGTGGTGGCGCGCTGCAGCAGCTCCACGATCATGCCTTTGTAAGTGGGGTCCAGATGCTGGACGACCACGAAGGCGAGGCCGGACTGCGGCGGCACGCCGCCCAGGAACTGCTCAAGGGCCTCGAGCCCGCCCGCCGATGCGCCGATGCCGACGATCGGGAACGGCGTTGCGGGCGCATTTTCTCCCGGCTCGCCAGTGGGTAGGGGATCGGGCGGGGGGCGTGAATTCGTGTGCGGGTCAGCGCGCGGATGTTTGGGCTGTGTGGTCATTGACTACCTGTCGTACGAGATCGGTATGGCGGCGATCATGATGCACCGACTGTCCCTTCGGTGCGATGTCAATTACCGCCAACTGGCACTCATGACCGCTTTCGTCCACAACGGCCTGGACACGGACTTGCCGCTCCGGACGGTGGGCGGTGGCGCGCAACACCAGCTCGCAGCTCCGCCTGCAACGGCCGCGTAGTTTTTCTTCGAGAAAACCGTTGAACACCTGCAGGCACTCCGGTCTTACGAACGCGGCGAAGCGGTGTGGCCGCGTCTGCGAGCGCTGGATGTCGAGCAGGATCGCCCCGGCCATGTTGAACTGGACGATCACGCCCAACGCATCAAGGGTGAAATAGGCGATGGGCGAGAAGTCGTAGAGGTCGGCGTACTTGCGGTGCAGTGCGTCGGCTTCTTCATAGGCCTGGCGCAAGGCCTCGTTGCTCATTTCTAGCTCGATCTGGTGAACCTCGAGTTCGTGCATCAGCCGGACTTGGTTCCATGCGGAGTTCGCATCCGTCCTCAATGCGGTGTTCGATGCAGCGATCCGGTCAGCCTTTTCCTTCTCCAGCAGCGCCTCGGCGCGTTTGCGCAGGGTCGCCGGATTGGGCCGTGCGTGCGCGCCGGCCGGGATCGAGTGCGGCAGGTGGAACAGACGTTCGTACTCCGCGTGGACGACGCCGTAGCACTCACATACGCGGGCTTCGAGGCCGGGGCGGTCGATTACCGTGATCCGCCCGCGGCTGTACTGGATGAGCCCGGCGGCCTGCAGCTTGCCCGCCGCCTCGGTGACCGCCTCGCGGCGCACGCCGAGCATGTTGGCGATCAGCTCCTGCGTCATGTTCAACTGGTTTTCGGTTAACTGGTCCAGGCTCAGCAGCAGCCAGCGGCACAACTGCTGATCTACAGTGTGATGCCGGATGCATACCACGCTTTGCGCCATCTGCGTCATCAGCGCCTGGGTGTAGCAGAGCGCCAGGCGCTGCAGGTGGCCGTGCTGTCCGAGTTCCCAGATCATTAACTCTGCGGGCAGTCGCCACGCCATGCCGGCGCCCTGGACCACGGCTCTGTGCGTCGACGTTCGACCGCCGAGCACGAGCGGAATGCCGACCAGACCGTCCTTACCAGTCATGGCCAGTTCGGCTGTGGCGCCATTCTCGGTGGTGAACATCAGTGAGACGATGCACGAGGTCGGGAAGTACACGAAGTTGAGCATTTCTCCTGGCTCGTAGAGCACATGACCGAGCGTGAGGGAAGCCGGTTCAAGATCGTCCGCCAGGCGCGCATGCTCGCTCTCCGAGAGGGCGGCGAGGATGCGGTTCTCACTGGTGGAGGATGCGGAGGATTCGGTCATCGTGATCTTCCCCTTTGCGGCATTCGGGCGCCTGTCGTGCGACTGCAGGTGCAGCGCGCTGAATCGTGCAACTGCACGCGGGCTGGGGGCTGTGGGCCGCCCTGCCCCCACACTAGATCACGACAGCGAGGCTGCACCCCGGAGATGCCTGCCGGGCGGGTTCCCGAGGCCGCGGCCCGAAAGCAGCGTGCAGACAGGTACCACGGCAAGGCAGGCGCCTGGCGTGCTCGCAGCCATCTCAAGCACCCGCTAGACGCCCCAGACGACCGGCGCGCCGTCCTCGAGCGCACGCTCCATGAGCTCGAGCATCGGCACCGCACGCTGACCGAATCCGACGTGCTCTTCATACTCTTCCTCCTCTCCGTTGCTTGCCTTGTCGGTCGCGGTGAGGGGGCGCGTCTTGGCAGCAGCAATGACCACCCGGACACGGTCGATGGCGGCCGGAAGCTGCTCCACCGTGATGATCCCGGTTGCATCTTCCGGTGCCTTGCCTATGCACTTCAGGAAATCCTTAGCGGCGGTCTCAAACATCGTCACATCGTTGCTTGCGGTGGACTTGAACGTGAGCAACATGGCGCTTGCCTCCGGAATCATAGAAGCGCGCCTCCCGCGGCGAATATCGGGCGGGAGGGTAAAGGGGTCTAAATAACGGGTTTAGTGGGTCGGCTCATCCCTGTGGGGGTGACCCGTGCCATAGTAAGAATGGATGCTGTCCGACCAGGCAGGGTCAGCCATGTTCGGCCACTTGTCCTTGTCGAAGCCTGGCGCGTCGCTGAGGCTTTCCTTGTCGACGTTCAGTATGAACCGCTTGTTCTCGGTGTCGAGCTTCAGGGCACTCCAGGGTACGGCGAAGAGCTTTTTGCCCACTCCCAAGAAGCCGCCAAAGGACAGTACGGCGTAAGAAACACGACCGCTCTGTACCACCAGCATGATCTCCTTGATCTCGCCCACGTTCTCACCGTTTCTGTTCACCACCTCGTTGCCGATCAGCGTATCCGCGCCCATCAGTTGCGGGCCTGGTCCGGTTTCCATGTCAGGTCCCTGTGTGGATGAGGTTATGGCTTTGTACATCCCGTAGTTGTCGCGTTCTTCGTAATTCATTTCAACTCCTTGTAGTGCATCAGGCGACCCGCATGGATTGAGCGGGCCTCAAGCAGGCTTCTTGGCCGCACCCTTGATGTCTTCCTTGAGGTCACCATAGTCCGCCCGGGCCTCGCCGACCACCTGATCGACCTTACCCTCTACTTCCAGACCTTCATTGCCGACCATCTTGCCTGTGATCTCCTTCACCTTGCCGCCGGCCTTCTTCATGCGGCCCTTGACTTGATCCTCGTTCATGCTCGTCTCCTTGATCCTGGGTTGATCCGTCGGCACCGCTGCGCGGACGGTGCCCGACAGCGGATTGATGCAGGATATGTGCATACCCGAGTCCGGTCTGTACGATAGGGCACATAAGCGTGGTTGAAATATTCCGGCTGTATTCGGCGCATGTGGCGGTGAGCGCGCGTTTCTGATTCGCTATGACGGCGCAGACCGAAGGTCAGATCCGTTAGCGGCGCGGACACCTGGCGGTGGCTGATCATGGCAGCCTAAAGGCCTGCGCCTGCTCGAAGCTTAGGCCGCCTCGAAATGCTCCAGCATCAATTGCACGCTGGCGACGCCGTTGTACTCGTTGACGCCGAGACGGAAGGCCGCATGGATCTGGGCGGCAGCACCGTCGGCGTGGTTGAAGCGGATCGCCTCGTAGCGCGTACCGCTGCGCGACAGCTCGAGCTTGAGGTGCTTGTCCTTCAGCAGGCGCTGGCGCTCGACACGGAAGACGTCGTCGAACACCGGCGCCGCAAAGCCCTGGCCCCAGATCTCGTTGTCGAGCATGCGGGCGGCGTCGAGTGCGAAATAGCCGGATTCGAGGCTGCCGTCCGTCTCGATGCGACGCTCGAGCTGCGCGGGTTCGAGCAGTTCGCTGACGACCTCTTCGAAAGCAGCGTCGAAACGTGCGAGTTCGGATTCGCGGATGGTCAGGCCCGCGGCCATGGCGTGGCCGCCGAAGCGCACGATGAGTTCCGGGTGGCGCTTGGTGACGAGGTCGAGCGCGTCGCGCAGGTGCAGGCCCGGAATCGACCGCCCGGAGCCCTTGAGCTCACCGTCGTTGGCGCGCGCAAAGGCGATGGTCGGGCGGTGCAGGCGCTCCTTGATGCGGCCGGCGACGATGCCGATCACGCCCTGGTGCCAGTCGGGTTCGAACAGCGCCACGGTGGCGCGGTTGCCTGCCTCGAAACCGGAGAGCCGGGCGAGTGCCTCCTCCTGCATGCCGGCCTCGATGCCGCGCCGCTCACGGTTGAGCTTGTCGAGTTCCTGGGCGATGTTCATCGCGCGGCCGGGGTCGTCGGTGATCAGGCACTCGATGCCAAGGCTCATGTCGGAGAGCCGCCCCGCGGCGTTCAGGCGCGGACCGATCATGAAGCCGAGATCCATCGTGCTGGCGCGAGCCGGATCGCGCCCGGCGAGTGCGAACAGGGCGCGTATGCCCGCCTGCATGCGCCCGGCGCGCATGCGTGCCAGACCCTGTGCGACCAGGATGCGGTTGTTGCGGTCGAGCTTGACCACGTCGGCGACGGTGCCGAGCGCGACCAGGTCGAGCAACTCGGCGAGGTTGGGCTCCTTGCCACCGGCGAAGGCGCCGCGCTCGCGCAGCTCGGCGCGCAGTGCGAGCATGGTGTAGAACATTGCGCCCACGCCGGCCAGTGCCTTGCTCGGGAAATCGCAGCCGGGCTGGTTGGGGTTCACGATCACGTCGGCTTCGGGCAGCACGTCGC